>JAABUJ010000729.1_pt1 | contig 59557 bp, 56 predicted proteins | sample 5559131 | NCBI WGS metagenome assembly JAABUJ01 (sample SAMN10711875, study PRJNA513366) | rock metagenome | isolation source: Antarctica rocks | place: Antarctica: Victoria Land, Mt New Zealand nord | collected 2016-01-07 | reverse complement strand
CGACCTCGGGATCGTGGATGAACATGGTCGAAATCTTCTTCGGCATCATCACCCACCAAGCCATCCGACGCGGCACCTTCACCAGCGTCAAAGACCTCATCTCCGCCATCGAAAACTTCATCGACGGCTGGAACACCCGATGCACCCCGTTCATCTGGACCAAGACCACTGACCAAATCCTCGCGAAAGCGCACCGTAAAACAACTTCAAACACGCGACACTAGCACGTCTGCGTTTAGAATATCGCGGGATTCACTCGATGAGCGACTTCTCTGATCGCCTGCTTGCTCACCCGTTGCGGTTTTAGCGATGGTCGTGGCCGGTCGCTGGATTGCGTGGGCACCCATGAGAACGCCGACCCGCCAGCCCGATTGTATCGACCAACTGGAAACATCAGGCCTATTCTGTGTTGCATGCAAGTATCGGTTATCGGACTGGGTGAGATGGGGCGAGCGATCGCTGAGCGGGCACTGTCGTGCGGGCATCAGGTGACCGTGTGGAATCGATCAATCGGGCGCGCGGCAGCGCTGTGCGCGGTTGGTGCTGTGGTAGCCCCTGAGATTGCGGACGCGGTTCGCTCCTGCGACGTGGCTTTGCTGGTCGTCAGCGACGATGCCGCCGTCCGGGAACTCTGTCTGGGCGAGACTGGCGTGTTGGGCCTGCTTCCGGACGGGGCAACGCTGGTTAACGTGAGCACCGTCTCGCCAGACACAGTCCGGCTGCTCGAATCCCAATCGCCGACGGGTCGCGTTATTGACGCGCCGGTCATGGGGTCACCGAGTTCGGTGCGCGCGGGACAGGCCAAGTTTTTCCTCGCTGGCGGCGCGGCACTCGTGGAGGAGTTGAAACCATTTTGGAAAGACTTGAGCGAACGCAGCTACTTTTGTGGCGCGGTCGGTCAGGCCTCCGTGCTGAAAATTGTGTCGAACTCGCTCATGATCCTGCACCTCATCGCTCTTGCCGAGTTCACGACAGTCGCGCGACTCAACGGCATCGGAGACGAGCTGCTGCGTGAAGTTCTGGAGGACAGCGTCGTAACGAGCCAGGCGGACCGGCTGCGACTTGACTCACTGGTGTCGGACGATCATGACGGATGGTTTGCGCCGGCGTTGGCGCTGAAGGATCTACGGTTGGGGCTCACGCTGGCCGCCGACCACGACCTAGTGTTGAGGATGGGTTCGGCTGCTGAGTGGTTACTCACCCGACTTGTAGATCAGACTCGGATGTGGCCCGACGTCTCGGCGGTGGTCGAAGTGGTCCGGGGCACATGAGAAAACCTGGGGTTGACGGCGGTGGAGTGGCTCAGGCTCATACGAAACAGGACTCGGCCTGGGGGCCGGGTCTCGAGACCACGGGATCGGGCACAAGAATCCTTTTTTTGCATCCGTTGGGAGGAGGTATGGGGTTCTGGAATCCGCTCTGCGAGTTGCTGTCGGACTTCCAGATCGTGCGATGCGACTTTCCAGGGCACGGCTCGAGCCCCACCCTTCGACCGAGTCGCTCAGTCATCGACCTCGCCGACGACCTGGCTCGAGCACTTGAGTCGGCTGGGCCACTTCACGTCGTCGGCATCTCCTTTGGAGGTCTCGTCGCGCAACAGCTGGCCGCCCGTCATCCGCGCGTGGTCGACCATCTGGTCCTGGCCGACACTGTCATGCGCTACCCCGCGCCGATGAGACGCTCGTGGACTGAGCGCGCCGCGCTTGTTCGCGATGAAGGAGTCGAACCACTTATCGAGGCGATGGTGACGACGTGGCTCAGCCACAACGCCGCCCGGGAACGTCCAGATCTCACGAAGATGGTTGCTGACCTGCTGCGGCGATGTGATCCGGAAGGCTACGCACTGACATGTGAAGCGTTGGCCAGCGCAAATACCGAAGAAGCGTTGAGGCTGATCACAGCGCCAACGATGGTGATCTGCGGCGACGCAGACGGTCGTGCGTTCGTGGAGGCTGCAACTGTGCTGACCGCGACTATCCCCGGCGCTCAACTGCGATGGCTACGCGGTGCTCGACACGCCGGCCCGCTGGAAATGCCGGATATCTTCGCAGACCTAGTCCGTGACTTCTTGCCAGTGAAGACCAACTAGCCGATCTCGGATCCCATTGGGGAGGTCAACTCAGCGACTACCTCCACCAAGAGGTCGGCGAGCTTGGCGGGCCGACTGACGAACGGGCTGTGGCCGGCGGGCAGCACCCAGAACCGATCGGCACGCAGTGCCAGATGGCGTTGACTGTGCGGGGCAAATGCTCGATCGTCCGAACACACCACGTAGCCGCTGGGCAGATGTCGCCAACCGTCACTCGTTGCCGGTTCGGTCAGCGCAGACAGTCGTTGGGGGCTGAGGTGCTCGATCGCGGCGTCGGTGGCGGGCGCGGCGCAGTCGGCGTAGAACGCGTCGCGGGCCGAACGAGACGCGACCACAGCGACGTCGTCGGCCACCGATAGGAGCTCGAGTGGCGCGGACGGTTCGGCTGCCGAGCCGTGCACCGCGGTCGCGATCGATTCGCCCGTCCGCAGCAAGAATCCCGCCAGAAACACGCACGCGGCGACGTTTGTACAGTCAGCAACGGCCTGCCCGACCACCGCTCCCCCGTACGAGTGCCCGATCAGGGCTACCGGCCCATCGATACCGTTTGCGATCGCGGCCATCCGGTCCGCGTCATCGCGTAGGGCGCCCAACGGGGCGCGGTCATCGCCATGGCCCGGAAGGTCCGGTGCCACGGCGGCCACACCGCGTTCGGTCAGCCCGGCGACCACTTCCGTCCAGCACCAAGATGTGTGAAAGGCACCGTGAACAAGCACGAGCGTGCACCGGCGCCGCCCAGTTGCGTCGGTTCGCGTTCGGCTGGGCGCCGTCACTCGGATCTCGAGTAGTTCGCAAGTTCTTCGCGGAACTCCCGTTCCATCACTGTCGTGTAGTCGCCGTCGCCAAGAAGAGCGAGCAGTGGAAGACCTGCGTCACCTGGATGCATGCCGCCGTGATCCCCGGGATGGCTCAGGCCGCCCAGCAGTTGCTGGCGCACTGGCGAGCAGCGGGCCAGCACTTCCGGTGTCGGCGCGAGCCGATCGTTGAGGCGAAGCCAGCTCGGTCCGTAACCGTAGTAGAGCACGATCCGATCGCGGGCAACGGTGCTTGGTGCGACCGAGTGCCAGAGCCCGTTGTGGAACAGGATCGCATCACCGGCCCTCGCGGTGATCTGCACGGCCCCGGGCATCTCCGTCAGGGTCTCGGTCGTCTCCGCAGCCGAGTGTTCCAGGGCATCGCCCACTCCGTGCGGCTGTACACCGCGTTGATGGCTACCCGGCACCACGGTGAGGTTCCCTTCATTGTGGCTTGTGACGTCGGTGAGGAACCAGCCGATTTTCAGGTTGAGTAACGGTGCGATCGCTCCGACGCGCGGAAAGGGATAGGGCTTGGAGCCGTCGTGGTGCCACCCCAGCGGGGGGCTCGGCGTTGGCGGCCTGATCATCAGCTGCGAAATCAGCAGCTGCAGATTGGCTCCCATGAGATCTGCGACGATCCCGAGGACGCTGGGATGGTCGACGATGTCGAGGAACGCGTCGTCCTTTTCGACGATGTTGAACACGTTCAGGACGTGCCCCGGTTCGGCGGTGGCTGAAAGTGCGGCGGCCGCTGCGAGCGCGCGATCAACTTCGGAGCGGCTCAGCGACGCGCGGAGGAGCAGAAAGCCGTCATGCTCCCATTGGCGTCGTAGCTGTGGCGAGAGGCGTGCCGGAGACGCTTCGCCACTCGGGCGAGGTGCGACGTGCGCTGCGGCAGTGCTCATCTTGACTCCCCTTGGTTCGGCTATCATCCTGATACATCAGACGCTTTCAGACCCCGCGAGAACTGTCAAACCTCAGCTAGGTTCGAGCGAACGCGAGGTGCTGTGATGATCCGGAGTCAGTGGCGCACACGGAGCCGAGATCACCGAGTCGACGTCCTCACCGCGCTGAACGTGGAGGCTGACACCGGCGACGCGGTCATCCTGCTCGGAACTGGGACCTTTGGGGCGCGTGCAGGGCGCTGACGCATTCCTCGATCCGAGGGCGAATCGGCAGATACTTCAGGAATTACGTCCGGGGACTGCGGGTTAATTCGATGCGATGGTCCGCTGCCCGGTCTCGAACGGATGGGTTAGCGACGGCGGCTTCCTGCAGGCCCACGTTGTCGGTCGGATGCAGCCGGAGATCCGCGACGCTGATTCCGGCTGAGTATCCGCTTGCGCAGTCAAGGATCTGCCCGAACCAACTGGCGTCACACCGCTGGTCCCTTCCTACTGTTGAACGGCACGCTCACCGCAGCGTCACCTCTCCCGGTTGCGGGTTTGTATCAGTACTTAGGTATACTCCTCCTAGTCAGTTAGTCGGTCAACGCCCCGACGCGCGCAGATCACCCGCGCCGCTCGACCTACCACGCCGTCATCGAAGGGTCCGCGTGAGTGACGTCAGGCTGCTCATACGATTCAAGTACTTCCGACGCTTCGCCTTCTCGTCGCTGACGAACGACAACTTCCGTCGCTACGCCCTCTCGCAGGCCATCTCGATGGTCGGGAACTGGATGCAAATCGTCAGCCAATCCTGGTTGGTGCTGTCGCTTACCGGTTCCGGCGCGATGGTCGGTCTCGTCATCGCCGTGCAAACCCTGCCGACGCTGCTCGCGGCCCCCTACGGCGGCTTGATCGCCGACCGGTGGCCCAAAGACCGACTTTTGATCATCACGCAGGCCGTCGAGTTCACAGCCCTGATCCTGCTGGGGATCATTGACGATTACTGGTGTGATCCAAATATGGATGGTCATCGTGCTAGCCGCGTTGGTCGGGATGAGTAACGTCGTCTACGGGCCGACCCAAGCCGCGTTCGAGATCGTCGGACGCGAGCATGTGAGCAACGCGGTGAGTCCTCGGAGCGGGCGCCAGTGGCTATGGTCTTCTCGTCACCGCTATGGGGGTCGGTGCTGTCTTTGGTGCGATTCAGTTGACGATCCGCCCGGCCGGCGGCGTCTCAGCCATGACGCGCGCCGCGGCTGCCTTTGGGGTCTTGGTCATATTGCTCGCGGCCGTTCAGACACTGTGGGTAGCTGTGCTCATCTCGGCCCTCGTCGGATCCCGCAGCGTTCGATTCATTGCGATCGCCAACGTCGACCTGCAATTGGCGGCGCACGGCGACATGCGCGGACGGATCATGGGGCTGTGGTTGACGGCTCTGGCAGGTACGACGGCAATCGGCGGTCCGCTCGTGGGCGTCATCATCGATCTCGCCGGGTCCCGTGTCGCCCTTCTCGTCGGCGGAGTCGCGGCCGTGGCGGCCGCGGCTGGTATCTCGCTGTCGAGCAGGGGGTCGACTACGTCGTGACAGATGCGGTACCGAACTGGTCCTGCAGCATTTCGGCCTCCGACAAGCCGATGAAGTCGTTGAACTCCGCGAAGGTGGGTAGTTGCGCCAGCGCGGTGGCGGGCGTGCCCTCCAATGCGATCACCGACAGTACCTGTCGGATGCCCGCGGTGGCGGCGTAGATGGCACTGCTGGGGAAGATAACCATCCGAAATCCGAGTTCGGCGATCCGTTCTCGCGACAGCTTCGGAGTCCGGCCCCCCTCAGCCCAGTTGAACATCAACGGCGTCCCGACCATCCGGTCAACGGTCGTTTGGATATCGTCCTCGCTCGTCAATGCTTCGATGAACAACACGTCGGCGCCTGCGTCACGGTAACGGCACGCCCGATCGAGCGCGCCGTCCAGGCCCTCGACGGCCGCGGCATCGGTGCGTGCGATGAGGACAAGCTCGGGATCGCGACGAGCGGCGACCGCGGCGCGAATCTTGCCGACCATCTCTGCGCTGGGGATTACTGCTTTGCCGGCCATGTGCCCGCACTTCTTGGGAGTGAGCTGGTCTTCGATGTGCAGGCCAGCGACGCCCGCCTGCTCGTATTCACAGACCGTGCGCATGACGTTCAGGGCTGATCCGTATCCGGTGTCGGCGTCGGCGATAACCGGAACGCCCACGGCCTGCACGATCCGCCGAACGTTGTCGACCATCTCCGCCTGGCCCAGCAACCCCACATCGGGCCGACCGAGAAGCGACGCCGTTGTACCGTAGCCGCTCATATACACGGCGGCGAAGCCTGCCTCCTCGACGAGCCGAGCCGATAGGGCGTCGTAGGATCCGGGCGCCACAAGAAGTTCGGGGGCGGCGATGAGCTCACGCAAGCGCCGCCGTGGTGTGCCTCGTTGTCCGCTCACACCCACCATCGTGCTCCTCCTTCGGGCAGTGCACGCAGATACGCCACCACTTCGGCTTCGCCCATGACATCGGCATATTTCGCGTCAAGATCGAACAAGCTGGCCTCGTGAGGGCGCCGGTCACGATCCCCGACGGCCTCGCGCACCACGATCGGCACGAGTCCGAGCTGCACCGCGTCGACAGCACTGGCCCGCACGCAGCCGCTGGTGGAGAGCCCGCAGATCACGACGGTATCGACATTGTTGCGTAGGAGTAGTGCCGCCAGCGGCGTTTCGAAGAACGCGCTGGCGAACTTCTTTTCCACGACCACCTCGTTCGGGCGCGGGCTGAGTTCGTCGGCGATCGCACCCAACTGAGAATCCCCGACGAACAGGCGCAGACCCGCTGATTTCCGGAAGAAGGTTTTTCCGTCACGCCCGTCCGGCTCGCGGTACACCACTTTGGTGAAGATCACCGGCACCCGCCCGTCCCTGGCCGCATGGAGGACTCGAGCCGCCGAACGCAGCACCGGCTCCACATCTGCGTAGAGTGGGCTCTCCGGATGCAGGTAGGCGTTGACAAAATCAACGATCAACAGCACTGGCTGCTGCCCTGGCCCGAGGCGGCGGCCGAAGCCCGACCGGTGGTACTCGGCCTGCAGGTCCGGTTGATTGCCCGCGTCCAACGTCACCGCCGCACCGGACGCGGCTTCTCGAGTCCGGCGGGCAGCGGTCCGAAGTCGAACACATCAACCTCCCTTCCCCGGGTGTTTCGAGCCTCGGTTCTTAAGGCTGCCGTGGCAGCGATGTCGCCGAGGACCACTGCGTAGTGCTCACGGGCTGACTGCGCCGATATCAGCCCACGACGAAGATCCCGCTCGACCAGTTCCGGTTGTCGTTCGAGGGGGTCGCCCCAGCCGCCGGCGCCCGCCGTCCGGAACACCAGACGATCTCCTTCGTTCACCCGGACGTTGTCGATCTTGGACGGTAGCGCCTCGACCGTGCCGTCCTTGCGGACGACGCTCTTAGCTGAGGTGCCTCCGCACGCACCTCCGCCGATGCCCCACGGGTGCAGTTCCGCTCGATCATCATTGACCGTCACTGATCCTGCCGACAAGAAGAGATATTCCTTTTCGATGCCTGTCCCTCCGCGGTGCAGACCGGCACCGCCGGAATCCACTACGGGCTCGTAGCGAAGGGCGATCAACGGGTAGTTGCTCTCCATGTACTCGGCCGGTGTGCTGCGGAACTCCGGCCACCACGAGTGGCCGTCTAAGCCATCGCCGATCGGACGTCCGGGCAAACCACCGAACAACAACTCCGTCATCTGGAAATACCCGCCGTCGGAGTCGGTCCCGGAGAACACGAGGTACGGGCTGGTACCGTATCCGGCGGCCATCGACAATTGGGGGGCTCGCTGGCCTAGGGCGCCGGACTGGCAGTCGAAGAAGCGGGTGTGGACGCTCAGGCGATTGGACAAGGGAGCGGGAAACGACGGGTTCAACAGCGATCCTGGGGGAAGCACCACTTCGAACACGTCGTTGTATCCCTCGTTGAAGAGGATGGTGGGGTCGAAGGCCATGATTAGGTAGATCCCGAAGAACATCTTGCACAGGCTCTCGTGGATATGGAAGTTGATCGAACCCGGGGCTTGAGGATCGGTACCGGTCCAGTCGAAGTAGGCCTTGTCGCCGTCACGCCACGTTGTGAGATGCAGTTTGAACGGGCCGTTACCCAAGCCATCGTCGTCGACCCAATCCCAAAAGGTCACCTTTTCTTCGGGAATGTAGAGCCGGATTAATTTCACCATGCTCTGTCGGGTTCGCTCGAGAAGCGCATCGCACGCCTGCAGGTAGACCCCTCGACCATAATGGTCGCAGAGTTCGCGAACGCGATCTTCGGCCCGAGTGCACGCCGAAACCAGACCCATGATGTCCGACCGGACGATGTCGGGAACGCGGGTGTTATTCAGAATCACCGCCAGCACACCGGCATTCAGCTGGCCACGTTCGAGTAGCTTGACCGGTGGGATGCGTAAGCCTTCGTCCCAAACCGACAACGCGTCAGCCGATTGCGTACCCGGTGCGCGACCGCCGACATCAAGGACGTGGCCGAACTGGCTGGCGTAGCCGATGAGCTCGTCCTCGTGGAAGATCGGCACAATGACTAAGATGTCGTTGGTGTGCGAGATCGATCCCTTACACAGGTACGGATCGTTGAGGATAATCACGTCTCCGCGAGCCAGATCCTGAAATCGGTCGACGACCTCGGGGATGTAGGAGCCGAACTGGCCCACAACCATCCGCCCGTTGCGGTCGGCGATCATTGGGAACTCGTCGTGTTGCTCGCGGATTGAGGACGACATCGCTGAGCGGCGCAGTACCTCGTCCATCTCGAACCTGACGTGGGTCAAGGCGTTCTCGATCAAATCGAGAACGATCGGATCGACCTCGCCCATGGTCACTTCGACGCCTCGATGATAAGATTCAACCAGGCGTCCACCCGCGCAGAGTGTCCGGACAGCACAACCGTGGTCGAGTCGTATTGCTGCACGACGGCCTTGCCCGCGAACACCATTCCTGGTTTGAGTAGGGAACGCTCGTAGAGACGCACCTCGACCAGGGCCTGCCCGTCCCACGACTCAAGTGTTCCGACCACGGCCGCGGCAGCGTCTGTGCCCCCTATAGGGGCCGGGTCGGGAAGTGCTTTTTCTGTGCGCCCGATCGCCCGAGCTCGAATGGTTACGATCTCCGCGGACGCAGGCAGCGCGAACCCGTAGACGCGTGCGTGCTCGTGATCGAACAGCTGCGCCAGGTCCGCCGGCGAGATCTGCTGTGCGGTCGTCTCATCGACCTCGACCGCGATTTCATGACCCTGGCGGCGGTACCTCATGTCGAAGACATGCCGCACAGATCGATCAGACACTGCCACTCGCTCCCCCGCCAGCCAGTCCCGTGCCTGATCGGCAAGTTCCTTGAGCGCGAGCCGCAAATCGCCCGTCGCGAGGTCGTCCACCGAGTGGAGGAACGGTCGACTGAACTCGTTGCGGACGTCGGCGACGACGAACCCCAACGCCGACAGCACCCCGGGCTCCGCCGGCACGATGACTGGATAGCAACCCATAGCCGCAGCGACTGCGTTGCCGTGGAGCCCTCCCGCCCCGCCGAAACTGGTGAGAGCAAACTCCCGCGGGTTGAGGCCCTTCTGCACGGTGGCAACACGCAGCGCGCCCAGCATGTTGCCGTTGACGATGTCCACGATCGCTTGTGCGGCACGGTGCACGTCGGTCCCCATCGCGTCGGCGATGGAGGAGACGGCTTCGTAGGCGGCGTCGACGTCGAGCTTCATTGCACCGCCGAGCAACGCCACTGGCAGGTGTCCGAGCACCACATTCGCGTCAGTTACGGTCGGCAGCGTCCCGCCGCGTCCGTAACACGCTGGCCCGGGTATGGCACCCGCGCTCTGCGGACCGACCCTTAGACCGCCAGTCAAAGCGGAAACATCAGCGATCGATCCGCCACCGGCGCCTATAGTCTCGACGTCCACGGCTGGTGCACGAACCGGGAAGGACGCAACCCTGGTTTCGCGTGTGACTGCGGGTATGCCGTCCACGCAGACTGCAACGTCGGTCGACGTGCCACCCATATCGAAGGTGATGATGCGCCCGTACCCGGCGCGGAGGGAGACGAACGCGGCCCCGCTCACTCCGCCTGACGGGCCGGAGAGCGCGGTCTGGACCGGAAGTTCACTTGCTGCTTGTGCCGACATTAGCCCCCCGTCGGAGCGCACGACCTGCAGGGAGGCGCTAACGGGGACGGCCGCTAGGGCTAGCGACAACGCCGACAGGTAGCGATGCATGACGGGACCCAGGAAGGAGTTCATAACGGCGGTGACTGTCCGCTCGTACTCACGGAACTCGGGGCTTACCTCACTCGACATCGACAGCGGAATACTGACTCCGCTGTCCTGAAACACGCGACGCGCGACTGCAGCCACTCGTTGCTCGTGCCCCGGGTGGGCGTAGGCGTGCAGCAGAGACACGGTCAAGGACTCGATGCCTTCCGCCAGGAGCGAGCGGACTTGTTCGGCGACTTGTTCGTCCTCGAGTGCGGTGATGACAGTTCCGTCGGCAGTAATTCGCTCATCGACCTCACGGATCCTCTCGTACGGAACCACCGGTTCCGGGGCCTGATAGGAGAAGAACCCGAACAGCGGTCCCGGGGTCCACGAATCCGCCAGGTGCAGGATATTTCGCCAGCCCCGGGTTGTGAGCAAGCCGACGCGGGCGCCCTTGCCCTCCAACAGCGCATTGGTGGCAACCGTCGTTCCATGCAACACGGCTACCAGCGACGACGGGGCAATCCCAGCCTTTTCGCACACGTCGAGTAACCCATTGATCACACCCTCGGCCTGATTCTGCGGCGTGGATGGTGTCTTCGCCAACCAGTAGCTCGACGTCGCCGAGTCATGCAAGAAGACATCCGTGAAGGTGCCTCCGACATCGATTCCTACCCGCATGCTCACTCGACAACCCTTCGGCGCGGTGGGGTGCATCCCTCGACCGGGAAGCAGACCTATTACATCTGATGTTTGGCTTAGGTCTTCCTTCCAGGTGGGCGCCAGCCTGTGAACCCGGGCGGGTAAAGCATCAGACGTATCGAATTAGCTCGGCGTCAGCCTAACTCGGATCGAGCGCAAATGGCAACGAGCCACCATGTCCAACACTGGGCGGAGCAGCGAGCGCACCACTGGGCGATGATCCCCCGGCGACGTCGATCTCGCCATCAGCAACACGCCAGCAGGCGGCCAAATGACCAGCGGGCGTCAGCGTCAACCGCTGCTCCTCCACACGGCAGCGATCAACAACAAAAGGGCAACGGCCAGCCAGGGGGCAACCAGGCGGAAGATCGATCGCACTCGGGATCTCACCCCTCAGGCGCGCGGCCGTGTCCCGCCTGGCACGGACAAGCGGGTCTGTCGAGAGTTGGGCGGCCAGTAATGCCGCCGTATACGGATGCCCCGTTGACTGAAAAATCTGTTCCGTGCGTCCCTGCTCGACAACCCGGCCGAGGTACATCACGGCAACCTCCGAGCAGAACCGCCGGACCAGGGAGAGGTCGTGGGAGATGAAGACGTAGGCCACACCGAGCTCCGCCTGCAAGCGGAGCAACAGATCGATCACCTCGCGCCGTGTGCCCGGAGGCAATGCAGAAGTCGGTTCGTCCAGAACAATCAAGGCAGGGTTCGACGCCAGCGCCCTGGCAATCGAGCACCGTTGCAGTTCACCGCCAGACAGCGCGCCGGGATGTGCGTCCACGAACCTCTTGGGCAGGCCAACCATTCCCAACAGTTCTCCCACCCGTGCCTTTCGTTGCGCGCGCCCCAGTTCACCGTGGATCCGAAGCGGCTCGGCGATCTGGTATCCAACCGTCAGGCGCGGATTCATCGACAGCGCCGGCTCTTGGAAGACGATGCGAATACGCTGCCGCACCGGCCTCATCTGCTTGGCCGGCAGCCGCGTGATGTCAACACCCGAGAGCCGAATGGAACCGGAGGTGGTATCCATCAGGCGCAGCAAGCATCGACCCAATGTGGTCTTGCCGCTGCCACTTTCCCCGATGATGCCGAACGTGGTCGCCGGCATCACGTCAAATGACACATCCTCGCAGGCGCGCAGCGCTCGCCCGCCATCGAGCCGAAAGGACTTGCACAGCCCTTGGACCTGCAGCAGCGGCTGCTCCTCCGCAACCGAAGACATCACGCGTCCCTCGCAGCCGCGACCAGCTCATGGCGATGACAGCGCACCCTATGTTCGCCGACGGTCTCCTCAAATTCGGGATGCGCGTCGAAACACCCAGCATCCGTGGCAGCGAAGGCGCAACGCCGGTTCAAGTAACACCCCTGCGGCAGATGCCGTCGGTCCGGTGGTAATCCGAGCAAGCGGAACTTACCGGCGTCGTGTTCCTCATCGGTGGCCAGCAGTGCGAGGGCAGCGGGATGCCGAGGTCGGGTCAGGAAGCTCGACACTGCGGCCTCCTCGACCACCTCGCCGGAGCTCATCAAGTAGACGCGGTCGCAATACTCAGCGACAACACCGATATCGTGGGTGACGATTACAAGACTCGACCCCAATGCCTTGGCTCCCTCCCGAATCGTGTCCAACACCTGCGCCTGCAAGGTGACATCCAGACCGCTGGTCGGCTCGTCGGCGAGCAGAACTCTCGGCTTCTTGGCCATAGCGAGCGCGATGAGAGCGCGCTGCGCCATGCCGCCGGACAGCTCATGAGGATATGCCCGCAAACGCTGGCCCGGATCAGCCATTCCGACGCTTCTGAACAGCTCGAAGGCTGCGATCTTGGCCTCGCTCTTGCTTGCGCTCTGCCCGGACCGCAGCAGGACTGAAACGATCTGATCACCGACGCGAGCGAGCGGGTTGAAAGATGCCTTCGGGTGCTGGGTGATGAACCCGACCTGCTTGCGCCGAACCTCGGCTACCACACGCGGACGCGCGCCCAGTATTTCGACCCCGTCGTATTTAATGCTCCCCGATGCGATCAGGCCACCGGGACGGGCAGTTCCCAATAGGGCTAGCAGGAGGCTGGATTTGCCGCTGCCGCTGTCACCGACGATGCCTACACTCTCGCCCGCGTTGACTCGAATAGACACACCCGACACGGCGCGCAGTGAGCTGCCACGGCTCTCGAACTCGACGACAACGTCGCGGGCCTCGAGCGCGATCACTGTCGTCGACCGATCACGCGCTGGAGTCCCTCGCCGACGATGGCGAAGCCGAAGACGGAAAGGGAAATCGCAACACCGGGAAACACCGACATCCACCACTGACCGAGGCCGATGCCGTTTGCGCCGGCGCTGATCATGCTGCCCCACTCCGCCGCCGGCGGCTTCACCCCAGCACCCACGTAAGAAAGGCCGGTGACCGCGAGGAGGGCATAGCCCATTGTCACCGTTGACAGGGCCAAAGCCGGGGTCAGGGCGTTGGGCAATACGTGGCGAAACGCGATCGACCACGAGCTGTCGCCATCGGCCACGGCCGCTTCGACGAACGGCTGCCTGCGTAAGGAGAGCACCTCGCTGCGCGCCAACCTCATGTACAGGGGGACGCCGAGCAGACCGAGGATGAGAATGATGTTAGTCGTGCCTTGGCCGGTGAGCAGGACGACGATGAGTACGAGAACGACTCCGGGCAGAGCCTGAATTGTGTCAGCGACCCGCATCATGCTTCCGCCGAGGAGCGCAGGGAGGAAACACGACAAGAGGCCGAGGAGGGTCCCCAGTACGACGGCCAACGCCGTCGCTCCCAACGCAATCGTGATGTCGATTCGGGGCGAAGCGACGACCCTGGAGAAGACGTCCAGCCCGCTGGGATCGGTCCCGAACCAGTGCCCCGATCGGGGTGACAGATTTGGGCGGGCGACTGCTCCAATGAGCGGGTAGGGCGCGATGACAGGCCCGATCACGGCGAGGACAAGGTCGGCAGCCACAATGAACAGCCCGAACCTGAAGAGCCAACTCCGCCGAACTAGCAGTACGAATGCGTCTCGCAGGCGCACATGCGTTCCGAGTTTATCTTCCGCTTCCGTGTCAGCTCCGGCCAGGTTCGGCTCGGCGATGGTCACGATTTGGACCGTCCGTAGCGGACGCGTGGATCGATGACTGCGTACAACACGTCGATGAGGACGTAGCTCCCCAGCGCTACTGCGGTGAGCACCACTACCGCGCCCTGGATGGCGGGATAGTCGAGCTTTTGGGTGCTCGTGAGGATGTAGCGGCCGATGCCGTCCAAGGAGAAGACGGTCTCGATGATGACGGAACCTCCGAGTGATGCGGCGAAAGTGATACCGACGAGCGTGACAATGGGGCTGAGAGAGTTGCGCATCAGGAGCCGCCAGATGACCGTTCGGCTGGCCCCGGCGGCGCGGGCGTAGATCATGAACTCCGAGTTCACGACATTGAGGGCGCTCTCACGAGTGAGCTTGAGAAACGGCCCGGACAGGGCGAAAGCCACCGTGATGATCGGCAGCAGGAGGTGCGACAGGGCGTCGGTGAAGGCGGAGATGTCTCCGGCGAGCAGTGCATCGATGAGCACGAAGTGCGTCACGGTCGGCGGCGCGATTTGCGACAGCGAAAGGAGCCCGAGTGGAGACGGGAAGAAGCCGAGTTTGTACCAGCCAACAAAAATGAAGAGCAGTCCCCACCAGAACTCCGGCTGAGATCCCGCGAACAGCGAATATCCTCGGACTGCTGAATCGAACTCCGTTCCTGGTCGTAGCGCCGCGGCAAGGCCCAGCGGAAGCACGATCAGCAGCGTCACCAAAAACGCCAAGATCATGACCTGCAGGGTGACCGGTAGGGCGTTGACGATTTGGTCCGACACCGGGCTGCGCGCATCCCACGACTGACCCAGGTCTCCGTGGGCAAGCCTACCCAAGAACTGCCGCAGCTGACTGGGAATCGATGTGTCAAGCCCCAGCGCGTGGCGGGACGCAGCCGTCTGCGCAGGACTCGGATTCTCGACACCCGAGTACGTCCGCGCAGGGTCTGCCGGAAGCAGCCGCAGCAAGATGAAGATCACGATGATCGCGACGAGGACCTGAACGATCCCAGTGATCAGGCGGAGAGCAACAAAACGGGACAAGCCTTGTTTTCCCCAGGACGAACGCCGCAGCCGCGGAGGGCTCAGCGAGCCCTCCGCGGTCGAAACGATGCGCTCGGCGCTCTCAACTGTCACTAGTGAACCTCACCTAGCTCTCGGATACGAGCGCGTAGTCGGGACCGAACGAGCTCACCTGGACGCCGGTCAGCTTCTTGTCCACGGCCGCCTCCAGCGGGATCGCGGCGACCGGGAACATCGGCAGATCCTGGATGAGAATGTCCTGCGCTTGACCGATGAGCGTCTCGCGTTGCGCACCCTTGGACACTGCGGCTTGCTGATACAACGCAGTCACCTTTGGGTCGTTATACGCGCCCAGGCCTGTTGTGCCGCCGTCCTTGGTTGGGACGTACCAGAGCTGCGTGTAATACGTGGAGTCAGGGATTCCGGCCCCGATTACCTGCAGCACCATCGGCACATCGTTGTTGATGTACACGCGGGTCTGAAGCTGTGCCTGGGGAATCGGATTCAGCGTGATCTTCACCCCAATGGCCGCCAGAGCGGACTGGATCTGGATGGCTATCGGCTGCAATTGGGTGGCAGACTCGGCGGCAAAGAACAGCTGCAGGCCCGCGGGCGGGATGTTATTACCGTCGGGATACCCCGCGGCGGCCAGATACTGCTTGGCCTTGGCGACGTCGGTCGTCAGGACGCCGGGATAGGTCTTCGCGCCCGCAGAGATGTCCGGGATGAGACCGTTCATCGTCTTACCAACACCACCTAGGGAGTCCTTGACGATAGAGTCGTAGGGAACCGCGGATGCTACCGCGTGCCGCATTGCAGTTGCCGCTGCCGCCCCGTTGGGGCCCCATGGCGCGTAGTTGTAGTTCATGCTCAACGCTATGTTCAGCGTGCCGTAGGTCGACAGCACCTTCGTGTTCTGGGCTTTACCGGCCGATGCGTATTCGTCGTTGGTCAAGGCCCCCGCGATCTGCGCTTCCCCCTTTTGAAGAGCCGCCAGCCGGTTCGCCGATTGCGGGACGGCTTTCATCTGCACCTGCTGGAAGTAGGGCTTCTTGACCGTGTAACCCTTGTTGGCTGTCAGCGTCGCCGCGGAGCCGGGCGTGAACGAGCTGGTGCAGTATGGTCCGAAACCGGCTGTGTGGGTATGCAACCAGGTGTGCGCCCAGGGGTCGTCAGGGGTCGCGTTCTTCTTCGCTTCCACCGAATCGATAGGGCTGACGAGGGGGGAAGCGAGAGCGTCCAGCAACAGGCCGTTGTCCTGCCGCACCTTGATCTTGACGGTGTACTTGTCGACCTTCGTGACCTCGTCGGTGATCTGCTTCTGAGCGGCGGGGGCGGTCTTGGACGTAATGGTGGGATCGAAAACGTTCGCCACGTTGAGGGCCGACAGCGATGTCGTGGCCGCACCCGTTACGGACTTGATTCTGCTGAGAGTCCACACGACATCGTCGGCGGTAAACTCATTACCGGCGCAGCTCATGACGCCCTGGCGGAGCTTGAAGGTGTAGGTGCCGTTGTCATCGGTCCAGGAGGACGCGAGCAACGGGCTGATGGTTGCGAAGTCGACCTTGCGCAACCCATCAGGTTGAACCGTCGTACTGAAGGCGACGAGCGGGTTGTACGCCTGCGGGAGGGGATTGTTGCTCGTGCCGCCGACGTCATCGGTGTCCAAGCCCTTAACGAGGGTCGGAAGCAGGTCCACGAGCGTGCCCCCCACCTTGTTGGACGTCGAACTCGATCCGACATTCTTATCAGAGCTGCTCGTGCACCCAGCCACGACCAACACTCCGCTCGTCAACACTGCGGCGGCCATCAGCTTTCGCGATCTCCAGGACCGAAATCTCACGCGATCTTCGATCATCCGTTGCCTCCGTTGCATACGTCTTATGTTTTAGACCATCCGCCGAGCATGAGGGCGTCGGGTGAGCCTGTCAAGGGTCCGCGTTGACTCACTGAGAAGGTCCGGGTAGCTCGGGTCATTACCTCAGTGGAAAAGGTCCGGCTGCGCGGCGCGTCTGTGCTGGTGGGTGAGAGTGTCCGGGTCACCTGGGTCGATGGAGCTGACGATGGCGAGTCGCAGGGCGATCACGAAGGCGCAGGGGGTGCATCACCGCTCGGGGTCGAGGACGGTGAAGTCGGAGATCTTGGATGCGGGGTGCGCGGTGACCCGGATTCAATCGGTACTATGCCCGCAGGGCGCTGAAGGCGGCGTTGACGCCCCGGGTGGTGAAGCCCAGGACCCACGGTGGTGAATGCGCCCGCGGGTAAGCGGCTGGCCCCGATCCTGGGCGAGCTGGTGGCGGTGCTGGGTCAGCACGGGGAGTTGGACATAGACGAGGACACCGCGGCGCTGCTGGTCGCCATGTCCGCGGCTACCATCGACCGCCGGCTGGCCTTCGCTCGGTCGACACCGGTCCTGAAGGGCCGCTCGCACCCCAAGCCCGGCTCGTTGCTGAAGTCGCGGATACCGATGCGGACCTGGGCCGATCACGACGACAACACCCCTGGCTTCGTGGAGATCGACCTGGTCGGGCATGAGGGCGGCAACTCGCGCGGCGAGTTCTGCTTCACCCTCACCGTAACCGACATCGCCACCGGATGGACGGAGAACCGGACGGCGCGCAACAAGGCACAGATCCACGTGTTCGCGGCCCTAACCGACGTCGTGGAGCACCTGCCGTTCCCGATCCGCGGGATCGACTCCGACAACGGTTCGGAGTTCATCAACGACCAGCTGTTCCGGTACTGGACCAAGACCAGCAGCTGAAGTTCACCCGCTCACGCTCGGGCAACAAGAACGACGGGGCGCACGTGGAGGGAGAAGAACTGAACCCACGTCCGCGAACTGGTCGGCTACCTGCGTTACGACACCAGGGCAGAGTTGTTGCTGCTCAACAAGATCATGGCACTGCAGTCGCTGATCGGTATCCATTTCTACGACACCGCGCTGGTCGGACGAGTAAGCCCATGTCCGCGACCCGCCGCAGTGCCGTCGGACGCCATTTTCGGCCAGCCGCCTCACGGAACCCGTAATCGCCAAGTCTGAGGACGGTGACGATACTAATGACAGGTCCGCGCTCACCAGAGTCCATACATCAGACCTTACGAGAATCGACGTCCCAGCGACCGTGCCCGGCCTAGGCTGTCCATGCCACCGAGAGGAACTCATGACTGGTGACGGCGCCGTACCGATGATGACCACCCTTGTGGTGGTCGGGGCGGGCGCGGCGGGGATCCCCGCCGCGCTCGCCGCCCTCGAGGAGGGTGCCCACGTCATCCTCATCGAGAAGGCCACCCGAGTGGGCGGAATGCTGTGGGCCTCCGGAGCGGTCACCAGTGGCGCGGAGTCCGAACTCCAGCGCGCGCGCGGAATCATCGACTCGGCCCAAGCCCATTACGACGAAGTCTTCCGCGCCGGGCGTGAGCGGGCAGATCCAACACTGCTGCGCCTGGCCACCGACGAGGCTGGCCGAACGATCGACTGGCTCGTGACGCTGGGCACGCCGTTCACCGCCGACTCGCCCATGGTGCACGGATTGGCCGACGAGCACGAGCAGTACGCCACCCCCCGCAGCTACCTGCTGGACGCACCCGATGCGCTCGGGCCCTACCGTGGACCGGTGTTGGCCCAAGTGCTGGAACGTGCACTGAGGAGCTGGCTCGGGTCCGACCTGCTCCGGCTGATGACCGACACCACGGTGGTGGACCTCCTGGCAGCCGACGGCGGCGTCATCGGCGTGCGGGTCATCGCCGACGGTCGACCCTACGAGATCCGCGCCGATGCCGTGCTGTTGACGACCGGCGGCTACGCGGCCAATCAAGACCTGTTGCGACGTTTTCACCCTGACTTCGATCATCTAGTCACCTCCGGCCTGGGCCACGCCAGCGGGGACGGCTTAGTTCTTGCCGAGACGCTGGGCGGCCAGGTCGTCAACACTGACCTGGTGATCCCGATGATGGGCGCCGTGGCGGATCCGAACCGTCCGGGCTTTCGGCTGGGCGACGCCATGCTCACCGTCGGCCGGCCGCCGGCCGCCTCGGGTGACATCTGGATTAACAAGCTCGGCCGACGCTTCGTCGCTGAAGACACGCTCAGCCCTGATGTCCGCGAGCGCGCCATCCTCGCCCAGCCCGGCGCGGTGATGTACGCGGTCTTCGACGAGCCGATGCGAGTTGGGCTCACCGACGAGGTCGGGCGCTGGACGGCGCACCATCTTGGCGATTCGCCTTCGCCCCGATTGGTGAGGTCGGCTCAGTCGGTGCGCGACCTCGCCCAACGGATCGGGGTCGACCCAGAAGCACTCGAAGACACGGTCGGCCGGTACAACTCCGCGCAGAACGGCCCTGACGACTTTGGCCGGAAAGCCATGCCAGCCCCGGTGCTCAGGCCACCCTTTCATGCGGTGGCGACGGCGTCCACCTTGTTGATCACCTTCGCCGGGCTGCGGGTCGACTCGGAGCTTCGCGTGCTCGGTCCGGACGGAGTGCCGATTCCCAACCTGTACGCCGCAGGAGAACTTCTCGGCGGCGGCCAGATCCAAGGCGACGCGTTCTCCTCCGGCATGTCCGTGACGCCGGCCATCGCGTTCGGGCGCATAGCCGCCCGTAGGGCCGTTCGCGCGGCCCGCGGCGCCTGTTCACCACACGATGACGACCGGAGCACGGTGTGAAGCAGGACCGAAGATTCCGATTCGGCGTGCAGGCCGCCGCCGCCGACTCCTCCACCCACTGGCTGGCCAAGGTCCGCGCCATCGAGGACAACGGCTACGCAATGCTCGGCATCAGCGACCATTTCAACCAGCAACTAGCGGCCGTGCCCGCAATGGCGGCCGCCGCAGTCAGCACCACCACCCTCCAAATCGGGGCGACGGTGCTGGGCAATGATTTCCGCCACCCGGCCGTCCTCGCCAAGGAACTCGCCACGATCGACGTCCTAGCCGACGGGCGGAGCTTCATCGGCCTCGGCGCAGGCTGGCTGCGATCGGACTACACCGAGACGGGCATCGCCTACGACCCGGCCGGCATCAGGATCGATCGGCTACAGGAGACGGTCGCTGTCCTGAAGGGTCTGTTCGCCGACGGGCCGTTCAGCTTCCAAGGAAACCACTACCGCATCGACGCTCTGGACAGCACGCCGAAGCCAGTTCAACGACCGCATCCACCAATCTTCATCGGAGGCGGCGGCCGGCGCGTGCTCACCTTCGCCGCGCAGCAGGCCGACATCGTGGGAATCAACGTCGACCTGCGCGGCGGCGGCCTAGGCGACTTCGCGGCCGGCGGATCTAGCAGCGGCCCGATCGACGAGAAGGTGACCTGGATCCGGGAGGCAGCCGGTGAACGCTTCGCCGACATCGAGCTCAACGTATGCGTCTTCACCGCCCTCGTCACCGACGACCGCGAGGGTGTCGCCCGCGAGGTCGCGGCCCGGACCGGAGCGAACACCGAGGTGGTACTGGCGACACCGAACGTGCTGCTGGGAACCGTCGACCAGATCGTCGAGACCCTGCAGCAACGCCGCGACCGTTACGAAATTTCCAACGTGATGCTCCCCCATTCCCAGCTGGAACAGTTCGCGCCCGTCGTCGAGCGGCTCGCCGATCGATGACCGCCGAGATCCGCTCCAATCCAGAAACTGCCCATCCTTTTTCGACCACCGAGGAGATTCACCCGACATGAGCGGCCCCACCCGAAACGAGCTCCAGGCCATCGGCCGGCGCTACGTCGAGCTCACCAACGCCCGTGACTACGACGGACTGGACGAGTTACGCACGGCGGACTTCGTGGCGCACGTCCCTCGCGACGCCACCGTCAGCCGGGCCGAACCGATGCATCGCGACACGTTGAACAAGGATCTGCGGATGATCGTCGGGGCCTTCCCCGACCTGCACAGCGAGGTCGAGGACCTCATCGCCGACGCAGACCGTGTCGTCGTGCGCAACCGGCTGTCCGGGACCCACAGCGGCAATCTCGGCGGCATCGCCGCGACCGGCCACACCATCGCCTGGGATACGGTGCAGATCCTGCGCGTCGCTGACGGCAAGATCGCTGAGGCGTGGTTCGTCACCGACACCCTGGCGTTGTTACGGCAAGCCGGCGCGATCTCGGTACTCGTCGCCACCGTCGAACCGGATATGGCGTGAACCCGCGGCGGCACGAGGGTGCGCGGGTTTTCGTGACCGGAGCGGGCAGCGGACTGGGGCGGGCGATCGCGCACCGCTTTACGCGCGAGGGCGCGGCTGCCGTGACGGTCCTTGACCGGGAACCGGACCGGGTCGAGACCGTGACGGCGGAACTACGCGAACTCGGCGTGCTCGCCGTCCCGATCGTCGCTGACCTGGGTGAGAGTGCCGAATGTGAGCGTGCCCTCGCCGAGTCGATCAACGCCATGGGCGGGCTCGACATCTCGATCTCCAACGCGGCGATCAGCTCCAGCGGTGAGATGACCGTTGATATGACGCTGGACAGTTGGAGCCGCATGATCGCGGTCAATCTCACGGCCTACTTCCTGCTCGGGAGGCTCTCGGCCCGACACATGCGTGAGCACGGGGGCGGCTCCATCCTGTTCACCGCGTCCGTCGGTGGTACCTGGGGCCAGCCGGGGGGAGCCCACTACAGCGTCACCAAGGCCGCCGTCATCAACCTCGCCAAGACGATGGCCCTCGAGTACGGCGCGATGAGAATCCGCGTCAACGCCGTCAGCCCCGGCGGCATGGACACCAACATGATCCCGCAATACCAGGGCGAGGAAGTGGCCGCGCGTATGAGGGCAGGGTCCAAGTCCGCCGCTCTCGGTCGAATCGCCGCCCCGGAGGAAGTGGCGGCCGCGTTCTCGTGGCTCGCCTCGAGCGAGTCCTCCTTCGTCACCGGGGTCAACCTCCTCGTGGACGGCGGCGTCAGCGCCGGCGTCCCACCCCAGCTGGAGCGATGAGGTGACCTCCGCCGCCGTCGGCCTGGGCGCACGGGTCGACTGGGAGACCATCCCCGAGGTGATCGAGGCCGCCCGAGCCGCCATGACGCCTCAGTTGTGGGACGGAACCTGCGGCGGGTCGGGGCAGGAGGCCACGGTTGGCCGTAACACCGCCGCCCTCGCTACCCTCGCGCTTCGGTCACGCGTACTCACTGGAGTCTCCACAGCCGATACCCGCAGCGAGTTCCTCGGGCGCACAATCCGCGCTCCGGTGTTGCCGGCGCCGGTCGGCGAGATCGCGCTATTTCATCCCGGAGGCGCGCTCGCGTACGCCCGCGCGGCCGCAGTCAGCGGGACCGGCGCGTTCATCGGCCTGGTCTCCTCGCCACAGATGGAGGACGTGCGTGCGTCGTGCGACGGCCCGTTGATCCTTCAGATTTACCGGTTCGGGGATGACGCATGGCTGCGCCGACTCCTGAAACGAGCCGAAGACTGCGGCATGGACGGCATCTGTCTCACCGTCGACACACCCGTATCGGGTCGTCTGGACCGTGATTTACGGCATCGGCTTACCCTCGCTCCCCGGCCCCGTCCGAATCTCGAGGACGGAGGGCAGGCGAACGGGCCGTATAACGGCGGCCAACTGACCTGGGCCGACATCGAGCAACTGCGCACGATGACCCAGCTTCCCCTGATCCTGAAGGGAATAACGCATCCAGTGGATGCGGCCCAGGCGGTTGAGCTCGGCGCTGACTACGTCTGCATCTCCAACCATGGGGGCCGCCAACTCGACGACGCACAGGGCACGATCGAGGTACTCCCAGAGATCGCGGCCGCAGTGGCCGGCCGGGCAGGCCTGATCATCGATGGCGGCTTCCTGCGGGGCAGCGACGTGATCAAAGCGCTCGCCTTGGGCGCCGACCTGGTCCTGATCGGCAAACTCGCGGTGCTCGCGCTGGCCGCGGGCGGCGAGACGGGACTCACCAGAGCCCTCGACATCCTGACCTCCGAAATCGCGGTGAACATGACCAACCTTGGTATCGGGACTGTCGCGCAACTGCATCCCGGTCTGGTCTGTCGCGCCGTCTCCCCCGCGGAAACGGTCTGGCCCCACGGACGGACCCGATGACACTCACCGATGACACGGTCAGCGACGCCGTCGTCGCCATAGCCCGCGGCGGTCTGGCCATCATCGTCGGCGACGACGACCGCCCTGGTGAGGCTCACCTGATCTGCGCCGCGGCCGGTGTCACCACCGACACCGTCGCCTTCTTCCTTGAACACGGCTCCGGGCTCGTCCAGGTGCCGCTCACCGCCATCCGGGCTCGATGGCTGCTTCTCGAGCCAATGACAGCCCGCGGCGACGCCGGCGAGCACGCACCCCCGCGGGCCGGCGTGGATCTCATGCAGACCGTCGACTACCTGACCGGCCCGTCGACCGGCATCAGCGCGGGCGACCGGGCGGCCACCGCGGCCGCGCTAGCCGATCCCCGGATCCGCCCAACTGACCTGGCGCGACCTGGGCACATCATCCCAGTCCGCACCCACCCGGACGGGATTCTCGCCTACGCCGGCCGCAGCGAAGCCGCGACCACGCTGTGCGTGATGGCCGGAAGCGTGCCCGTTGCCGTTATGACCGAGCTCGTGACGGCCGACCGACGTGAGATGCTCGACGACAGCGCATCCGCTCGATTCGCTCAAACCCACGGCATTCCTGTCGTCTCCATAACAGCGATTCGGGCCCGCGTGCAGCGCTCGTCCCAACGCTTGCGACGCTCCGGCGCAGCGAACATACCCACGCCGGTGGGAACGTTCCACGCTGTCGCCTACCGCGACACTGAGTCCGGGATCGAGCACCTGGCCCTGATTCGGGGCGACGTTGCCGCGGGTCATCCCGTTCTCGTCCGCCTGCACGCGGAATGCATTGCCGGGGACGTCATCAAGGCGAACAGCTGCCGCTGCAGCGCCCGGATGGAGGCCGCTCTGCACAGACTGGCCGAGTCGCCACGGGCTGTGTTCCTCTATCTGCGTGGCGACGCGGGCCGCGGTTTGGGCACCGGTGGCCCGCGCGCCCGCGACGCCCACGCCAACGACCCGGTGATGCCTGCCTACGCTGAACTCGGCACCGACAATCTGGCGGCACAGATCCTGCTTGACCTCGGCGTTCGTCAGGCGACCCTGTTGACAACGACCGATTCGACCTCGGCGCCAGCCGATTCTCTTAGTGCAGGCAGCGCGGCCCGAACGAAAGGCCCGGAAGTGGTCGACGGGCAGCTGGCCGGACTCCACGCTGACGCGGTCACCGTGATCGGGCAGGAGAAACTCGAGGCGTAGGCACGCCCGGCAGCGTCAGGATGGGTGACCCAGCTCCAGCCCAAGCTGATGACCCATCCGTTCACGCTTGGTGAGCAAATAGGAACGGCTCTGCGCCGTCGCCGGGATCTCGAGCGGGACGCGTCCGACGATGGTCAGACCAAAGCCAGCCAGCCCACCGAACTTGGCCGGGTTGTTGGTCATCAATCGAAGCCGGCTGACCCCGAGGTCCACCAAAATTTGCGCGCCCACACCGTACTCGCGACTGTCCACCGGCAGGCCGAGCGCGAGGTTGGCATCGACCGTATCCATTCCGGTCTCCTGCAGTTGGTAGGCCCGCAGCTTCTGGCCCAGCCCGATGCCGCGTCCCTCATGGCCTCGCAGATAGACCAGGACGCCGGTGCCCTCTGCCGCGATCCGGGCGAGCGCGACGTGCAACTGCGGGCCGCAGTCGCAGCGCAGGGAACCGAGCACCTCGCCGGTGACGCACTCGCTATGTACCCGCACCAGCACGTCGGTGCCCGGTTGGGGATTTCCTGCAACCAAAGTCAAGTGCTCGACGCTGTCGACGAGGGACCGAAACGCCACGGCCCGGAAGACGCCGAACGCGGTGGAGACCATCTCCTCACCGCAGCGCGCGACGAGCTGCTCGGAGCGGTGCCGCCAGCGCACGAGTTCGGCGATCGTGAGCACCGGAAGATCATGGGTCGCGGAGAACCGGCTGATCTCGGCGGCGCGCATCATCCCGGTACGGTCGGCTGTGATCAACTCGCAGATGAGCGCGGCCGGTCGTAGGCCGGCGAGGGCGCAGAGGTCGATGCTCGCCTCGGTGTGTCCAGTACGGCGTAGCACTCCCCCGGGCCGCCCCTGCAGCGGCAACACATGTCCCGGCCGTGCGAAGTCCTTCGGTACCGCGTCGGGATCGGCGAGGGCCGTGATCGTGCGGGCCCGATCGGCAGCCGAGACGCCGCTCGAGCGTTCGGGGCGGTAGTCCACCGTGACCAGGAAGGCCGTGCGGTGGCTCTCGGTGTTGTTCTCGACCATTGCTTCGAGAGCCAACTCGCGGGCTCGGTCCTCGGTCACCGGCACGCACAGGTACCCGGAGGTGTATTGCAGGAAGAAGGCCACCGACTCAGGCGTCGCATACTGCGCGGCCATCACGAGGTCGCCCTCGTTCTCCCGGTCCTCGTCGTCGACCACCACGACGATCCCGCCGGCGCGTAACTGGTCGAGAGCGCGCCCAACGGTGCCGGGCCCTTCGACAGCCTGGGCACCACTCATCGGCGCACCGCCACGTCCTTCCAATCGATCCACCCGGCACCGATCGTGTTCATGTGGAGTCCAGTGATGCGGGGGCTCATCAACCAGCTCAGTGCCGGTTGATAGACGGGAACGCAGCCGTGATCTGCTAGCAAGACTCGGGTGCACTCGCGCAGCATCGCTGCCCGCCGCTGCGGATCGAACTCGACCTGGCTGGCGTCGTAGATTCGCTGGAACTCGTTGTTGTCGTACTCGACCTGCTCCGCGGGCAGTCTGTTGGAGAACTTGTTTAGCGAGAACTCGGCATCCTGCCCCGGGCCGTACTGGTTTCCAGCGCCGATCAGCTCGGCACGGGGCGGATCGTTGGCCGCGAGCTTGCCCAGGTACGTCGGAAGGTCGACCAGGTTCACGTGAACGTTCAGTCCGACGTCGTTGAGTGCCTCAACGGCGGCCTCCCCCCAGGGGCGAAGCACCGCAGACGATTCCAGGACATCCATGGATAGTGCATCCGTGAAGCCACTGGCCGTCACCAACTCGCGGGCACGGATCGGGTCCCTGACCGGCCGTCCCCGGTCAGGATCGAAGCCGAAGCAGTCCGCGCCGACGAGTTGGTTCGGCGCACGTCCCTCGCCCAGATAGCGGTGCGCAAGGATCGACTCGAGATCAAGGGCCAGGGCCACCGCCTCTCGCAGTCGGCCGTCCTCGAAGGGCGGCCGGGTTGAGTTGAAGCGGATCATGTGGACGTTGGACTGCAGGATCTGTTGCAGTATTAGCCCCGCGTGGACGCCCTTGGCTAACAGCTGCGCTGACAGGTAGCCGAAGTCGATCTCACCGTCGAGCAACCCGGCCAGCAGTGATTCAGGATTTCGGGGTAGGACCCGAAGACCCTGCAGCGCCGGCGACCCGCGCCACGTGTCGGCGCAGGCCTCGAGATGGGTGGATACGCCGGGCTGGAAGTCGATGATGCGGAACAGTCCGGTGCCCGCAGTCGGGCTCGGCACGGTCTGCGCTTCGATAGTGGTCTCCTCCGGGTCCATGATCACGACCTGCAGGACGCGCCGCGGCCAGATCACGTCCGGACCCGATGTGTGAAAACGAAGCGTGTTCGAGCTCATCACCTCGCACGACTCGAGCGTCGGAATCCGAGCCGCCGCCAGCAACCGCGGGTTGTGAGCCAGCCGCTTGAAGTTCCAGGCCACCGCCTCAGCTGTCAACTCCCGCCCACTCGCGAACCGGACGCCGTCGCGAAGCTGGAACTCCCAGGTCTGCGGATCGATTGCCCCGTAGGCGTGCGCCAACCACGGCATCAAGCCACCGCTGTCATCGGGCATCAATAGGCTATCGAACGCCACCCGAGTCGCGAAGTCGTTAGGCACCACCTGGTTGTGCGGATCGAGGCTGTTGGGCATCCCGACCAGGCCGTAGGTAATCGATCCGCTCGACATCGGGTGGGTCCTTTCCTGGTCAGAGGTGCAGTCAGTCCACGACACATAGCGCGTCGATCGCGAAGCAGGAGTTGGCCGGCTGGCTAGTCGTGCCCACCGTGGATCGAACGTGGTGCCCTGCGTCCCCGAAGACGCTGATCAGGAGGTCCGACGCGGCGTCGGCGACCTTGTGAATGGACGGGTAGCCGGGGACCGTATTGACCATCGCGGTCATTCTGAGAACCGAACGCACTCTGGCGAGCTCACCGAGTTCACGCTTCATCGTGGCGATCAGGTTCAACGCGCCACCACGGGCGACGTCCATAGCCTGCGTCAGGTCGATATCGAGACCAAGGATTCCGTCGACGATCGGGTGGTGGTCGGGTCGCCCGTGAAAGTTTACTGTCCGCGTCATGTCCACCCCCATATGGCCCGCCAGGTACAGCAGGTCTCCGTGACTGCGGGCCATGACCAAGCTGGCGCCCGGCTCCCAGGCTGGCGGCAGCGCCAAGCCGAGGGCGGAAAGCCGTTCCTCCGGGCTCAAGCGAACTCCGTCTGCGGCGAACCGAAGCCGGCGTGCAGCTCCACACCAAGTCTGGTGACGATGTCCTTCTTGTCGAGATCCGGGTTATGGGATTCGCCGGTGTCGGCGTTCTTGGAGCTGACACCGCGATAGGTCTCGTGCCGAAGAACGCTCACCAGGTCGGTGTTGCGCTGCAGTGCGAATGGGAACTCGTGCCACGTTCCGATGCCCAACATGAAGCCCGCCGTGCCGTCGAAGTCGATCGCCCGCGCTTGGTCGAGGTCGGGAAGGTCCCCCTCGGTGGGCGGAGCCAGGACCATCACGAACGGCTTGCCGGCCAGCGGAATGAACGTCTGAGTGTGCTTGAAATGCCGCTCCATGTAGCGCACCAACAATTCTCTGGGTTGGGCGCGGGACACGATGAGCGTCGTATCGGCGTCGGAGCTGAAGCCGGCGAACAGATAATTCACGGTGCCGTCATAGAACATCGACTCCGACCCGTCATCTCCCGGTCGGGCGCCGATGAGCTCTCCGAACGGCGCGACGTTCTCAACGGTGGCGGCCTCAATCGTCAGGGTGCGAACTTCGTGCTCGGCCATGTTTCCTCCTATCCACCGGTCTCACCCGGGTTCGGCTGACATCCGGGTGAACACCCGATGCGCGTTGGTTTCAAAAATGGCAGCCCGGTCGTCGACGCCGAGCCAGTCGATGCCGTCGATGAGCGACTTCACATCGTCCCCCCACCGTCCGGTCACCGGATCACGGCCGGAGCCGGGACCCGGTTTCTGGGTGGCGAACAAGCATCGGTCCGAACCGACGGTCTGGATGAGCAGTTCCAGGGCCCCGGCGCTGTAGAGCACCGTGTCGAACCAGAGCCGCCGCAGGGAGGTGTCGAAGTCCTCCAGGTGAGGTTGCCGCCATCGGCGGACGCGCCACCGTCCTGCTTGGTAGGGGACTGACCCTCCGCCGTAGCCGATCACAATTCTCAGCTCGGGGAACAGCTCGAAGACTTCTGGGTGCTCGATCAGCGCCAGCGCCGCGATACTCGCCTCGGTGATGTGATGCGCGTGGTAACCCTCGCGGCTGGGCCGGTGGGCACCGTATCCGAGCAGGACAGGCACGTCCAGCCGCTGGAGTTCGGCGAACAATGGATACCAGTACGCATCGGCTAGGTGCGGGGTCTGCCCGTCCCCCTCACCGGGGTCGGTGTTGAGGGCGACCGCCACGAATCCCAGATCGAGGACGCAGCGGCGGAGCTCGTCGACACAGTGTTGCGGGCTTTGCCCCGCAACTTGGGGCAGACCACCCACGCCTCGCAGTCGCTGCGGCTGCGCCGCAACCAGGCCGGCGATAACATCGTTGTACTGCGTTACCCACTGATGGACCGACGCCGATGGTGTCTCGCCGCTGGCGAGGTGATAGATCCGTGGCACGACGAACTGCACGTCAGTGCCGACCATGTCCATGTACTCGACCTGCTTGCCGGCGTAGTCGGCAATTCTGTCGGGGCTCGGAGCCGAGACGCCCAGACCCCAGCCCCGGTCGATAAGGGTCTGAGATTTCATGAAGTAGGTCTCGGGTGGCACGACGACGTTGCCCCGCACGTCGATGATCATGCCCGGGCGCCGACCTCGGTACCCAGGGAGGCGAGAGCGGGAGCCACCTGCTCGGCGAACAAGTTCATGGAGTGTTCTCGCTCAGCGAAGGAGCCCCAGTTCTTGCCTGCGACCAACAAGAACGTCTCGAACCCGCCGGACTCTCGGTGGAAGTCCTCGATCTTCTGGCGCACGGTGTCCGCGGACCCGACAAAAACGAGACCCTCCTCGGCGAGATGCTCGTAACTAACATCGTCGAGGGAACCTCCCTTTGGGATCCATTCGTTGAACACCGGGCCGAAGAACTTCTTGTTGAACTCCAGGTGCTCCCGGAACCCAGGCGCGAGCGCGTCAAAAGCCTGGGTATCGGTGTCGCCGACGAAGACGGCTCGCAGAGCGGTGACGTTCTCGCGGCTGCGCGTGCGACCGGCATCGGCACGGGCTCCCTCATAGATGGCGGTCAGCCGATTCATCGATGCTGCCCGGGCGTACTGAGAGAGGAAGAAGTTGAAGCCGCGCCGTGCGGCCATCTCGATCATCTGCGGTGTATTGCTGGCCATCCAGATCGGGGGATGAGGCTTCTGCAATGGCTTGGGCCATACGGTGATGCCGGTTCCCCGATAGAACTTGCCGTCGTAGTCGAACGGCTCGGTCTGCTCGATGCACCGCAGGATGAGGTCGATGCTCTCGACCATCATTTCTCGGGTGTCTTCGAATCTGATGCCGCGCTGCTCGTAGCCGCTCACTGGGCCTCCGTGCCCGAACGACCATACGTATCGGCCGTGGGTGAGGTTGTCGACGGATCCGAGTTCCACCGCTACCTGCACCGGGTTGTAGAGGGCCAGCCGGCGCACAGCGGGGCCGAGTTTGATCTGGTCGGTCTCGCCCGCGATGCGGCAGATCATGTGTTCGGCACAGGCCAGACCGTCCTGCAGGTAGGGCAAGCCCGCATGCTCGCTGATCCATGCGTACTCGAAGCCCAGGCGGTCCGCCACCTGGATCTCGGCGACGTCCTCATCCCACGACGCGACCACGTCCGTGCTGTGCCTTTGCTGGTTGGAAAACATTCCAAACTTCATCGATTCACCTTTGTTCGTGGGTCTGTGAGACGTGCTCGTGGGTGTCGCAACGGCCTTCGTGAGCCAGCGCGTGCTCGGCGGCGAGACGACCCGAGGACACGGCCGAAGTGATCATCATTCCACTGGAGTTTCCGTCGCCCTGGATCTGGCCGGAGCCGATCAATTCGCCTGCGACGTACAGCCCGGGTATCACGCTGCCCAGACGGTTCAGTGCTCGGAACCTGTCGTCGACCCGGAGACCGGCTGCGGTGGTGATGACGGTTGCCCTGGTGGGGACGGCATGAAACGGCGGGCACTCTATTGGCGCCGGCATCTGGGTGCGACCCCAGGCGTCGTCGCCGAACGCGACGGCCGCGTTGTAGGTGCGGACAGTCGCAGCCAGCGCGTCGGCGGGTACCCCGATCGCGGCGGCCAGTTCTTCGGTGCTATCCCGGGACACCACGAACCGCAGATCGGGCGGGTCACCGAGGCGCCACATGGTCCACGACCGCACGTCTTCCGGTCCGCCGACCCGCATCGCCTCGTCAAAGACCACGAACATCACTGCGTCCGGCTGGTCGACGATTGCTCGCTCGCGGTGCGCCGGGTTCGGGTCGTCCTCGGCCATGAACCGCTCACCGTGGCGGTTCACCCAGATGTCACCGGCCTGCCCCGGCGGCCGGCGGATAGGCAGCCCACCGCCGAGAATGCGGAATCCGGGACGATCCGGGTCTTCAAGTGAGCCCGGACCAGGAAGGCAGATGTCGGAGTTGACGACCACTGCGCCGGCCTGCTCGCCCAGCAACACGCCGTCGCCTGTCGCGTGCTCAGAGCTTTGGGTGATCAGTTTGTCGAAGCGGGAGTGAAAGCGACGCAACAGCTCCTGGTTCGCCGCGTAGCCCCCCGCCGCGAGGATGACCGCATCGGCGTCGAGCTGCGTGCGTGATCCCGGCCCCTCGGCGGTCACACCGACCACGCGACCGCCGACGTCACAGACCAGATCGGTCACGCGATGCTCGGTCAGCAGGCGGAACCTGCCGTTGCTGGCCACCTCGCCGCCGAGCTCCGCTACCATCCGCTCGGCCAAGACTTTGCCTCTGAGGGGCCTGTCTTCCTCGGGCGCCTCGACAGCGTAGGAGCGCGCGACTGAATAGAGTTCGTGACCAGCGAATATCGGCTCCGGCGCGAAGGGGACGCCGAGATCCTGCAGCCAGTCGACGCTGGCCGCGGCGTTCTCGGCGAGCGCGCTCAGAACGCCGATGTCGGCCCGCCCGCGCCCAATCCTCTGAACATCGGCAATGTGGGCCGACGGTGAGTCGCTTATGCCTGCTTGTGCCTGCAGTCGTGTGTCAGCTGCCGACATGAGTCCCCCGGACCACCACAGCACGCCACCGGGCCGGTCCAACTTCTCCACGAGCGTCACTTCGGCACCGGAGCGTGCTGCCGTGAGAGCCGCAGGGATACCAGCCGCGCCCGCGCCCACCACGACGATCCGCCTCATCCCGACCCTCCTTTTACTTCAGTACTTTGATATGTTCGCACGGACGCCCATGCACGTCAATGACGCCAGGGTTCGTCAACCGGCGGCCGGGTCGGTGTCTGCGTCGCCGATACCCAACAACTCTCGCGCCTGCGTTGGCGTCGCCACCAGCCGCCCGATCATGCCGGCGACGTGCACGATGCGCCCCACCAGTTCTTTGTGATCGGGCGTGCCGAATCGGGCATAGTCGTGATCGCCGAGCCCCAGGCCGACATGGCCGCCGAGCGTCACCGCCCAGCAGGCCAGCCGCATCGCGTCGCCCCGCCAGCAGTTGACCATCCACGGCTGACCCTGGGGCACCCCGGCCACCATCGCCTGCAGGTTGATCAGCGTCGGATCGGGGCCGCTGGGCATGTCCGGTCCGGTAAAGACGAGTTCCCACAAAACAGTAGCGTCGAGTACGCCCATTTGCTGGAAATGGCGGGCCGTTCGCACCTGCGCCAGATCCCAGCAGGCCGCGCTGACCTGGACTCCATTGCTGCGTAGCAAGGCGACGACCTTTTCGATGTGGTCACGGGTCAAGATGTAGAGCGCGTCGGTGCTCGCGAATTGCACTTTCGCCATGTCCCAGGCATCGACATTGAACGAACCGAACTCGACCGAGACCAGGTCAGGTCGATGCACCGGGTCGTCACGGACCGCGATTATGTGTGGTAGGCGGTCTTCCGGTGCGACGGCGACCGGGCCGATGCCCGGCTGGAGCAACATGTCGCAGCGCTCGCGCAGGAGCTGTCCAACTTCCAGGTAGGCGTCGACGTCCTCCGCGATTCCCGGCTGGCCGGGCAGGCGGGCGTGCCAGTGCAGAATCGACGCGCCCGCTTCCCAGGCGCGCAGCGCCTCCCGGGCGATGTCGGGCGGGGTGTAGGGGAAGTTCGGATTCGCGTCGTTGACCGAGGTCTCGTTTACTCTGGCGGCGATGATCAGTGGTTGTTCGGCGAGCCAGTCGGGCGCCCCACAGACCCGGCTACTGCTCATCGGTTCGGCTCCGCGCTGGGTCCGGCCGTTCGCCACCCCTCCCCGCTCTCGTGCGAGTGTCGCAGACGTTCCAGGTATTCTCGCATCGCGGTCTCCGCGTCGGCCGGGCGCGCCGCCGCGATGCACCGAAGGATTTCAGCATGTCCACTCCGATCTGTTCCCAAGCCAGCTGGCACTGCGTTTCGCCGAGACATCTAGCTCGGACAACGTTGAGCAGGGGCGCGGCCAGCACCGTCAAGAGCCGGTTGCCCGCAGCGGCCAGCACCACTGCGTGAAAGTGCTGACCGACGTCGAAGCGTTCCTCCCGCAGGGAGAGCGATTGTTCACGCTCGACCGCGGCGCTCAGCCGAATCAATGCTTGCGGATCGCGCCGTAGCGCTGCCAAACGAGCTGCATGTATCTCCAGCAAGGCGCGCGTTTCGAAGAACTCGGATGCGCTGATGTCGTCATTGCTGCCGAGCAACTGCATGCCGGTCTCGAGGCGTTCGCTCACGCTCGCGTGGCCGGTGGTGACGACGACGGTACCGCTACCGGTTTCAGTGATTGTGTTGACGAGTCCCTGCCTAGCGAGTCGCCACGGCGCGTCGCACACCGTCGTTCGGGAAAACCCGAAGCTGGCGGCGAGCCGAGCCTCTACCGGGAGCCGTTCCCCGGGGGCAAAACCGCCGAAAAGGATCAAGCGACGTAGCTGTTCGGCGACTTGTTGGTGCGCGGGGCGGATGCGGTGGACGCTTGGGCTGTCGACGGACGCAATGGGGGCGGCTGCGAGCCGATCAGTTCGGGGTCTCGTCATCGGCGTCGGCAGCGTGCGCCCGGGCCGCGTGATCCACAGGAGCTCACGTGGTTCCCGTCGTCGGCTCGGCATTCCAATCGCGTGCCCGCGTACCTGTCGTACGCTCGACGGTCATGCTGGCCGGCGATCCACGTAAGTCCCACACAGCGCTGGTCAGGCGGATCTTGCCCGGGTCCGCACCACGGACAACAAAGCCGGTGTCAGCGAAAATGCCCTCGGTCAGCTGGACGGAGTCGGCGGCACGATACTGGAAGATCAGCGATCGGCGGTCCCGACCGGAAAGGTTGTCCGGCGAGTAGTGCGCCGTCAGGCAGTGGTGCAGGCTGATGCCGCCTGCTCGCGGTGCCACCGGCGCGGTCGAGCCGGGTAACTCCCAAAGATAGTCGGCCAATAGCTGGCCGGAGTCCCTGTCGTGAGCTAGTAGTCCGAGTTTGTGACTGCCCGGAACCATGTACATGCACCCGTTCTCCGGCGTCGCGTCATCAAGCAACACGTCGACCGCCAGCAGGTCGGTGTTGGTGTGCGGGAATGAGTTGAAGTCCTGGTGCCATGGAAAGATTCCAGCGTCCTTTCGTGGCGGCTTCGTCGCCAACTTCGAGTGATGCAGTTGCAGGTCAGGTCCCAGCAGGTCAGCTACCCGTTCGACCAATCGCGCGTCACGGGCCAAGGACTTGAAGATGTCGTTCTTGGCGGTCAGGTCGAGAGGTGCACACCTTTCTCGTCGCTACTCTTCGCTTCCAATCTTGCCCGCACCTCGGGAGCGGCCACGGCCATGCGCAGGCCCTCAACCTCCTCGAACGAGAGGACGTCGTTAACGACGAGGTAGCCGTTTCGGTCGAACTGGGACGCTTCCGCTTTGGACAGCATCTGATGCCTCCCTGAGGGGTCGAACGGATGAGGTTAAGGTCATCGTGGCGCGGTCAGCTGCAATACATCTGAAGTATAACCGAAGCGGTGAGTCGACACCAGCCCGGCACCGACAAAACGATCGACTCGTTGGTCACAGAGGACTGCAGGTGGGGGTAGTTGCCGACGTCGTCAAGCTGGGAGTTCGAGCCGTGAGGAATGTCGACGCCGTTGTGCCTTGCCGCGTCGTACGGCTATCGTCTGATGTAACGCCACGAAGGGACGCCCGTGCCTACGCCGACCGCCTGGAACCAATTGATCTTCGAGTACTGGGACGTGCCGCCATCGAACTGGGACTGGTGGACGGACTACTACCAACGCAACGTCATTGACATCCTCTGTGAGCTGGAGGGACACGCGGGTACCGCTGTGATGTTGCGGCCGGGCATGCCGTGGCGCAGCGGTCCGCACCGGGTGATCTATCCGCACCCCCAGATGCAGGTTCGCCCGACTCAGGACATCGAGTACTCCACGCCTCGCGAGCCGGTCGCGCCGCTCCGGTCTAACATATCGATCGATCTCCATGCTCTGCTTCAGCATGAATGGACGCACGCGGCAGTTCACTTCATGACTGCACCCAACCTGCGTCTGCACCAGCAGTGGATCGAGGGGTGGGCTCAGCTTCATTCCGATTGGGCCGAGAGGTACCCGCTCTGTCCGACCGCGGAGGATGCGTTGAGTGAGGAGTTCTTCAGTCGCGTGAACAACCATTGGGACGTCACCTTCGACGTGGGTTCGGTGCGAACTCCTGAGACCGGCACTCTGCTCGGATGAAGGTCCACACAGGTCTGGTCGACGCCCTGCTGGCCGAAGACGTCGACACAGTGTTCGGGCTGCTGGGTGGCGGGGTGGAACACCTCATCGACGAGTTGGTACGCCGCGGTATCCGCTTCGTGAGTGTGCGGCACGAGCAAGCGGCGGTTGGCATGGCCGACGGTTACTCCCGCTCCACCGGGCGCATCGGCGTGGCTGTGCTGTCCCACGGACCTGGGGTCAGTAATGCGGCAACCACGATGACGGTGGCACGGAAATCGCGTTCCCGGGTTCTCGTGATCACCTCGGACATCGGTGCCAACGAACGGTTCACACCGCACCGCTTCGAACAGGAGCTGTTCCTGCGCGCCACGATCGAGGATTACGTCACGCCTCGCTGGCCGGCCAAGTTCCACCTGGACGTCGCTGACGCGATCACTCGGATCCGGCGCGGCGACGGACCGGTCGCTCTGAATGTCCCCGCGGACGTGTTCACCATGGAACTTCCTGACGGTTGGCGCTACCCGCCGGTTGTCGACGTGTGGTCCGGTCGGCGGCCGGCACCCGAACCGAACGCGATCGCCGAGTTGCTGGCCATGCTCGCTACTTCCGAGCGGCCGGTCATCCTGGTCGGTCGTGGGGCGGTGCTCTCGGGCGCGCGGGCGGAGGTGGAGGAGCTGGCCGAACGAACCGGCGCCGCGATCGCCCACACTCTGTTGGCCAAGGATTGGTGCGCCGGGCACTCCCACTCAGTCGGTCTGGCGGGCGGCTTCGGCGACCCCGCCACGCAGCGAACGTTGGAGCAGGCCGACCTCGTGTTGGCGTTCGGCGCGTCGTTGACCCGCTACACCACGCACTGGGGAACCCTTTTCGAGAAGGCGAGCATTGCGCGTATCGATCTGCGACCGGACACGGTCAGTGAGATGACGGCGGTCGACCTCACCGTCTGGGCCGACGCTCGTACTACCGTCCGGGCCTTACTCGCCGCGCTGGAGGACGGCCCACCGTGCCCGCCCTGGACCGCTGGCTTCCAACCAAGCACCGCAGAGCCGACGAACGTGAACGGCGTCGACTGGGCGGAGCAATACGGGCTGATGCCCCCTCAGCACGACCCCCTCGAACCCCAGATAGACGTCGGTCGCGTACTGGGCGAGTTGGCTCGGCTGCTTCCCGCTGAGCGAACCGTGGTGATCGACGCCGGAAACGCCATGGGCGCGCCGGCTGCTCGCTTTCCGATCAGCAATCCGCTTGATCAGGTCTACCCGTGGTCGTTCGGCTCTATCGGGGGCGGTCTAGCGATCGAGATCGGCGCCTCCATCGGTCGACCAGACCGCCCCACGATCGCTTTTCTCGGCGACGGTTCGCTGATGCTGGGGCTGAGCGATCTCGACACCGCGCGGCGGCACGGGGCCCGGTTGCTCGTGGTCGTGACAACGGTGGCTTCCGCTCCGAGCGGGGAAGCTACGAGGCACGCTCACTCGATCCACACCTGGCCGACTACGACAATCCTGACTTCGCCGCGGTGGCCGCGGCACTCGGAATTCCGGGCTACCACGCGGCGAGCGACGCGGATGTCGATGTATGCCTGGACCGCATCCGATCCGAAGATCCAGGGCTGTCAGGTCCCGCTGTTCTCTGTGTACACGTCGACCAATTCGCCGACAACTCGGAAATCGATCGTGCCTTCGAGCACTACCGGCCCTACTGAACAGTGACCACGCTGACCGAGGTGACCAAATGCAGCTGACCAAGTTCACACACGCCTGCGTGCGACTACACGCAGGAGCGGGCACCCTAGTGATCGATCCGGGAACGCTCTCGGAATCAAAGGCTGCGCTCTACGGAGCCGACGCGGTGTTGATCACACACACACACGCCGACCACCTCGACGTCGCCACCGTGCTGGCCGCCGCCCAGACCCGGCCGCAGCTGCGGGTCTGGGGGCCGGCGGACGCGGGTGAGTCGCTGTCGGCGTTGGGCGACCGGTTCAGCGTGGTCGTTCCCGGTGATCACTTCTCCGCCGCCGGCATGCAGGTCCGCGCCGTCGGCGGCCAGCACGCCGCGATCCACTCCTCGGTGACCGTCCCCCCCAACGTGGGATACCTGATCGAGGAGCAGCTGTACCACCCCGGAGATTCGCTGGTCGTCCCGCCCGTGCCGGTTGGCACACTGCTCATACCGACCAGTGCCCCGTGGGCCAAGCTCTCGGAAATGCTGGACTTCTTGATCGCTGTCCGCGCCCCGCGTGCCCTGCAGATCCACGACGCGCTGTGGGGGCCGATCGGGACGGCCGTCACCGAATCGCACCTCAGTCGGGTAGCCGACGACTACGGGCTACGTTTCGAGCACCTCGACTCCGGCGACGTCCGCGATATCTCGGACCTGAAATGACCGACGTCGTGGGACCCCTGGCAGGACTGCGCGTCCTTGACTGTGCCACCCTGTTCGCTGGCCCGTTGGCTGCCACCGTACTGGGTGACTACGGGGCGGACGTCGTCAAGATCGAGCACCCTCGGCGCGGCGACCCGAGTCGCAGCCACGGCCCGTCCAAAGACGGCTCTGGGCTGTGGTGGAAGATGCTGGGCCGCAACAAGCAGACCGTGACGCTGGACCTCAAGAACCCGCGCGGCGCCGCCCTGTTTCTGCGGCTGGCTGCCGACTCCGACGTAGTGATCGAGAACTTCCGTCCCGGCACACTCGAACGCTGGGGCATCGGACCTGACGAGCTATTCGCAGTAAACCCCCGCCTCATCCTTGCCCGCGTCACCGGATTCGGCCAGACCGGGCCGTATTCCTCCCGCCCGGGTTTCGGGACACTCGCGGAGTCGATGAGCGGGTTCGCCGCCGTCACCGGAGACCCCGATGGGCCACCGACGTTGCCGCCCTTCGGGCTCGCCGATGGTGTGGCGGCACTCACGTGCGTCAACGCGATCACCATTGCGCTGCTGCATCGAGCCGGGGGCGGCCCCGGTCAAGTGCTCGACATCGCGATCATCGAGCCGCTCGTGACGTTGCTCGGACCGGCCGGCACCGCATACCAGCAGCTGGGTGTCGTCCCTCGGCGCACAGGCAATCGCTCGACCAACAACGCGCCGCGCAACACCTACCGAACTCGAGACGGCAGATGGGTCGCCGTGTCGACATCTGCGCAGTCAATTGCGGAGCGTGTCCTTGTTCTGGTCGGGCACCCGGAGGTGATCAGCGAGTCCTGGTTCGCCGGGGGCTCCTCGCGGGCCGAGCACGCCGAGGAACTAGACGCCTACGTCGGAGAGTGGATCGCGGCGCGTGACCTGGTCACCGTCGTCTCGGCTTTCGAGGCGGCGAACGCCGCCGTCGCCCCGATCTATGACATCCGTGACGTACTGGCCGACCCGCAATACCAGGCGTTGAACACCCACCTCGAGGTACCCGACGAGGACCTTGGCCCGCTGCTGATGCAGAACGTGCTGTTTCGGATGTCAGCGACTCCCGGTCGTATCCGCCACACCGGTCGAAAGCTCGGCGCCGACAACGCCGAGATTTTTGGCAAAGGGCTGGGACTCGGCGCGGAGGAGTTGGTGCGGCTGCACGCCGACGGCGTCATCTGACGGTGCCCCAGGGACAGCAGAGCAGCACAACTGGCTGCCCCGACAGCTATTACCAGGAGGTTCTCCATGCAAGTGCTCAAGTCTGCCACCGATCAGTCGGTGTCACCCGGAGCGTCCGCGCTGCCGGTGCAACGTACGGTGACCGACGTCATTGCTGATGTTCGTCGCAGAGGCGACCAGGCGGTACGGGAGTACTCAGAGAAGTTCGACAGCTGGTCGCCAGCGGACTTCCTGCTCTCGGCGTCCAACATCGAACGCATCATCGACTCCGTGCCGCAGACCGTCATCGACGACATACTCACGGTCCAGGACAACGTGCGGCAGTTCGCGCAATACCAGCGCGACTCTCTGCTGGACTTTGAGGTCGAGACGATGCCCGGAGTTCGGCTCGGACAGAAGAACATCCCGGTTCGCGCCAGCGGCGCGTACGTCCCGGGCGGGAGGTACCCGCTCGTGGCGTCAGCGCACATGACGATCGTGACCGCGAAAGTTGCCGGCGTCGAGCGGGTCACTGCGTGCACTCCGCCGCTGCGAGGAGAAATACCGGCAGCTACAGTCGCCGCCATGCATCTCGCCGGAGCGGACGAGATCTTTTTGCTCGGCGGCGTGCAGGCCATCGCGGCCATGGCGCTGGGAACCGAGACGATCGAACGGGTCGACATGCTGGCCGGGCCGGGAAATGCCTATGTGGCCGAGGCGAAGCGACAACTCTTCGGCGAGGTCGGCATCGATCTGTTCGCAGGGCCGACCGAGATACTCATCATCGCCGACCACAACGCGGACCCCTTCGTCGTTGCAGTGGACCTGCTTAGTCAGGCCGAACACGGGCCTGACTCGCCGGCGGTGCTGGTCACCACCTCGGCTACCCTCGCCGGCGAAGCGCTCGCCCACATCGAGCGTCTGCTACCGGCGATGCCGACCCGTGACTTCGCCGAGCCAGCCTGGCGCGATCACGGACAGGTGGTGATCGTCGACGATCTCGACGAGGCATTCACCGTCGCCGACAGTTACGCGAGCGAGCACGTCGAGGTACTCACCGCCGACCCCCGGCAAGCCCTGAGGAAGATGCACTACTACGGTGCGCTGTTCCTCGGCGAGGGCACGTGCGTGTCTTACGGCGACAAGGTGATCGGTACCAACCACACTTTGCCGACACGAGGCGCTGCCCGCTACACCGGAGGCTTGTGGGTCGGCAAGTACCTGCGCACGGTGACCTACCAAGAAGTGACGAATACCCGCTCCAGCGCCCAGCTCGGCGAGCTGTGCGGTCGAGCGAGCCGGGTTGAGCTGTTCGAGGGACACGCGCGTTCCGGTGATGTCCGCGCTGCCAAGTATGGCGCGCGGTCACTCGACTGGTCGCCGGGTCAGTACGACAGCGCAGTGACGTGAGCGGCCACGCACCTGTCGCCGGCCGGACGGCTCTTGTCACCGGTGCCGCAAACGGGCTGGGCCGAGCGATCGCGGATAGCCCAATTGACGACGTGTTCGACATCGACAGCGCCGACTGGACGACGTATTTCGCGTCAAGGTGCGCCGTATATTTCTGATGTGCCGCGCATTCATTCCTCAGGGTCGCGCGCCGGGCGGTGACCTAGTAATACTGCGTCCGTCAGCGGAAAGCGCCCACTTACCAGGGCGTTCCTCCTACGCGGCCTCCCAGCTGGCTGTGATCGGCCTGACGACCGGAGGCCGGTCTCTGGGCGTGTCGGTAGACCGGGATCTGGTGACCGGCGATCGCATTCGCCGTAGCGTTGAGTGGGTGGGCGAGCGCACCAATGTCAGCTCGACCTCGGTGAGCCGGTCTTCACCGGCCGGTGAGCCCTCGGGCGCGTAAACGAGGAGTCCGAGGCCGCCGCCGCGGTCCTTGCCATCCTGTCGATGCGCGGACTGTGCGCCGCCGATATCGATCTGTCCGCCGCTATGGTCGGCCGCCGAACGATGAAGGTCTTGGACGCCAAAATCATCCCTGCGCTCGGCGCCTCGTCTTATCGTCGCCGGATGTGCTCACATCGATAAGCGCGTACGTCGCCCGCAGACGCTTCAGGTGCGCGCCCATCAACTCTGCAGCCCCATCTTCATCCTTGGCCTCCACTCGTTCGAGAATCTCGGCGTGCTCACGAGCCGTCTTGGCCCAGAACCGCGCTGGCGCCGCGGGGCGCAGAAAGCGGGTCCGCAACACCTCGAACAAGGGGTCGGTGGTGATGGGCAGCAGCCGATTCTGCGCGCTCGCCAAGAGCAGCGAATGGAACTCCCGGTGTGGTTCGAAATCGGCCGCCCGGTCTGAGAGCGCGCTCTCGCGCTCAACACAGCTGGCGAGTTCGGTGAGGTTCTGTGCGGTCCGCTTGCGAGCAGCCAATCGGACGGCCGGGACTTCGATCATTTCCCGAACCTCAAGCAGCTCGTCCACGCTGATTGCAGCCGCTCCGCTGAGCAGCCCCAGACTCGCGGTGAGGTACTCGCTGAGTTTGCGGGGGTCCGCCTCGACGACGAAGGTTCCACCATGGACACCACGCGTCGTCTTGACGAGGTCCTGGGAGGAGAGCATCCGCAGGGCTTCGCGCACGGTACTCCGGCTCACACCGAACAGTGCACCGATCTCGGGTTCTGTGGGCAGCCGGTCCCCGGGCAGTAGCGAGCCGCCCATGATAGAGCGTCGCAGTTGGCTCGCGACTTGCACGTACGCCGGCTGGATCTTGTCGACCGGTAGCCGGAGTTCGGAGCCTGTCGTAGGCCTCGGGGCCGAGCTCGGCTTCGAATGAGGCAGCCGGAGGGTGGCAGCACGGCGGGCGGCAGGCATGGCACCAGTATAGGGAGCTAGAGGTCCCAGAACCGCGCACAAAACTCATCGGGCGGCTGCAGATGCCTCAATGGGAGGGGTTCGGTAGCAGTTGATGGGGCGGCTGCAGCCCACTGCGGCCGGGCATCGAAGGAGACCAAGGTCAAGGCGCCATGCGGAGCCAGCGTCCGGTCGCGCAGCACGCCCGCGCCGACGTCGAGCAGGTTACCCGGAACGAGCTCTTGCCGACCGATGGTGAGCGAGCCGGCTAGGACGAGAAAGCGTTCACGCGTTTGGTAGCTGCCCACCTCGCTGCGTTCAAATCCCGCGGGGAAGCGCACAAGAAGTCGGCGGTGGTGCGTCGCGGGGTCGTGGAAGAGCAACATGGTGGCGACGGGCAGAGCCGAGCCGTCCATCGCGATCTCGGTCCATTGTGCGGGGCCGAGCAGACGGGGCATAGCGCTTCCCGACGGGTGCCTGCGAGACGTCATTCGGCGACCGGTCGCGGGCGCGAAGGCGGGTTCTCGGATCCGAAGGCACCGGCCGCAGTCAACCGCGCCACCGTCTCCTCACTGTAGCTCATCAACTCCTCCACCACGTAGCTGAGGTCCTCGTTGCGCTGGGGCGCCCGCCGATAAGTCGGTCGATCGGGGCCGACCCGCACGGGCGAAGCCAGTTGCCTCAGCTGACCGTAGCGCGGATGCTCAGTTTCCACGATCATGTCCCGCTCTCGAAGCTGATCGTCTTGCAGCGCTTGGCCGACGGTGTTCACCGGCGCGCACGGTATCGAGGCGGCGTAGAGAACTTTCAACCATTCCGTGCTGGATCGCTCTCGGAAGATCACTTCGAGCAGCGGGATCAGCGCGTCCGCATTGGCAGCCCGATCAGGAAACGACGCAAAGCGTGGATCGTCGGTCAGGTCGGGGCGGCCCAGCACGTCGAGCAGCCGCTGCCAGAACTTCTCCTTGGCACAGCCCACAACGATCCAACCGTCGGAGGACTCGAACGCCTGGAACGGTACCAGCGAGGGATGGGCCGAGTGCCTGGTCCGTTGGGGAGTGAACCCTTCATTCATGTGCCACGTCGCCGGGTAAGTCAACAAGCTGAGCGCAGTGTCGTAGAGGCTGACGTCGCAGTCGGTACCTCGACCGTCCCGGCGGGCGGCATGCACCGCGGCGAGCAAGGAGAGAGCCGCGACGAACCCGCCAGAATAATCGACGAGGGACAGCCCTGACTTGGTGGGCGGCCCGTCGGGTTCTCCGGTGACCGACATCCACCCAGCTAACGCCTGCAAGACGTAGTCGTAGGCCGGCTCGGTGGAACGCGGGCCGGTCATTCCGAAACCGGTCAAACTACAGCACACGATCCGCGGGTTCAGGTGAGCCAGGTCGGCGTAGCGGATGCCTAACTTCGCTGGCACATCGCCGCGCAGATTCGAGTAGACAGCGTCGCTGTTGCGGACCAGATCCTCGAATACCTCACGGCCCTCGGCAACAGTCAGATCGAGCGAGAGGCTGCGCTTGTTGCGGTTGAAGGTCTCGAAGAACAACGAGTCCTCGCCGGCGGCGTAGGGCGGGACGTAGCGGCCGACGTCCCCGCCCACGCGAGGATCCTCGATCTTGATGACTTCGGCTCCGAGGTCAGCTAGGTGCAGGCTGCCGAATGGCCCGGCACCGTACTGCTCGATCGCGACGATGCGAAGGTCAGCCAACGGCTTGAGTGTCGGCGCCGGGCGCACGGGAGTCGCGGGGCCATGTTGCTCGGGGAAAGGGACCGATTCCGCCACAGTCTGACTCCTGATTTCCGGTGACCGACCGACCAGGTCACTCTGCGCCAACGAACGCGTCCGCTCGGTCCGGTGGACGAACCATACCGATTAACATCAGACGAATCAATACGGCCATCGTCCTCGACGTCTCCGAGTACTTCTCGCCCGCAGGATAACGATTTGTGGACAAATCCTCGGTACGGGTTGACGACAGCTGAAGGTCAGAGAAATGTTTGGTTCATGAGCGAAGCCGACCGGGATCCGGACCGGGCCCGGACGCTGGTCGAGAAGGTTTGGGATGATCACGTTGTCCTGCAGATGGACGGCTCCTGGGATCTTCTCTACGTGGACCTCCATCTGGTGCAGGAGGTTTCCAGCCCCCAGGCGTTCGACGGTCTGAGATTGGCCGGAAGACGGGTGCGGCGCCCCGATCTGACCCTGGCGACGGCCGACCACGCTGTTCCGTCGGGACCCCGGATGCTGGCAATCGCGGACCCGCAGTCGCGTACCCAGGTCGCCGCGTTGACCGACAATTGCGCGGAGTTCGAAATTCCGTATTACGGACTGGACTCTGCCTGTCAGGGTATCGTGCATGTCATCGCTCCCGAGCAGGGCCTCACCCAACCCGGAATGATCATCGCCTGCGGCGACAGCCACACCTCCACCCACGGGGCATTCGGGGCGCTGGCCTTCGGGATCGGTACCAGCGAGGTCGAACATCTGCTCGCTACCCAGTGCCTCGCCCAGCGCCGTCCTGGCGTGATCTCGGTCGAGCTGACCGGGAAACCCCAGCCGGGCATCTCGTCCAAGGATCTGGCCCTCAACTTGATCCACCGCATCGGGGTGCACGCCGGCCAAGGCCACTTCATCGAGTACCGCGGCGCGGCTGTCCGGGCGCTGTCGATGGAGGCCCGGATGACGCTGTGCAACATGTCCATCGAGGCCGGGGCGCGAGCTGGAATGGTCGCCCCTGACCAGATGACCGTCGCCTATCTCGCCGGGACACCGCAATTTCAAGGACAACCCGCTCGGTTAGCCGAACTCGAGACCCGCTGCTCCGGGCTGCAACCCGATCCGGACGCTATCTACGACCGCCATTACAGCTTCGACGTCAGCGATTGGCAGCCTATGGTCACGTGGGGCACGACCCCGGCCATGAGTGTGCCCGTAGACAGCGTTGTGCCCTCCCCCGAGTCGTGGCCGGATCCGGCCGCAGCCCGTCGCTCCCAGTTCTACATGGGACTGCAGCCGGGTGTCCAGATGGCCGACATCGAGATCGACGTCGTCTTCATTGGTTCGTGCACGAACGGGCGGATCGAAGATTTGCGCCGAGCTGCGGACGTCGCGCGTGGTCACACCGTTGCCGCGGGCGTGCGGGCCATCGTGGTCGCAGGGTCGGTGGCGGTCAAGCAGCAAGCGGAGGTCGAGGGCTTGGACGACGTGTTCCGGCAGGCCGGGTTCGAGTGGCGCGAGCCCGGCTGCTCGATGTGTATCGGGCTTAATGGCGACATCGTGGCACCGGGCCAGCGTTGCGCATCGACGTCGAACCGGAACTTTGAAGGTCGCCAGGGACCGAACGGGCGCACCCATCTGGTCTCGCCCGAGCTGGCTGCCGCTGCCGCGGTACGGGGACGGTTCGTGGCAGTCGCGGACCTGTGAGAACTATTCCGTGGCCCACACCCGCAGCTGCGTCTTTAGGATCTTGCCGGCCGCATTGCGCGGGAGACCATCAACGACGCGCCACTGCCGCGGCACCTTGTAGCTGGCCAGCATGTCTCGGCACAACTGTTCCAGGCCCGACGGTCCAACAGTCGCATCGCTGGCCAGGACAACGAACGCCATCAGCGACTCACCCCATTGCTCGGACGGCACCCCGACAACGCCCGCGTCGCGTACCTCTGGGTGGCTCAGCAGCACGTCCTCGATCTCGCGCGGATAGATATTCAGTCCTCCCGAAATGATCAAATCCTTCTTCCGGTCGACGATGTAGAGATAGCCGTCGGCGTCCATGCGCGCGACATCGCCGGATGTCAGAAACCCGTCCGGCGTAATGCAGGCGGTCGTCGCGGCGTCGTCATCGAGGTAGCCGTTCATCAAATAGGGCGACCGGGAAAAAAGCTCACCAGTCCCCCCGGCGCCGACCTCGTGACCTTCCTCATCGATCAGGCGGATCTCGGTTTGGAACCAGGCCGTGCCAACCGAGCCCGGGCGTGTCAGTGCCTGGGCCGGACGCAAGTTGGTGACGATCGAGGCCTCGGTCGAGCCGTACATTTCATGAACTCCCGCACTTGGGAAGGTCTGCATCACCCATTCCTTCAGGGGAAAAGGCAGCGGCGCAGCGTTGAAGTAGATATCGGCAAGGCACGAGCAGTCGTAGCGGGCGAGCGCCTCCGGTCCCAGCGATCGAAGCATCTGAGCGTGCGTGGGGACCATGAAAATCGACTTGGACCGACTTTGGTCCACCATCGCCAACAGTGCTTCTGCGTCGAAGGAACGCAGCATCCACAGTGTGCCACCGAGCATCGGCGACGCGTACGCGAGGATAAATCCAGCGCCGTGATACATCGGGGCAACCGCGATGGTCGTGTGACCGGGCCCGAGCCCCCAGTCCAGTCCGGTCGCCAGGCCGGTGAGCACCCGCGAGCGGTGACTGATGACGACACCTTTCGGGCGACCAGTGGTGCCGGAGGTGTAGACGATTGTGAAGGGGTCGAGCTCGCTGACCTCCCGCGCGCTGTCGGTGTCCGCCGCAGTGCTCAATGCGGTCTCGTAGTCTGACATCCGCAACATCGAGGCGTGCCTCTCATCCGACGGCGTGGGGTGCTGGGGATCGGGCATCGTCAGCACCAGGCGCAGTGAGGTCTGCGTGAGCGACGACTTCACCAGCGGGACATATGCCGTGTCCACGATCAGGGCGTTCGACTTGCTGTGAGTCAGGATGTAGCCGACCTCCGTCACGCTCAATCGAGGGTTGAGCGGCACCATGATTAGCCCGATTCGCCCGAGCGCGGCCGGTATCTCGACGTACTCGGCGCGGTTACCCAACAGAACCGCGATTCGGTCCCCCGGCTCGAACCCTGCCTGCAGCAGCACGTTCGCGAGTCGACGTGCGCGGCTCTCGACCGCAGCGAAGGTGAACGTGCGGGTGCCGTCGACCACGGCGACTGCCTCAGGTGTTGACCGGGCGAAATCACGGATCCCCGCCGACATGTTCAGTGAACGACTCGAGGTTGAGATTGGCACAACTGCTCTCCTGTCTCGCCGTCGTCTGACCGGTGACGATGATCAAACGCCGGTGTACTCGGCGATCGCTGTAATGATCCACTCCTGACACTCGCGGGTCGCTGCCTCGTCGATGCCGTGCGTCGGTGGCGTCAGCTTGATTGACGTGGCCAGTCCCTCGTATCTCTGCAGACCAGCGACGAGGTCCTCGGGCGTTCCGCTGATGGTGAGCTCGTCGATCATCCGCGGCGGCACTACGTCGGCGAGCGCTTCGGCGTCGCCGTTCGCCCGGAATTCGGCGATGATTCGCTCCTGTTCGCTGGCGAGACCGTGGAAGGCGAAGAACTCGCTGTAGGTCCGTACCGAGGCGTAGAAGCCGACCGTCCCAGCCGCGCGGCGTCGCGCCACCGCGCGGTCGCGATCAATGGAACAGACCGCGGACACCACGACATCAAAGTCAGTGTCGAGACGCTCCGATGCCGTGATTCCCTCGCGCAGCCCGGGCATGATCTGGTCGCTCAGAAAGTCGGGGCTGATCAGCTCGTGCGAGATCCAGCCGTCACCGACCTCCCCGGCGAGCCGAGTCATGAGCGGTCCCATCGAGGCCAGGTAGATCGGGATGGCCTCACGCTGCTGGTGGAACGGGCGGCGGTATCCCTTTATCCGGATGGGTTCGTAGCTGCCGGCCAAGTCGATGTCGCGGCCACGCGCCGCAGCGCTCCAGAACGCGCGGACGTCTCTGACCACCTCGCGCAGGTGCGGCACCGGCTTTCCCCACCTGGCGTTGTGCCAGAGCTCATTGAGCCGCTGCACCCCCGTACCCAGCCCGAGGATGAACCGCCCGCCGCTGAGTTCGTCGAGGTCCATCGCCTCGAGGGCCAACGTCATCGGGCTGCGGGTGAAAGCCAGCATGATTGCTGTGCCGACCGTCACCTGCCGGGTCGCTCGTGCCATCGCCGCGACGCTCACGGTCGCCGAGCGGTGCAGCTCGGGTGCCCAGACCACCTGCGCACCTGCACGCTCCGCTGAGGCGGCCGCCTCAGCGAGCTCGGCCAGCGTTCGACCCCACGGGCCATAGGTGACTCGCAACGGCGGGCCGCTCATGTGATCGGTCCCGCTTTGGCATTCGGGAAATAGTTCTGGCCGACGCCGCTGGAGCGTCGGGGAACCATCACCGAGCGGTCCCAGTTCAGGACGGTGTCCCCGTGCTGATTGAGGCCTCGCGTCTTCATGCTCACAATCCCGAAACTGGGGCGGGAGGCGCTGTCGCGGACTCCGGTGCACAGGCTCTCCGCGTAGAGAGTGTCACCCAAGTACACCGGGTGCGTCATGTTCAAGTTGTTGAAGGACAGGTTCGCGACGGCGTTCTGACTCATGTCGATCACGCTCAGGCCCAGGATGAGCGCGATGGTGAGCCCTGAGTTCACGATGATCTGGCCGTCCGTTACCGGGTTCTGCCGGGCGTAATCGGCGTTGAAATGATTCTGGTTGAGGTTGCAGGTCAGCAACGTAAACCAGGTGCAGTCGGCCTCGCTGATAGTTCGGCCCAGTGGGTGCTGGTAGACGTCGCCCTCGGCAAAGTCTTCCAGGTAGCGGCCCAGTTGTGCGGTGTGAACGGTCATCGGGTAGCTCCTCGTATCGGTCTCGCGGTTTGCTCGGTGTGCGCGACCAGCCGTCGGGCATCGCGGATGACGGCTAGATCGACCATTCGGCCGTCCTCGTCGGTGAACACGGCGTCACTGGCCGCTGCCTCGTACCGTTCGATGAGACGCTGCGCTTGCTGCATCTGCTCAGCGGACGGGGTGAACACCTCGTTGGCCACGGCGCACTGAGCCGGATGGATACACGCTCGGCCGCGGAAACCCAGCCGCCGCTGTGCTTCGGTCGTGGCACGAAAACGATCGAGGTCGGTGAAGTCAGTCGAGACGGAGGCAAGGGGGGCACCGACACCGGCCGCTGCGCTGGCGAGCACGACGGCCGAGCGGACCAGGAGCAGCTCGTGTTCGGTGTCGCCCAGCGACACGCCGATTTCCGCCCGCAAGTCGGCCTCGCCGATCTGCAATCGCCGGACCCGAGCAGAGGCACCCGCTATGCCTCGCGCGTCCATAACGGCCGCGGCCGACTCCAGAAGCGGACACAGCCCGAGCGACCCGGGCGTCAGGCCGAGTCGCTGCTCAACCTCGTCGGCGGCATAGCCGGCTGCCCGCACGTGGTGGGTGTGCTCGGTCTTGGCGAGGACGAAGCCTGCGAGCGCCGGTGAGGCCACCGCGGCGATGTCGGCGAGCCCCAGCTCGCCCGGGTTGACCCGCACCCAGATCTCGACGTCGCCGACATCGGACGCTGCGCGGGTGCGGAGGAAGTCGAACACGGTGTGCCGGGCCAGCTCCTTCGCCGTCGGCGCGACCGCGTCTTCCAGGTCGAGGATCAGCGCGTCGGCACCGCGCGATACGGCGTGCGCCAACATGTCGCTGCGATCGCCAGGGACATAGAGAACGGAGCGCGCACTGGTCATCCGATCGTTTCCCGGCCCGAGAGCAGAGAGCGGGCGATGACCATGCGCATCACGTCGCTGGTCCCCTCGCCGATCGTCATCAGCGGGGCATCGCGGTACAGCCGCTCGATCGGGTATTCCTTGGAATAGCCGTAGCCGCCGTGCACGCGCATGGCGTCCATCGTGACCTCTACGCAGATCTCGGAAGCGAACAGCTTCGCCATCCCCGCTTGAGTGTCGATCCGTTGGCCTTTGTCGGCCTCGGACGCGGCCCAGTAGAGGAGCAGCCGAGCTGCTTGGACCTTGGTGGCCATGTCGGCCAGCTTGATCTGAATGGCCTGGAAGTCCCCGATGACCTTGCCGAAGGCTTCGCGTTCGCGGGCGTATTTCAACGCCGCGTCGTACGCCGCCTGCGCGATCCCCAGTGCGCGTGCGGCTACGTTGAGCCGCCCGGTCTCCAGTCCGGCCAACACCATCTGCATCCCGGTGCCTTCGATGCCGCCCAACAGATTCTCCACCGGCACACGACAGTCGGCGAAGAGGACCTCACAGGACTCTGTGCCCTTGTAGCCCAGCTTCGGAATGTCCTTGAGTACCTCGAACCCGGGCGTGCCCGCGTCGACGAGAATGACCGACATCCCCTTGTGTTTCGGCGATGTCGAGGTGTCAGTTTTCACCAGAACCGGTAACGGATCGGCGTGGCGGGCGTTGGTGATCCAGGTCTTGGTCCCGTTGATCACGTAGTGCTCGCCGTCGCGTCGCGCGGTGGTGAGGATGCCTTGCAGGTCGGTGCCGGCTCCCGGCTCGGTGAGGGCGATACCGGTGCGGCGACGTCCGGTCGCCAGATCGGGCAGATACCGGCGTTTCTGCTCGTCGGTGCCGTAGTGCACGATCATCCAACACGACAGGGAATGCGAGCCCAGGATGCCGGCGATTCCCATCCAGCCCTTCGCGATCTCCTCGAAGACCAGGCTGAAGGACACCATGTCCAGGCCGAGGCCGCCGTACTCCTCGGGGATGGTGATGCCGAACAGTCCCAGGGACGCCATCGTGGCCACGATCTCCGTCGGATAGCGGTCCTCGCGTTCCCACTGCGCAGCGACAGGGGTGATCTCTTTCGCCACGAACGTACGCAACACGTCGCGGAACATCCGCTGCTCGTCGTTGAGTTCAACGTTCATCGTCAGCGCCTCCATGGCCTTGGGATTCATCCGCCCGGAAGACGGGTAGGGCTCGGCCATCGGCGAGATCGCGCCAGGTCACGACCACGGGAAGGTCACAGACGACGGCATCGGGTTCGACGTCGACGAGCCGCGACAGCATCACCGGTCCCTCGGTCAGCCGAACGCGGGCGATCACGTACGGCGTCGGCAGCCCTGGCCGCGGCGCTCGGTGCACGACGGTGAATGTGTCCACGATGCCCCGGCCATCGGCGCGGACCCAGCCCAGTTCCGTCGTCGCGCCGCAAGAGATGCAGATCGGACGGGGATACCACTGGACAGATCCACAGTGGCCACAGCGCTGCAGCAGCAGACGGTGCGTACGTGTCGCCTCCCACCAGGACGACGTTAGGTCGTCGGAGGGCGCGACGTAAGTGTCCTCGCCGAAATCCGCCGTACTCATCCGTCTCGGCCCAGCAGAATCGTCGCGTGATGGCTGAGAATCCCGCCCGTCCCGTGCGCGAGGGCGATCTGGGCGTCGGGAACCTGCCGGGCACCGCACACGCCGCGCAACTGCCGGACGGCCTCGACGAGCAGCAGCACCCCGAATTGCCCAGGATGGCAGTAGGCCAGGCCTCCCCCGCTGGTGTTCACCGGTCGGTCTCCACCGGGATCGGTGCGGCCGTCGGCGAAGAGCCGTCCGGCGTGACCGGCCTCGGCGATACCGAGCGCTTCGAGACTGAGCAGGGTGGTGATGGTGAAAGAGTCGTAGAGTTCGAGCACGTCGACGTCGGCTGGTTGCAGGCCGGCCCGTTCGAAGGCGCGGCGGCCCGAGTCTGCGGCTCCAGTGTCGAGGATGTCGGAACGCGACGTCATGCTGACATTCGAGCTCGCCTCGCCGTAGCCCAGAAGTCGGATCGGGACCGACGGTAGATCGCGGGCCCGATCCAGTGACGTGACGATCACGGCACCTCCGCCGTCGGTAACCAGACAGCAGTCGGCCTTGCTCAGCGGTGAGGAGATGAGCGGGGACTCGAGCACGTCGGCCAGCCGCAGCGGCCCGTCGTCGTAGGTGAAGGCAGCCGGGTTCCGCAGCGCCCACTCACGGGCTGTCACCGCCACTCGCGCCAGATCGCTCCGCTGGCGACCGTAGCGGTACAAGTAGACCTGCGCCGCCATAGCGTAGTAACTCAGCGGGAACAGCGGGGCGTAGGGCGTCTCGAACTGAGCCTCGGGCAGGTCGCGTTCCACCTGACCGCCCAGTGAGCGCCCACGGGCCGAGCGCTGATTGGACGCGAACGCGACAACAACGGTTTCGGCCTGGCCAGCATCGATCGCGTGGGCGGCCCGCGCGACGTAGGACTCGAAGGACGAGCCGCCCAGGAAGGACGACTCGGCCCAGCGCGGTCGCAACCCGAGCACGTCCGAAATCGAGGTGCTGGAGAAGCGACCGACGCCGTTGGTCGCGATCCCGTCTACCTCGGACAGGTCCAGACCGGCATCGGCGAGAGCTCGTGAGATGGCCTGGACCTGTAACTCGAGGACCGTCCGGCCGGTCTCACCAAGGTCAGATTCCGCCGCGCCAACGAGGGCGGCTGCGGACATCCTCACGCGCTCACGAGCAGTTCTGCCCGAGCATCCACCGTCACCGGGCGGGCCGATACGCCGACCACGTCCACGGACATCGACACCTCCAGCAGTGTGCCTTCTGCGCTGACGTGGACGACGTCACCCGAGACCCGTACCCGTTCCCCGGCGAAGACGACGTTCTTAAAGCGGTATTCGAGTGTCCGGACGACAGCACCCGGCCCAAAGTGATCTTGCAGTGCCGCCACGATCAATGCACCAAAGACCTGGCCGTCCACGATAGGGGCTGGCAATCGGCGGGCAGCGAGGAAGTCGGCGTCGTAGTGGAGCCGGTGCCAATCCCAGGTCGCGCCAGCGTAGGCGATCATGTCCGCGAGCTCGAACGTGCGCTCGAGCGCAGTCACCTGCTCGCCCACCCGGTCGGCGCTCACGCCGGCCCTGTCGCGGCGAGCATCTCTTGATAGATCAGCGTCTCAGTGTTCGTTGCCAGCAGCACCCCGTCTTGATCGTGGTATGACGCCTTACTGGTGAGGACCAGGATCGCGGCTCCGGACGCCGTCATACGCTCAACCGCGTCGGCCACCCGCCAAGTGACACTGAGCACCGTGTCCGGTCCCGCGAACGCGTGGAACTCGTAACTGTTCCCGCCGCGCACGACGCGGGTGCCCGGCACCTCGATGCCCCAGCTGTGACCGATCGACCCGTCCGAGTCTCGCCCACCGGTCATGTATTGGTTCGTCTCGCAGATCATCGTCGGCGGCGCTACGATGTCTGGATGACCGTGTGCCCGAGCGAACGCCGCATCGAGATACAGCGGGTTACGGTCACCAATCGCCTGGGCGAAGTAACGAATCGCTGCGAGCCCGAGGGGATCAGGTGCGGTGTAGGTCCGAGATTCGCCCACGCGGGCGCGGATCGAGTCGGTGAGCAGACGCGGCCCCGAGGTCACGATGGGCTCCCGTGATCGGCTGGGATGAACGCCGTTGGCGCGACCTGAAACAACGAGTCATCGCCGGACAGAGCGCCGCACACAATTCCCGTCGACGCCGGGTAGGGGGGCGCCAACAGCCTACGGCGGACGTCGGCGACGACCCGATAGTCACCGATTCCGGCGGGCGTGACGTACTCGACCGTGCTGAGCAGATCCGACGCGGCGGACCCGACGCAAGCGAGGGTGTCCAGGACGTCGGAATAGACCTGCTCGGCTTGGGCCCGCAGGTCACCGGGGCGGTTGGGCTCCCCGCTCACCCGGTTCTGCGATGTGACGCCGCTCAAGAACAGCGTGCCGCCGGCGCGGACGGCCGTGCTGGCCGTGTCGTCGTGTCGCGCGGCCCAGTCCGGCTCGACCGCCACCGGTCGGTTCGTACTGGCCAGGACGTCCAACGCCACCAGGATGCCGGGTGCGTGCAGCCGACTCATCACGACCGACGTCACGGCCGGTCGTGATGAGCCCAGTATCTTTGCGCGGGACTGTCGGCCGACGTGCTGGTTGGCCCGGAAGGACCCAGTCAGATACTCCGCGGTGCTGACGAGGTGAGAGGCATCAAGGCCGGCCCGGTCGAGCAACCGCAGCGCCCGCTCGAGGCAGTAGTCGTACTGGGCGGACTGGTCGCCGCCGCCGACGAGGTGACCGTCCTCGTCCACGGGTAGCAGGGTCGGGAGATAGACAGAGCCGTCGTGGCCTCGGTGAATGAGATCACGACGGGCCACGATGGCCGTTGCCGACCCGCTGGGGGCCGCCCCCTCCGCGAGTAGGACCCCGCCGCCGGCCGAGGCATGGAGCTCGACTTCGATGAGGGCCGTCCGCCGCACCAGGCGGTCGACCACCACCGTGACCACCGTCGGCCGGTGGACACCGAAGACCCGCTCGCGTACCGCGCGGGCCTCGGCGTAGGAGTCGAGTCCGGCCACGGTGACGTTCTCGACGACACGGGTCACGGCGGCGAAGGACATGCCAGCGGCACCGAGGCTGGCCGCCTGCTTGTCGTAGGCGATCTGCGTTTGCTCACCCATCCCGCCGCGGACAATCGACTTGCCCGCGTCGGCGTCGAAGACGGCGCCGGAGTGTCCGCTGAGCACCAAATCCTGGTCGACCAGTAATCCCAGAGAAAAGGTTTGGCCGGAATAGTCCGCCCAGGGGAAGTGGGCCGGTGTGACGGCGGTCGGCCTGGTCGACCTGGTGATCATGGTGTCGCTCCTATGGGCGGGGATGTCGCGGCGGACGCAGCGCCCGCGGCTCGCAGGAGATCCGGGAGCTCGGTGCCCCGACCGAGGCCGTCGACGGCCGCAGCGATGGCATCAGCCATCCGCGGGGTGCCGCCGACATTGCCGAGTAGCTTGTGCCTAACCGCGGCTTCGGCGAGGTGCGGGTGCTCGATTGCCGTACTGGCGTCGTCTTGTCGCCGCACGATCTCGCGCCCGTCGCGCAGATGGATGACGACGTGACCGGGAGCGTCCGCGGCGGCTCCGTCCGCCGACGCCGCGACCGCCCGCACACGCCGCGCGAGGTCGGCCACTTCGGGGCGCGCGATCGACCTCTTGGAGTAGGTGTCGATGGTTATCGCACCGTCGATCAGCAAAGCGGCGAGCGTCCATGGCAGCGAGAACTTGGCGTCGTAGCTGGTCCGCGGATACACCTTGGCTGCGGCCGGTTCACAGACGACTGGGATGCTGTCCGGGTGGACCTGAACGACGATTTCCGCGATATCGGCTGCCGCGAGCGGCTCATCGGCGGCCGCCGCGACCAGTACCTGAATGCTGGACTGCGACAACTGACAACACGGATAGCGCTTGATGGTGATGCGGGTCGTCTCCCATCTACTGCCGAGGCCTTCCACGATTCGCGCCGGGTCGGCCGGCCGCGCCGAGAGCGCGGCGTACAGGCCGTTGGTTCCTTCGAAGACGGAGGACGGCCCGCTCGCGCCGGCGGCGGCTAGTCGAGCAGCCATGATTCCGGCCGAGGCGGCGCTGCCCGGATGGAGTTGTTTAGTCGACGCACCGGTCGTCAGGAACTCCAGCAGCCCGCCGGCGCTGGAACCGGCGATGCCGAGGGCATCGGTCGTGCGGTCGGCGCCAAGCGCCAGCAACCGTGCCGTCGTCAACGCGGCGGCGAAGACACCGGCGACTTGGGTCGCATGCAAGCCTCGCTCGTGAAAGCCATGGGGGCTGGCCGCGGCCACCCGGCAGATCGTCTCGTAGCCAACAACCGCTGCGGTGAGGATGTCTCGTCCCGACGCGCCGACCTGCTCCCCGACCCCAAACGCCGCGGGCAGTACTACGGCGGTGGCGTGCACGAGACCTTCGGCGTGCGTGTCGTCGAAATCCAAACCGTGCACCAACGCCCCGTTGGCGAAGGCGGCGCCCGGCGCGCTGAGCCGGCTCGCGGTGCCGATTACCGTCGCCTCGGGCGGGCCGCCGAGATCGGTGGCGACGGTGATCGCGGCGTTCACGACTCCGGTCCGCAACCCGGCCAGCAGGCACCCTACGCCATCGAGCAGGTGGCACCGCGCTGCTTGCTCGACGTCCACCGGCACCTGGTCGGGCTGGAGGGCGACGGCCCAGCGCGCCAGCTCAGCAGCAACCAGCACGGCTATCCTTTCGCTTCAATGAGAAGAGTGCGACGTATCGTGGTGACTCTCCAAGATCGGAATCGATGCCTTTTGAAGCTTGTACGGGGTGATTGGATGATCTTACAGGTAATACATCAGACGTTAAACTGAGCGGCACCGCTCGGCCGCCGAAGTCTCGCATACTGTCGGGGCCTGGTGCCACTGGATCGGCGCTGGTACGCCATGGGGACTAGTTGTCGCGTCACTCCAGTAGCGACTGAAATCGCTCCATCGTCGGGATGTCGATTAGGCGCCTCAGGAGCGCGTCGACGCCACCTGGGTCGAGTACTAGTCCTGCATTGAGGCGGAACTTCGCCTCGAGTTGGGCTTGCGTGAGCGGCGAGTCCGGGCCGCCGCGCGAGGAGTGCACGCGCCGTTCATACAGGATCCCCGCCGTTGTCCTCAGTCGCACGACCGCACTGAACGCGAGCGGGAACTCCTCCTCGCAGATCGGGTCGGCCGCGAGTGTGCAGAGGGCGGCGATCCGCTGCCGTCTGGCGTCGGCGAGGGATGCCTCGGTGAAGTCATCCAGTCCGACTCCGAGCCCGCCCCCGCCGCAGATGGCCGCGGCGAACACGAACGGTCCGGAGAACTTCGCGTGGTAGGCGCTGCGCGGATGGATCTTCTCTTCACGCGGTTCGGCGATCGTTCGCAGCACGGTGGCGGCGACTCCGATCTCGACGTCGGCGATCTGCTCCGGGCGCACGCCGTCCGCTCGGAGCGCCAATGCGCAGTCGACGATGGGGTGCGTGAAGTGGTTGGACGGGTAGGGCTTGTAGACGGTGCGCAGCAGTTCCCACCGTGAACCCAATTCGTCGATCAACTGGTGGTCGTCGCGGTCGTCGCCGAGGTAGGCCTGAAGAAAGCCGAACGTCCCCTCGAAGACCGTCGGCGGCCCGGTGATGCCCGCCTCGGCGAACAGGGCCGCCTCGAGCCCGGCGTGCGCGGCCCAGCCGCAGTGTATTCGTTTCACGGTTCCGCCCGTGCGGTTGGCTTCGATGATGCCGGCGCCCATGCTCGCCGCGATGCCCATCGCCGAGCAGATTCCCGCCTCGTCCAGTCCCAGCAGCATCGCCGATGCGGCCGCCGCTCCGATCGTTCCGCAGATGGACGTCGCGTGCAGTCCCTTGACGAAGAACGTCGAGTTCCGAAGCCGCGGGACGTAGGCGGCCATGCCCAACCGGTTGCAGATCTCAACGCCCACCGCGACCGCGGACAGTAGTGTGCTACCAGAGGTGCCTCGGGCCTCCGCCACCGCGAGGGCGGCTGGCACGACCGCGGCGCTGGGGTGCAGAACCGACGGCAGGTGCGTGTCGTCGAAGTCCAGCGCGTGCGCCAGCGTGCCGTTGACGAGCGCGGCCGACGCGGCCGGAACCGCTTTCGTGCCGATCAGGGTTGTCGCCTCTGCCGCGCCGCCGCGCGCTTCGATCATTCGGTTGATCGCATTGTGGGGTTCGGTTGGCCCCGTCGAGGCTGCCGCGGCGAGGGCGTTGCCCACGACGTCCACGATGCGCTCGCGGGCGTCGCTCGTCACCTCGGCTGGGAGACGGTCTCGCGCAGCCGCCGCGAAGGATGCCAACAGTTGAGCGTGGGTGGATCCTGAGCTAGCGTGCGGGGCCGTCGCGGCGACGCCGGCGGGGCTAGTCACGGAACGATCGCGATCGGTCGTACCGGACCCCCGGTAGCGCCGGTTAGCTGGAGCGGGTTGAGCACGAGCAGGAACTCGGCGGCACCGGAACGCAGCAGCGGATCCAGGTTCATCGTTTCGATGATGTTGATCCCGCGCTCGACCAGCATGATCCGGTGCACGGGAAGTTCGGCGTGTCCGCGGCCGGCGGCGATGCACTCGAAGGCGATCGTCTCCCCACCCACGGCTGTTGGCTGATAATCGGCCAACCACTCGGCCGCCCCGACGCCGGGTCCTGGTGCGCCGTCGTGCTGGCCGGTGAAGACGCTCGCGTCGGCCCAGGTGCGTGACCATCCGGTGCCGATAAGGATCACGTCTCGGGCGCGGATCCGTACCCCGGTCCGTGCCCGGGCGGCCTCGAGGTCCTCAACTGTCACCTCGTAGCCGGCCGGCAACAGCGCAACTCCGTGCACCGCCGCGACGTCGAGCAGCACGCCGCGGCCGATGTAGGGGATGAACGCGTCGATGCCCAGCCGGGCGAAGCCGCGATGACTTTGCACCGAGCCCGCGTCCTGCCCACCGAACAGCCGACCGTCTTGTGATACGTGGGCCAGCGCATCGACGTGCGTACCCACATGGCCGCCGAGCACGATCAGCTCATTTGCGGCCGACCCGCCATCGGACCGGACGAGGTCGCCGTGGCGACGTTCGAGCAGCAACCGGAACGGGGGGTGATTCGGCGACTGCGGCATCCCCACCTCGTACGGATGGGCCAGATCAAGCTGCGTCGCGGCGCCCAGCGTCGCGCAGACTTCCTCGATGTTCACGCCGGCCCTGCCTCTCCGGCGGGCGGGATGACTTCCTTGAGCACGCCGTACACCGAGGCGGTGTCCTGGGCGCCGCGACCCTGCGCGAGCGCTTTCCTGTAGAGCAGTCCGGCCGCGTCGAATAGCGGCGTCGGAGTGCCGGTACCCAGCGCTAGTCGAGCGATGATGTCCAGGTCCTTGGCGAACACGTCGACTCGCATTGTCGCCACGTCGAACTGCTCGGCGAGCATCAGAGGCGCCCGTATTTCGAACATCCGCGATGTCCCGGCGCCGTCACCGATCGCGGTCAGGACACTCGCTGGTTCGAGTCCACTGCGCTGCGCGAGTAGCACCGCCTCCGCGGCCGCTACGTTGTGTACGGCGACGAGTAGATTTGCGACCAGCTTCATGCGAGTTCCATTGCCAAACACGCCGAGCAGGTGCTGGCCGCGGGTGAACCCCGCGAGCACCGGCAGTGCTCGCTCGACAGCCTCCGGCGGCCCGCTGACGTAGGCGACCACGTCGCCGGTACGAGCCTGCTGCCCGGTGCCGCTCAATGGGCAGTCGAGCAGCGTCGCACCGACGTGCTCGAGCGCCACCCGTCCGGCCTCCTTGACCTCGAGCGGCAGCGTGCTCGTGTCGATCACCACGGCTCCGGACTGACCCGTTGCAACGATCTCGCTGATCACGTGGTGGAACGATTCGGCCGTGGCGAGCGAGACGATGATCACTGTGTCGGGGAAACAGAGCCCTGCCACCGACTCGACCACTGCACCACCCAGGTCGGTGAGGACAGCGCACCGGATCGGGTCGATGTCGTAGCCGATGACACGATGGCCAGAGTGCACCAACTGACCCGCGATCGCAGCACCCATGATCCCCAGGCCGACGGCGCCGACCGTAGGAGTCATTGCCGGGCCGGAAGGTCATCGCATGTCGCGACGTAGGAAGCATCGCAGTGGCAGGCCGTGAAGATCACGCTTGCAGCCCGCTCGCCTGGTTGACGGACGGCATCACCTTGGTCGCCATCAGTTCCATCGAGCGTTTCGCCAACTCGGGATCGATCCAGTCTAGTCCGGCGTATACGAGTTCGCCGAACGGTCCGGTCTCCTCCTGGAACGCGAGGATCTGTTCGGTCACGCTCGCGGGCGTGCCGCAGATGACCAGATCGGTGAGTACCCGGTCGACGGTCACGGCGTCGTCCGGCTCGGACGGGTCCGTCTTGAAGATGGCCAACCGTCCGAGCTTCGTCATCTTCTGCACCATCTGCTGGTAGTAGAAGCGGTACGGGCTGTCGGGAGCGGCTCCCCCATATTCCCTTGCCACCCGGTCGTCGTCGGCGACGAGGACCGTCCGGGCCACCCGCCAGTCCGCGACCTGAGGCTCCTGGCCGACGGACTGCTTGCCTTCGCTGTACTTAGACCAGTGGCTGCCCACCCATTTGGGCAGCAGGAAATTCGCCGAGAGTGGGTGGAAGTCCTGCCTGCCCATCGCGACCGCGCCCGCCGAAAACGGCGAGACGACCGTCCCGACGATCTCCGGCCGCGGTTGTTGGAATGGCCGGGCCAGTCGGCCGACTCCGAGGTCGAGGTCCATTGTCTTGGCAGAGGATACCGTGAAGCGCCCGCCTGGGGAGACGATGTCGTAGGGCGGGGTGCCTTGCCAGACCTTCACGATCACGTCGATCGCTTCGGAGAAGAGCTGACTCCGGTCTTCGTCGAGAATGCCGAGGACCTCCGCGTCCGACGGCAGGGCTCCTGGGCTTATCCCGAGGATGAAACGTCCCGCGCTGAGGTGGTCGAACATCGCAGCGTGCACGGCGACGAGCACGGGGTGCATGTGCGAGAGGTTCGTGGTTCCGGTGGCCAGCTTGATCTGGGTGGTCTCGGAAATCAACGTCGCCAGGAAGAGCATGCTGTTGGTGACGTTTTCAAGGTCGTCGGTCAGGTGTTCGCCGATGAAGGCATCGTAAAAGCCGAGACGGTCTGCCAGTATCACGGCTTCGCGATCCTCGTTGAGG
>JAABUJ010000727.1_pt1 | contig 59693 bp, 76 predicted proteins | sample 5559131 | NCBI WGS metagenome assembly JAABUJ01 (sample SAMN10711875, study PRJNA513366) | rock metagenome | isolation source: Antarctica rocks | place: Antarctica: Victoria Land, Mt New Zealand nord | collected 2016-01-07 | reverse complement strand
CTGGAACTTCACTCGCGAGAAGCTCGCCGAGCTGCTCGACGAACTCGACCAACGTGAGCGCGATCGAAGCCCGCCGCTCGCACTCGCCGCCTGATCACCGACCATACTTCTGGCGGGGAGCACTAAGCCGATCCGCCAGCTGCGCGATCTCACGCGTTATCGCCGCTCGCTGATCGGCGAGCGCCAGCGCCAGGCCAACCGGCTGCACAAGATCCTCGAGGACGCCGGAGTCAAGCTGTCGTGCGTAGCGACAAACGTGCTCGGCGTCTCGGGACGGATGATGCTCGAGGCGCTGGTGTCTGGCAGCCGTGACCCCGAGGTCCTGGCCGATCTGGCCAAGGGCAAGCTGCGCAAGAAGATCCCCGCGCTCAAGGCGGCGCTGGAGGGCGACTTCAAAGCCCATCACGCGCTACTGATCGGCCACATCCTCGCCCACCTCGACTACCTGGAGGAAACGATCACCGCGATCACCAGCGAGATCGAGACGCAACTCGTCCCTTTCGCCGAGAAGGCTGAGCGACTGGACACGATCCCCGGCGTCGGCGCGATCACCGCCCAGGTGATCATCGCCGAGCTCGGCCCGGACATGAGCAGCTTCCCGACCCACCGCCATGCTGCCAGCTGGGCCAAGCTCTGCCCCGGCAACGACGAATCCGCCGGGAAACGCCGGTCAGGCCGAACCGGCAAAGGCAACCGCCACCTACGCAGCGCGCTGATCGAGGCCGCGCAGGCCGCCGCGCACACCAAGGACACCTACCTACGCGCGCAATACGAGCAGATCAAACGCCGCCACGGCCACAACAAGGCGATCGTCGCGGTCGCCCACTCGATCCTGGTCGCCGCCTACCACATCCTCCGCGACGACGTCCCCTACCAAGACCTCGGCGGCGACTACTTCGCCCGCCGCGCCGACCCCGCACGACAGACCCGCCGGCTGATCGCCCAGCTCGAACGTCTCGGCCACAAAGTCACGCTCGACGAGCCGCTCGCGGCCTGAACCGGAGCCGCAACCCCGACGCCCTTTCCCGGGAGGCAGCCGCAACCCCAACGTTCATTTTCCGATCAGTCGAGCCATCATCGGTCCAGCGCTGAAAGTAGACAGCACTACTGTTTACTTTCATCCCTGGCTCGGCTACGGTCAGAGCCGCCCCCGCCGACCAGGAGACTCACGCTTACATGGCCACCGCCGACGTCCTCAAGCCTGACTTCGCCCACCAGCGCAAGCACTTCATCTTCACCGACGAGCACGAGCAGCTGCGGGAGTCGATCCGCCGCTTCGTGATCAAGGAGCTCGCCCCCCACGCCGAGGAGTGGGAAGAGACCACCTTTCCGAACTGGGTGTTCGAGCGCATGGGCGAGCTCGGCTTCCTGGGCCTGGACAAGCCCGAGCAGTACGGGGGCCAGGGCGGGGACTACTACACCGCGCTGGTGCTGTCGGAGGAGATGACCCACGCGCACAGCGGCGGCGTGGCGATGGGGGTCGCGGTCCAGACCGACATGGCGATGCCCCCGATCCTCGCCTTCGGGACCGAGGCGCAGAAGCAGGAATGGGCGGCGCCGGCGATCGCCGGCACCAAGATCCTCTGCATCGGGATCACCGAGCCCGACGCGGGCTCCGACGTGGCGGGGATCAAGACCCGCGCCGTGCACGACGAAGCGACCGGCGACTATGTGATCAACGGCTCCAAGACCTACATCACCAACGGCCACCGGGCCCACGCGATCGTGCTGGTGACCAAGACCGATCAGACACCGACCCCGCCCACCCACGACGGATTCACGCTGTTCCTGGTGCCGATGGACACCCCAGGGGTGATCCGCGAGAAGCGGCTGAAGAAGCTCGGGATGCACTCCTCTGACACGGCGCTGCTGGCCTTTCAGGACGTCCGCGTACCTGAGTCCGCGGTCCTCGGGCAGGTCGGCAAGGGCTTCTACCACATCATGTGGGAGCTCCAGGGCGAGCGGCTGATCGGCGCCGCCGGTTCGGTCGCGGGCGCCCAGCACGTGTTTGACCGCACGCTGGAGTACGCCAAGGAGCGCAAGGCGTTTGGCCGCTCGATCGGCCACTTCCAGGTGATCCGCCACAAGTTCGCCGAGATGGCGACCAAGATCGAGACCGCGCGGCAGATGGTCTACACGACCGCGTGGCGGTTTCAGAACGGCGAGTACCCGGTGCGCGAGATCACGATGGCCAAGCTGTACGCGGCTCGGATCGCCGTGGAGGTCGCCGACGAGTGCATCCAGATTCACGGCGGCGCCGGCTACATGCAGGAGTACGGCATCGAGCGCGCGTGGCGTGACCTGCGCCTGAACCGGATCGGCGCGGGGACCGACGAGATCATGCTCGACGTGATCGGCCGCTCCTACGGGCTCTAGCGGCGCTGCTACGGCGACGCGCCGGGGGCCGATGGAGATCTTCTGCCATATGGACACAAGATCTCCACCAGCCCCGTCACACCGCCGGCCGATACCGCCGTTCACGCCCGAGCACGAGCGGCTGCGGGCCGAGATCCGCGCCTTTGTCGAGACCCGGCTGCGACCCCACGCCGAGGAGTGGGAGCAGGCCGGCTGGTTCCCCAACCACGTGTTCGGCTGGCTGGCACAGGCCGGCTACCTGGGCCTGAAGTTCGCGCCCGAGTACGGAGGCGGGGGCGACACGGTCGCGGCGGAAGATCGCCGCGCTGGCGATCACCGAGCCCGGGGCGGGCTCCGACGTCGCGTCGATCAGGACGCACGCCCGGCGGGTTCCCGACGGCTATCTGGTCAACGGAGCCAAGACGTTCATCACCGGCGGGGTGCGGGCCGACGTGCTCGTGACGGCGGTGAAGACCAAGCCGGAGGGCGGTCACCACGGGCTCTCGTTCCTGATCGTGGAGCGCGAGCCGGGAGATGGCATAACGACCAGCCCGCTGCGCAAGCTCGGCTGGCACGCCTCCGACACGGCCGAGATCTCCTTCGACGACGTATTCGTGCCCGAGGAGGGCCGGCTCGGCGACGAGCACGGCGGCTTCTACCTGATCATGGCCAACTTCCAGTGGGAGCGACTGCTGATGGCGCTCGGTGCGGTCGGCGCGATGCAGGCGGTGTTCGAGACGACGCTCGACCACGTCCGCGAGCGCCGGTCCGACAGCGCCGGCGACGGTGACCGCCAGGCGGTGCGCCATCGTCTGGCCCAGGTGGCGACCACGATCGAGACCGGCCGCGCGGTGACCTACGCCGCCCTGCGCCGCCATGTCGCCGGTCAGGACGCGATCCGGGAGGTGACGATCGCCAAGCTCGCCACCCAGCGCGCGGCGGTCGACACGATCGACGCCTGCTTGGCGATCCACGGCCTGGACGCGCCGCCCGAGCTCGAGCGGGCCCTACGGGACGCCCGCCTGGGGCCGATCGGGGGCGGCACGGACGAGATCATGAAGGAGATCCTCGGGCGGTCCCTCGGCCTTTGACCGGTGGTGATAGCGGTTAGCTACGCTCGGCGCAGTGGAGTCGACGCGAGGGCAGCTGCTGCTTGCGGGCCCCGGTATCGGGGATCCGAACTTCTGGCGCACCGTGGTGCTGATCGTCGAGCACAGTGACGCGGGGGCGCTCGGCCTGGTGCTCAACCGGCCGTCGGAGACGACCGTTGGGGAGGCCGTCTCAGAGCTCGAGCAGCTGCTCGACGTCGACGATCTGCTGTTCATCGGGGGCCCGGTGCAGCCGTCGGCGCTGATCGTGCTGGCGCGGTTTCACGATCCCGACGACGCCGCGCTGATCGCCTTTGAGGATATCGGCGTACTGGCCACCGGCGCGCCGGAGGATCCGAGCATCGGCGTCCTCCGGGGCCGGGCGTTCGTCGGCCACGCCGGCTGGGGCCCAGGGCAGCTTGACTCAGAGCTCGAGCGCGGTGACTGGATCCTCGAGCCCGCGCGTGAGCAGGACGCCTTCACGACCACCCCGGCGCGGCTCTGGGAGGCAGTGCTGACGCGCAAGGGCGGTAGCTATGCGCTGGTGGCCAAGATGCCGCCCGATCCCTCGGTGAACTAGCTTCGACCCGGCCGGCCGGCTGACCCGCGATGCCCGCGTCCTCTCACTCCCACTCGCACGCTCATCCCCACGCGCACGGTCGCGACGCCGAGCGCGGCGCGCTCAAGGCCGCGCTGGGCCTGATCGTCGCGTTCATGGTCGCCGAGGTCGCGGTCGGGGTGATCTCGCACTCGCTGGCGCTGCTCTCCGACGCCGCCCACATGCTGACTGACGCTTTCGCCCTGGTGATGTCGCTGGCGGCCGCCCGGCTGGCCACGCGTCCGGCCGCCGGCGCGATGACCTATGGCCTGGGCCGGGCCGAGATCCTCAGCGCGCAGGCCAACGGGGTAACCCTGCTGGTGCTCTCGGTGCTGATCGTGGTTGACGCGATCGAGCGGCTGGCCACCGCGCCGCAGGTGCACGGGAGCCCAGTGCTGGTGGTCGCGCTGGCCGGCGTGGCGGTCAATCTCGTCGCGGCGCGGATCCTCGCCGGCGGCTCGAGCCAGGAGCGAAGCCTCAACGTCGAAGGCTCCTACCGGCACATCCTGACCGACCTGTACGGGTTCATCGCCACCGCGATCGCCGCGGTTGTGATCCTGACCACCGGCTTCTCGCGCGCCGATGCGATCGCCTCGCTGATCATCTCGGGGCTCCTGCTCTACGCCGCCTATGGACTGCTCAAGGCATCGGGTCGGGTGTTCATGGAGGCCGCGCCGGCCGGACTGGATCCGGCCGAGATCGGCCGCGAGCTCGCGGCCCAAGCCGGAGTCGTCGAGGTGCACGACCTGCACGTGTGGGAGGTCACCTCCGGCTTCCCGGCCCTGTCGGCGCACGTGGTCGTCCGGGCCGGTGATGACTGTCACCAGCGCCGGCGTGAGCTGCAGACGATGGTGCAGGATCACTTCGGGGTCAGGCACACCACGCTCCAGGTCGATCACGAGGCCGGGACTCAGGCGCCTCTGCAGATCGAGCTGCCCGACCGACAGTAAGGGCCCACAACGAAATAGACTCGCGCTCCATGAGGGTGGTCAAGCCCGGTTCGGATCGTGACGTGCCGCGTGGCGTTGTGGCAGGAGCCGAGATCTCCCAGACGACAGCGGGCGCGCTGAACATCTACATGGGTCGGTTTCGGGTTCCGCCGGGCGCTCAGTCGCGTCCGCACTACCACGAGGACTGCGAGAGCGCCGTCTACATGCTCTCCGGGGGTCTGCGGGTTCGCTGGGGCGACCGCCTCGACGAGCAGGTGATGCTCGAGCCCGGCGACCTCGTATACGTGCCCCCGCGCGAGACGCACGTGCTGGAGAACACCTCCGACGTCGAGCCGGCGGAGTACGTGGTGGCCCGCGACTCGCCCCACGAGGACGCGGTGATCGTGCCATGGGCCGAGGTGCAGGCTTGAATCACCGCACGGCCTTTCACCCGGGCGCCGGCGGCAGGGCGATCTTCTGGCAGTCGTGGAGCCAGCTGCCGCCCCGGGCGGTAGTCGTGATCGTCCACGGCGCCAGCGAGCACAGCGGCCGCTACGAACACGTCGCTCGTCGCCTGGTGGCGGAGGGCTGCGCCGTGTACGCCGGCGACCATCGCGGACACGGGCGCTCGGCCGGCCCACGAGCGCTGCTGGACCGGATGACCCACGCGGTCTCGGATCTCGACCAGCTCGTGGTGCTCGCGGCGGGCGAGCACCCGGGCGTGCCGGTGTTCATGCTCGGCCACAGCATGGGTGCGACGGTGGCGCTGCGCTACGCGATCACCCGCCGGCAGCCGGACCGGCTCGCCGGGCTGATCCTGTCCGGTCCCCTGGCCGCGCTCGAGGCAGCGGGCGGGCGGGACCGATTTATGCGGCTGGCGAGCCGGCTGCTCTCGGCGCTGGTCCCGAGGCTGCCGCTGGTCTCGATCGACGCCTCGCTGGTCAGCCGCGACCCGGAGGTCGTGCGCGAATACACCGCCGACCCGCTGGTCCATCACGGCCGGCTGCCCGCGCGCACGGTAGCCGAGCTGGCGGCGGCGATCAAGTCATTTCCCACCGCGGTGGCCGCGATCCGGGTCCCGACGCTGATCCTCTACGGGTCCGCCGATCGGCTCTGCCCCGTCGCGGGCAGCCAGATGCTCGGTGAGCGGATCGGCGCCGACGACAAGCTGGTCAAGGCCTACGACGGCCTTTACCACGAGATCCTCAACGAGCCCGAGCACGAAGCTGTGCTGGCCGATATCTGCGCGTGGCTGTCGACTCGAGTATCAGCCGCTGCCGGCCGCGGCGCGGCCGGCTCGGTCATCGCGTAGCGGCGCCGAGGGCCCAGCGACAGCCGCTGTAGTAACCACCGGCCGGCGAGAGCAGAAAGCAGACCAGCTGGGCGAGCTGCTCGTCGCTCGTGCGCTGACCGGGACAGATCGCCACGGCGGTGACCGAGAAGCGCGCCCACTCGACCGACAGCGTCCGGGCCAGGTTCTCCAGCGCGGCGCCCGCTGCCCCGGCGTGCACACCGGCTCGCGGACGCGGCGCGACCAGCAGCAGCCGTCCGCCCCCGGGGCCATGCTCCGCGCCGGCCGAGATCAGGGCGCCGGTCGCCACCGCCCGGGTGGCCAGCCACGCCAGCCGCATCGCGTCACGCAGACCGGACGGCCCGCCGGACCCGAAGCTGTCCGCGGCGTCGAACACGAGCCCATGCAGCGGGGCGCGGGCCGTGACCCAGCCGCTGGCCTGGTCGGCCGCGAGGGCCACGCCGTCCGGCATCGCCTCCGCCCACGCCCCCAGGCGCCGCAGCTCAGTCAGGGTCGCTGCCGTGCCGTCGCCACCCGCCACCGCCACCCGCTGACCGTCGAGCAGGTCAGATCGAAAGATCACTCGATCGCGTGGCTGCGGGCGGCTCTGAGCACGCCCTTGTACCCCAGGCGCTGCAGCTCGGTGTGCAGCTCGCGGATCCGCTCGAGGATGTAGTCGGCCGCCTCCTGCTGCTGCTCGCGGGTCGGATGGCTCACCACCGCGAAGCGAAACGGCTTCCCGTAGCGCACGATCACGCGCGGGAACTGCAACCGCTTCCAGTTGCGCACCTGATGGGACCCGAGGATCGCCACCGGAACCACTGGGGCGCCTGATTCCAGGGCCAGCCGACCGATACCGGGCCGGGCCTCGGCGGCGAGTTGGCCGTTGCGCGAGCGGCCGCCCTCGCCGTACATGCCGATCGCGCCGCCGCGTTCGAGGATTCGGTACGCACTCACGAACGCCTCCTCGTCGGCGTGGCCGCGGCGTACCGGGAACACCCCGCCGTGGCTGAAGATCCAGGTCGCCAGGCCGCCCCCGAACAGCTGTGACTTGGCCATGAACTGGATTCGGCGGCGGACGAACGAGCCGGCGAAGAAGTGGTCCATGAACGACGCGTGGTTGGGGGCCAGGATCACCGGGCCGCCGGGCACGTTCTCTGAGCCGATCCCGCGGGCCCGGAAGGTGATCAGCGCGTGCAGCATCGTCACGATCCGGACGATCTCGTAGGACTTGGCCTCGGGCTCGTTCTCCCGAACGCGCGCGTGGTACTGATCGAAGTGCTCCTTGGGCCGCTCGTCCCGGTATCGCTGGGGCTTGAGCTCGACGTCGGGCATCGCTGGGTGATACCCCGACCGGGACGCCGGGTGACGCGCTCAGCCCTGCAGCGGAAGCACCAGCGTCGGCTTGTCGATCTGATGCTCGGCGCTCGTGGACAGCACGGCGGTGCCGATCGCGAAGAACTCGATCACGTGCGAGCCCCACCCGTGGCTGCGCTCGATGATCCGCGCTCCGACGATGCCCTCGGATTGCAGCTCGTCGGCGTCCTTCTGCATCCGCTCCATGGCCAGCTCCCGCGCCTCGTAGAGCGCCTGGGTGAAGTTGACCATCTCGACGTTGCGGCCCACCTGCTTGAGTGACTGCATCATCCCCTGACGGGCGACGTGGTAGACGCAGTTGCCCATCACCAGACCGGCCGGCCGGTAGCCGGCCCGCAGCAGGGTGGCGAAGTCCTGGCCGCTCATGTCCGAGGTGAAGGGACGGCCGTTGGGGGCGCGGTGCAGCTCGCCGCCGGAGTGCTTGACCGCCGTGCCGACGGCGATGAACTCGGCCAGATCGGCACCCCATTCGTAGCGGCCGATGTCCAGCCGCACGCCGACGACGCCGTCGGCGCCGAGCGCGTCCGCCTCCTCCTCCATGCGGGTCATCGCCAGCTCCCGCGCGTGGTACATAGCCTGGGTCAGCACCCCCATCTCCTGATTTCGGTTCCAGGCCGCCTGCTGGTAGCCGATGTGGTAGATCGAGCTGCCCAGCACCAGACCGAGCGGCTCAAAGCCGGACTGCTTGACCAGCAGGAACTCGTTGACCGACAGGTCGCTGGTGAAGAATCCCCGCGCGACCTCCTGCTTCATCCGCTGGATGCGCTCGAGTCCCGAGTCAGGGATCCCGGCCAGCGAGCCCGACTCGTAGGAGGCGGCGTGCGGCGCCTCCACCGTCGCGGCGTCCTCGGTCCGTTGCGGCTGGGGCGTCGTGTCCCCATCGTCGCGCTTGAGAAAGCCCATCGTGTCTCCTATCCGTTGAGCAGGCGCTCGAGCGCCAGCCTGGTTGTCTCGCTGCGCCGAGCCTCGACCGCCAGCGCCTCACCCAGCGCCTGCAGCCACGCGTTGGTTTCCAGCTGCTCGCGCTTGAGCACGATCCCGCCGGAGAGCTTTGAGCACCTCGTCTGGATACCGTTACCGGTTCGCTCCAGCTCGAGCCGCTGATCGTCGGCGTCCAGCTCGATCCGCTGTACGGCCTTGGCAGCGAACAGGCTGCCACGGCGACGCTGCACCCGTACCGACCCGGGGATCGCGTCCTCGAGCTTGACCGCCAGTGCCTCGACAAAGGCGCCGAGGTCGCTGGAGTCCGCGCGCAACGAAGCGGCGATCAGATCGATGTCAAGCGGCGGGCGGGCGGGATCCAATTCCTCAGAGGCCATCTGCCGGCCTAGCTGATCCGGTACGCCTGCCGGGCCGCCGCCAGCACGGAACCCGAACCGGAAGCGACCAGGTACGCGCACGCGTGGTCTTCACCCGCCGCGGGCGATTTCCACCCCGACGTCTGCGCGAAGCTGCCCTTGACCACGTAGTCGTCGGACTGATTGCCGGCCTGGCGGCGCTCGACCGTGAGCGAGCTCGCGCAGCCGCGGTAGTCGATGAACACGTAGGCGTGGGCGCGCCGACTCGCGTAGCCGCTGATCGTCACGTCGTAGGCGCGGTTGATGCTCGCCCGGGCCGGCGCCGTCACCTGGATGCGAGTGCGCTGGGTGCGCACGAGCCCGCTGGCCGCCGGCGCCGTCGCCGCGGATCCACACAGGGCCACGATTCCCATTACCGTCCGGAGCAGCGCGTTGTGCATACGACAGTTTGTATCGGCATCGACAGCTCGGCGCTACCGTCGCCGGGCGTTTGTGTCAGGCTTTCAGCCCATGCGAAGAATCCTCCTGATCTCGTCACTCAGCGCCCTGGCGGCGGTCCCGGCCGTCGCGCTGGCCTCGGGTAGCTCCAAGCAGGTTCAGGTCACCGACTGCAACAGGGCTCTTTACAAGCCGCAGACGATCGTGCTGGCCTGCGGCGACGGCAACATGGGCCTGGTGAACCTGAAGTGGTCTCGTTGGTCGCAGTCTCATGCGAGCGGAAGCGGCGTCTATGCCTACAACACGTGTACGCCGAGCTGCGCCTCGGGCAGGCTCAAACGCATTGGGGCGACTGTCACGCTGAGCAAGCCGATCCGCTGCAAGCACGCGTCGCACGAGGTGTTCGACAAGGCCAACGTGCGCTACCGCGGCAAGCGCGGCCCTTACAGCCGTCAGACGTTCACCCTCGGCTGTCCGATGAAATAGGGGCCAGCGTCGGTGCGCGGGTCTATCCTGAGGCCGGCCCCGCGACCATCAGGAGGACGCCGAGTTGTCTGAAGTGCAGGCCCATATCACCGGCACGGTGTGGAAGATCGAGGTCGCGGTCGGCGACAGCGTGAGCGAGGGCGACCCCGTGGTGACCCTGGAGTCGATGAAGATGGAGATGCCGGTCGAGGCCGAGGACCCGGGCGTGGTCAAGGAGATCCTGTGCAGCGAGGGCCAGTCGGTTTCCGAGGGCGACACGCTCGTTGTCCTCGAGTAGCCCCGCCGGAGAGCTCCTGATCGACGAGCCCGCGCCGCACGTGGCGCGGCTGACGATCTCCAACCCGGCCAAGCGCGGCGCGCTGGATCAGCCGCTGCTGGACAGCTTCGCCTCGACGATGCCCGAGCTCGACGCCCGGTGCGTGATCATCACCGGCGAAGGGAGCATCTTCTCCGCCGGATACGACATCGGAGACCTGCGCGAAGGCGTGTTGGCCGATGAGGCCGAGAAGCTGGTCGCTCATCCTTTCGCCGCCGCGATCGATGCGATCGACGCGTACCGATTTCCGGTGCTGGCGGCGCTCAACGGCCACGCGATCGGCGGCGGCCTGGAGCTAGCGCTGTCCTGCGACCTGAGGATCGCCGCCGCCTCGATCAAGCTTGGAATGCCGCCCGCCAAGCTCGGCCTGGTCTACTCCCACACCGGGATCCGCAAGTTCATCGACGCCGTGGGCGCGCCGCGCACCCGTGAGCTGTTCCTGGTCGGTGGCCGGATCGATGCCGCCACCGCTCATCAGTGGGGGCTGGTCAACGAGGTCGTCGCAGCCGATCGGATCGCCGAACGGGCGGTGCGGCTCGCCGCTGAGATCGCCAGCAACGCCCCGCTCGCCCAGCTGGGCAACAAGCGGGTGATCGGCGCCATCCTCGACAGCCGAGGGACGCTGGCGCCGGGAGTCGAGCGTGAGCTGCTCCAGCTGCGGCGATCATGCTTCTCCTCGGAGGATTTTCGCGAGGGCGTGCGCGCGTTCGCCGAGAAACGGACGCCGAACTTCAAGGGCCGCTGAGGGTCGCCGCCCGCCGGGTTGCTCAGGGATCCTTCGGGCCGACGATTCGGATCGCTGACTCAGCTGGCCTACGAGGAGGTCACCTCGACCGTGCGGCTCTCGACCCGCGGTCCGCCGCGGGGCCTTGCCCATACCAGCCGCAGCTCGTCTGAACCCGGCGGCGCGACACCTACCTGGAGCACCCCCGTCCGGTTGCGGGTGCTGACGACCGCGAGCACCCCCCAGGTCCCGCGGCCGCCGACCGGCCGCCGCTGGATCTGAGCGCGCTGGGGCGTGCCGCTGGGTGCGCCGCTGCGTTGCGGGGCGAGCCAGCCGGGCTGGTTGGGCTCGTTCCAGATCCGGCGGACCGGCGCGCCACGTCCCATCGCCCACAACGGGCCGGGGGCGGTGAGGTCGAAGGCGACTGCGATCCGGCGCTCGCGGGCGAGCTCGAGCAGAGAGCAACCGGAGACCGACCGAGCGAAACGCCGAATGGATCCGCCGCCAGGCGGATCCACGGCACTAGTCCTCGTAGGGCGTGAAGTCCCGCTTGCGAGCTCCGCACACCGGGCAGAACCAGCTATCCGGAATGTCCTCGAACTGGGTACCGGGCGGGATCCCCCCGTCGGGATCTCCTTCGGCGGGGTCGTAGATGAACCCGCACGATTCGCACATGTATCTCACGCGGGAAAGCCTAGCGACCGTGGGCCGGCCGAGGTCGGGTACTGGAAGCCCCGAATCGATCTCGTGCTTGGGTGTAGGGTCGTGGCGTGGATAGCGCGCGGCCCGGACCCGGCGAGGAGCTGCACGCCGGCGTGGAGACGATCCCGCGGCTGGCGGCGACGGTGATCCTGCTGCGGGGTGGCGAGCACGAGCTCGAGGTGTTGCTCGCCCAGCGCACGCCGAGTGCCCGCTTCATGGGTGGCGCCTGGGTGTTTCCGGGTGGCGCGGTCAGCGCGGAGGATGGCGAGGGCGAGGGGGCGCTGCGCGCCGCCGCGATCCGGGAGCTGCGCGAAGAGGCCGGGATCGAGCTCGACCGGCCCGATGAGCTGGTTGCCTTCTCGCGCTGGATCACGCCGGCTCAGGTCAAGATCCGCTACGACACCTGGTTCTTCCTCGCCACCGCGTCGGCAGGGATGCAAGCGCAGGTCGACGGCGAGGAGATGGTCGACGCTCGCTGGTTCACACCGCTGGCCGCGCTGGACGCCCACAGTCAGGGCGAGATCCTGCTCGTCTTCCCGACCATCAAGCACCTCCAGCAGCTGTCGAGCTTCGCCTCTGTGCCCGAGCTGCTGGACCGGGCCCGCTCTCGCTCGGTCCAGCCGGTGGCGCCGCGGGTCCTGATGACCGGCGAGGCGGCACGGATCGTGTTGCCCGGCGAGCCGGGCTATGACGATTGATCATCGCCGGGCGGAGCGCGACACGGCAGCCCCGGGCCTCCGGTGCGGCCTTCACCGGCTCTCGAGCCACATCAGGTATCGGCGTTGAAGTCCGGGAGGCCGACAGACTGCAGCCAGTGGCTGACCGTGATGTTCAGCTGCGTGAACTCGCCGGTCCAGATCAGCACGCCCATCGAGATCAGGACGGCGCCGCCGGCTCCGATCACGAGCGGATAGTGACGCTTGATCACGGCGAAGGCCGTGGTGGCGGTCCCGAAGGCAAGCCCGGTGATCAGGAACGGGATCCCGAGACCGGCGCAGTAGACGGCCAGTAGGATCGCGCCCCGCGAGGCCGAGCTCGACGTGCCCGCAGTCGTGACTATCGCGCCGAGCGTCGGCCCCGTGCAGGGAGTCCAGGCCAGAGCGAAGGCGGCGCCGGTGAGCACGGGTCCGCCGCGGCCGGCGCGCCGCATCAGCCGGTCGAAATGCCACTCGCGGCTGAGGGCCGGTATCAGCGGCGCGAGCAGGAACAGCACCCCCATCGCCACGATCACCGCACCCGAGATCTTCAGCGCGGCCGGTCCGGTGAGCGCCGTGCGGAGCGCCCGCTGTCCCAGCAGGCCGAGCGCGATGAAGATGAACGAGAAGCTGCCCACGAAGGCCAGGCTCGGCCCCAGCACCCGAACGGTGCTGAGCTCGCCCGGCTGACCGCCCGCAACGGCAGAGATGTATCCGGGAACCAGCGGCAGCACGCAGGGGGACAGGAACGAGATCAGGCCCGCGCCGAACGCGACCGGGATCCCGATGCCCGACGAGACATCCATGTGCAGACGAGCGTATCCAGTGGGTCGAAACCCCCTCCCGCCGCCCTTCCCCCCGGTGGGAGGTTGCCCCCAAAATGACTGGTACCGCCACCACACTCAGAACTTCATCGACGCGAGTTCGCCGATCCGGCCGACGGCCAGACCGAGCCGGTGCTCAACCCCGCCGATGCCCAGGTGATCGCTCACGCGCCGCTCTCCGGCGCGCAGGACGTCGACCTCGGCGCACGCGGCGCGGCGCGCGTTCGGCGGCTGGTCGACGACCACTCCGGGCGAGCGCGCGCTGGCGATGATCAAGCTCGCCGACACGATCGAGGAGCACGCCGACGAGATCTCAGAGCTCGAGTCAGCCAACGCCGGCAAGCCGATCAACGCGTTCCGTGACGACGAGATCCCGTTCATGGTCGACAACCTGCGCTTCTTCGCCGGCGCCGCCCGCTGCTTGGAGGGTCGAGCCGCCGGGGAGTACATGAGCGCGCTACACGTCGAACCTGAGGCGCGAGGCGGTGGGAGTGATCGGTCAGATCACCCCGTGGAACTATCCCCTGATGATGGCGGTGTGGAAGATCGGCCCGGCGCTCGCGGCCGGTAACACGACCGGCCAGACGCTGGTGACCGACCCTGACGTCGACATGGTCTCGCTGACCGGTTCGATCGCCACCGGCAAGTGGATCGCCAAGCACGCCGCCGATACGCTCAAGCGGGTGCACCTCGAGCTCGGCGGCAAGGCGCCCGTGGTGGTGTTCGACGATGTCGAGCTCGAAACCGCGCTGGCGACGATCGCCGGAACCGGCTACTACAACGCCGGGCAGGGCTGCACCGCCGCGACCCGCGTGCTCGCCGGGCCGAAGATTCACGACGACCTCGTCGCCGGCTGGTGGAGCGACCTCAGCATTTACTCGCTCGAGGACTACACCGAGGTCAAGCACGTGATGGTGTCACTCGGGCTGACCGGTTCAGGGGTTGCCGTCGCCCTACCAGCGGGCGGAAAAGCTCGGCTCGGCATTCCCGGAACTTCCGCCCGCGCAAGGCGTTAGAGTTGACCAAGGTCACTAAGTGGAAGCGTCAGCACTCCCAGCATCGGTAGGGCTGCCGCGGGCTCGGATCGCGATCGGAGTGCCGCTGTTGCGGATCCGATCCGATGAACAGCTCGTCTCGGTGTTCAGGGCCGGCAACGAGGACGCGTTTCGCGTCATCCACGACCGCTACCGGGCCCGGATGCTGGCCTACGCCCGCCAGATGCTCGGAGGCTCAGGCGAGGACCCAGAGGACGCGGTCCAGGAGATCTTCGTCCGGGCGTACACGGGGCTCCGGGCCAGCAACCGTGACCTTGCGCTGCGGGCGTGGCTGTACCGGATCGCTCACAACCGCTGTATCGATCAGCTGCGGCGTCCACACCCAGTGCCGCTCGCCGACATGGTTCGGGTGACTGCGGCGATGCCTGATCCCGTGAGCAAGGTCGAGCAGCGCGAGGAGCTGCGGCGGCTGATCGCCGACGTCCAGCGGCTGCCCGATCAGCAGCGCTCAGCGCTGCTGATGCGCGAGCTGACCGGGATGAGCTACTCGGATGTGTCGGGCGCGCTCGGCGTATCGGTTCCGGCGGTCAAGTCTCTGCTGGTCAGGGCCCGGATGGGTCTCGCGCTGGCCGGCGAGGCACGCGATGCCTCCTGCGCCCGAATCCGCGAGGACGTGATCGTCGCCCACGATCGCGGCGTGCGAACCAGTGGCCTGGCCCGACGCCACATGCGTGATTGTCAGGGCTGTCGCCGGTTCCGCTCCGAGGTGCGCGGCGCCAGCCGGCAGTTCGCCGCGCTGGTCCCCGTTCTGGGGCCGATCGGCGTGATCGCCCACCTGCTGGGCTGGAGCGGCGGAGCCGGCAGTGGAGCAGCCGCCGGCAGTGGGGCAGCCGCCGGGAGTGGGGCAGCCGCCGGGAGCGGTGCGGTGGCCGGCAGCGGCGCGGCCGCGGTTGGCAGCGCGGCCGGCACCGGCGCGGCCACCTCCGCTGGGCTGCTCGCCACCAGCGCCGGTCATGTCGTCACCCTGCTCGCCGCGGCCATCGTGACGGCTGGTGGCGCGGTTGAGCTGCAGAGCACGCTGATCGCGCCGTCGCCGATGCACGCCCACCAGCACCGCAGCGTCGATATCGTCCCTGTGCCGCCGAGCTCGCCGCAGCCGGCTGGGCCCGCGAGCGCGTTCACGGCAACGCAGACGGCCGACGCCCCAGCCCCGGTGGCTCAAGCCTCCCGAGCTTCGACGGCTGGGCCGAATCGGCCGGCCCCGATCGAGCTGGGCTCGGCAACCCGTACGGCGGTCGTCCACTCCGCCAGTCCTGATCCCATCGCTGTGATGCCGATCTCTGAGAGCCTGGATCCGGACCACATGATGAACGGGCTTGCCCCGAACATGGACAGCTCGCCCACCGGCCCCACGAGCACCGGGTCAGGCACCCCCACCAGCACCGGGTCAGGCACCCCCACCAGCACCGGGTCGGGCACCCCCACCAGCACCGGCACGGGGACCTCGACCGGTACCGGCAGCGGCACCACCACCGGTACCGGTACCACCGCGGGCGGCTCGGCGGGCAGCGGGACGGGCGCGGGACCCCCGGCCACCGCGGGCGGCGGCTCCGGCGCCCCAACCGCGAGCCCCGGACCGGTGACGGGCAGCGGCGGCACGACCACTGGAGCCGGTGGCCTGCCTGCTGGGTCCACGGCCCCGGTCCCGCCCGCGGGACCGCCGCCCGTCGAGCCTCCGCCCGGCTCCTGACGGCGATCCAGCCCTACCTGGAGACGCTCGAGCACGAGGAGCTGCACGTCCAACGCGGGCGACGCTCGGGCTTGTACACGATTGTCGCCGTGCATTCGACCGCGCGGGGACCTTCATTGGGCGGATGCCGGATGTGGAGCTACGACGACTCCCGGGCCGCCGTCCGCGACGCGCTGCGCTTATCCCGTGCCATGACCCTCAAGGCGGCGGTCGCCGATCTACGCCTGGGGGGCGGCAAGGGGGTCATCGTGGCGCCGGCCGTCGGCCGTCTGTCCTCCGAGCGCCGGCACGGGGCACTGCTTGACTTCGCCGATGCGGTGCAATCGCTGGGGGGGCGCTACATAACCGCCGAGGACGTCGGTACGTCGAGTCGTGACATGAGCGTGATCGCGCAGCGCACCGCGCACGTCGCCGGCCTGGCCCGCCGACGCGGGGGCTCAGGAGACCCCAGCCCGCTGACCGCGCTGGGGGTCGTGGCCGCGATTCGCGCCTCCTGCGAGCGCGCCTTCTCCGACCGCTCGCTACGCCACCGATCGATCTCGGTGGTCGGTCTCGGCCACGTCGGATCGCGAGTCGCCAAGCTGCTTGCTCGAGCCGGCGCGCGGCTGCAGATCGCCGACGTGGACGAGCGCAAGCAGCCGCTGGCCGGCCAGCTTGGCGCTCGCTGGACCACCCCGGCCCAGGCGCTGCACGGGGACGTCGACGTGGTCGTGCCCTGTGCCCTGGGCGGCTTTCTCGACGAGCTAACCGTTCCAGCCCTCCGTTGCCGCGTCGTCGCGGGAGCGGCCAACAACCAGCTGGCCGACGATCGGATCGCCGAGCTGCTGTCCGCCCGCGGCGTCCTCTGGGCGCCGGACTTCGTCGTCAACGCCGGCGGCTTGATCAACATCGCCCAGGAGGCGGGCGGCTATGATCCGGGCGCCGCTCGCCTGCGGGTCAATGCGATCGCCGACACGCTGGGAGAGATCTTTGAGCAGGCCGACGCCGACCAGACCACGCCGCTCAGCGCGGCGATGAAGCTGGCCCGGCGCCGACTGTCGGCTTGAGCGGGAGCGAAAACGGTCGCTCCACGCCGTCTGGCAGCCGGCCCTCGTCGGCGAGCTTGCCCAGATGAGCAGCCAGCGTCACGGTAGCTACCGGTCGCAGCGGCTCGTCGACATCCCCCCAGCCCGCGTCAAGCAGCTCTCCGACGGTTCGCGCTCCACGCCGCAGTCCGTCCAGCAGCCGCCGCTCGCGCTGCAGGCGGTGTTCGATGTACTCGGTCAGCTTCGCCTCGGGATCCTCGATCGGGGGTCCATGGCCGGGACACAGCAGGCTCAGCTCGCGTGCACGGAGCCGCTCCAGAGCGGTCAGATAGGCGGCCAGCGCGCCGGGGTCAGGCGCGATGAACACGCTGCCCTCCCCCAGCACGGCGTCTCCGGTCAGGCACGCCGTCCCGACTACGAACGCGACGTGATCCGGAGCGTGCCCGGGGGTGCGAACCGCCTCGAACGGGCCAAAGCGCGTGCCTTCGTCCAGCACGACATCGACCTGACCGCGCGCAGCGGCCAGCGAGGCGCCCGGGAAGCGAGCCCGGATCGCCGGCATGGCCTCGGCGTGGTCGGCGTGATCATGGGTCAGCGCAAGGCCGCCCAGGCCGCCTCGACGCTCGAGCTCACCCACCAGCTCATCGACGTGGGGGTCCAGCGCCGGTCCCGGATCGACCAGCCAAGCCGGGTTGCGGCCGACAACCCACGAGTTGGTGCCCGTCAACGTGAGCGGTCCCGGATTGTCGGCCCGGATCGCCAGGATGTCGTCCACAGAGGTCTGCACTCGAGTCACTGATTGAATAGTCAACCATGGCGGCCACCGCAGATGACCCGCGACCGCCCGGCCAGGAGAACGCTTCGGGCGGTGGCGGGGCGGGGCCTCCGACCCCGGAGCCGACGCACAGCCTGTGGCGCGGACTGATCTCGCTGGCGGTCCTGGTGGCGATCGTCGTCGGCCTGCTGCTGGCCGTGCCCGGACTGCACGGAGTCGCCAACCAGGTCAGCGACATGCGGTTGGGCTGGGTGCTGGTGGCGGTGGGATTCGAGATCCTCTCCTGCGTCGGGTACGTGATCGCCTTTCTGCAGGTGTTCGAGCGTGCGCCGGTTCGCTTCGGGGCCCGGGTGGCGCTCAGCGAGCTCGCCTTCGGCTCGGCCGTGTCGCTCGGAGGCGCCGGCAGCATCGCGGTCGGCGCCTGGCTGCTGGTGGAGCGCGGAGGCGAGCCGACGCGGATCGCCGAGCGCTCGGCGGTGCTGTTCCTGATCACCAGCGCCATAAACGTGATCACGCTCGTGCTGGCCGGCCTCGGCCTGTTCACTGGGCTGCTAGCCGGCCCGAGCAATCCGCTGCTGAGCGTCCTACCGGCCGCCGTGGGGACCGTCGCGTTCGTCTTCTTCCTCGCTCTGCCGCGCTTCAGCGATCGCCTCGCCGCCGGGCGATCGCCGGGCCGAATCCGCACCTTGCTGGTCGAAGGCGCCGCCAGCATCCGGCTCAGCGAGCAGGTCCTGTTCAGGCGCGATTGGCGGATCGTGGGAGCGATCGCCTACTTGTGGTGCGACATCGCCGTTCTCGCCGCGTGCTTTGCCGCCGCCGGCTTCACCCCGCCGTTGGCGACTCTCGTACTCGCGTATCAGATCGCCTACATGTCGAACCTGATCCCGGTCCCCGGCAACATCGGGGTCCTCGATGGCAGCCTGGTCGGAATGTTCGTCATCTACGGCACCTCCGCGACACTGGCCACCGCCGCGACCGTCGTCTACCACGCGATTGCCCTGTGGATACCGGCGCTGTGGGGTACGGGCGCATTTCTGATCCTGCGCCGGACCCGCGACCGGCCGATCCACCTGCGCCCGCCACGCGAGGAGCGGCGCAAGCTGCGCCGCGACGCGCGCTCGGAGCGCTTCGAGGATTGAGCCCGCTGTCATCTGTCAGTTACCGGTTAATTGACGCGCACCGCCGCGGCGGGCTGCCCGCGGCGTCTTTGACCGTCGCCTACTTGACGGCCTTAGCCGCCGACCCGCGGACCTCACCGCCGGATTACGGACAGAGACCCTCGCCAGAACCAAGAATTACTGCGTGCCCAATCAGGCGAGTGCCCTTCTAGCCGCGCTGAGCAGGTGCGGTGAAGGACACGGCGAGATGCCCGAGATGCCGGCACAGCGGAAGACCCGATCGTGTCTGCGTTTCCGCTTGATGCCTCGATGCACGTCGAGTCGGCGGGCAGGAGGCTTAGTGGACTTGCGGATCTACCGCATCGTGATGCGCCACCATGATGCGGATGGCTCGCACCACGGTTGACGTAGACCAGGTCGCGCTTGCCGCCGCGCAGGCTGCGCTTGGCACCGACGGTCTCAGCGCGACCGTGAACACGGCCCTGCGCGAGGCCGCGCGCCGCTCTGCGCTCGCCGACTTCGATGTGCGACGAGACATCGACGGCACGCCGGGCGAGGTCGAGTCTGGGCGCGAGCGTCGTGGCGCGGCGAGCGCGGACTAACGCCCCCCAACCGGCCGCGTTGCCCCGGCCCGCTCTCGTCGACACGGCGGTGTGGACCTGGGCACGAGACCGACGCTTCCCAGGGTTCGCGGACTGGTTCAACAGTGAGGTTCGCTCCGGGCGGGTGCTGGTGTGCGACTTGGTGGTATTGGAGCTGGTCCGGGTGGCTCCCAACCAACAGCGGGCGGGGGAGCTCGCGACGCGCCTTGCCGCGTTCGACGCGCTCTCGATGCCTCGATCGTTGTGGAGCAGGGCGCGCGAGGTGCAGCTCCTGATGGCCGCGTCCGGCGATCATCGCCGCGTTCCTCCGCCGAACCTCCTGATCGCTGCCACAGCCGAGTTGGCGACCGCGCCGCTGGTCCACTACAACCGCGATTACGAGCGGATCGCGGCCGTCACCGCGCAGGAGCATGTCTGGTTCGTCCCGGATGGCTCTCTTGCCGAGGGCCGGTCCGGCGGCAGCTCGACCTGAGCGGGCATCAGCTGCACCTGTGCAAGGTCTTCGCGGTGTTGCTCAGCCCGATCGCGCGCTTCGCTTCGCGCCGGCGAGGAAGCAGAGATCGGACGCCAAGATGCCTGCCGGGGCATGTTGACATGTATCGATGTGCATGGCAACATGCTCGTACGGACAGGTTCATGGAGTCACGTCCGGCACCCGGGTCACGTCAGAGGCTGCGCAACATGTCGCCCGGGTGATGGCGGGGTTGGGGACGGCGAGCCGCGTTGAGATTCTCGGTCGTCTGCGCGAAGGCGCCTGCAGCGTCGGACAGCTATGTGTCGCGGTGGAAATGGCCCAGCCGGCGGTCTCTCACCAACTGCGGATCTTGCGCGATCTCAATCTCGTGGTCGGTGTTCGCACCGGGCGCCAGACGATCTACGGCCTGTATGACCCGCATGTCGCCGTCCTACTCGACGAGGCGCTGCGCCACATCGAGCACCTCTGCGAGGAGGCGCCGATGGTACCGCCCCTCGTCCCGAGATCGAACAATCAAGCAATGAACGGGAGCTCCATGAGCGACGAACACAACCACCAGACTCCTCACACCCACGAGCACGAGCACAACGGCGAGACGGTCGTCCACGCGCACACGACGCACGATCACGACCACGTCGAGCACGAGCACGTACACGCCCACGACGACGAGACGCATGCGCATTTCCATGTCCACGAGCAAGGCCTTGAGGACGCCCACGCCCACACGCACTAAACCGACCCGCGTGCATCCGCGCGCCCCAGTGAGGGGGCGCGCGGACGAGCCTGCGGCTAACGAGCTTCAGTGCTCGTGCCCACGGGCGGTCTCGTCATGAGCGTGTGGATGGGAGTGGACCAAGTCGCCACGGCTATGGGTGTGTGCATGCGTGAGCTCGTCATCACTGGGGTGATTCGCGTCGGGCCCGCGGTGATGTTGGAGCCCGTGGAGCTCATCGACTGAACTATCCGACCTGGATTCCCTGAGCCCTGCCGCGCCTGCGCGGCACATTGCTCGCAGAGTCCGACGATCGCGAAGTGCGTGAAGCGCGTCTCGTAGCCGAACTCCCGTTTGATCTCTCGCGAACGGCGTCGAGTCGTTCGGGTGCGGCCGGGGTGACCTTGGCGCAGCGGTTGCAGTAGAGGTATTCGTCCTCGTCGCGGCCGACGAGGACGTAGAGGCCGGGTCCGTGGCCGAGATGGACGTGGCGGATCAGCCCGTGGCGCTCGAGCACCTCGAGGTTGCGGTAGACCGATGACCCGTCGATCAGGAGGGTGCGGGCGAGATGCACCGCGGAGACGGGACCTTCGGCGGCGAGCCGCCGCGCTGTCGATAGCCGCATGCCTCCCCGGCGGACGGCACGGATCGCCTCCTCGATCGTGTCGAACTTCAGCGGCGGGGTCTGCGCGGCGACTGTCATGGCCGATCACTCCTCGGCTGACGGCCCCCCCGGGCGGGCGGCCGTTTCGCCGGTCATCTCATACCCCGATCAGGCGTCTGCCGGTGGCGCTGCCCTCGCCGCCGCGGCCCGTTCCATGCCGGCGGTCCACTTCTCCTCGATCCGCCCGAAGCGCCAGACCGTCAGCGCGACCACCCAGGTCACCACGAACATCCCGACGATCACGAACCCCGCCGTGTTGATGTTGAAGTTCTGAAACCAATCGACAACCGAGCCGGTCAGCCCGAGCTTGTCCGTGAGCAGCCCGACGAGCTCGATCGTGCCGATGAACAGCGCGACCACGACCGACAGCCCGGTGATCGTGATGTTGTAGAAGACCTTGCGCACCGGCTTTGAGAACGCCCACCCGTAGGCGAAGTTCATGAACGACCCGTCGAGCGTGTCGAGCGTGCACATCCCCGCGGCGAACAGGATCGGCAGGCACAGGATCGCGTAGAACGGCAGCCCGGCCGCGCCGGCGCTGCCGGCGATCACGAGCAGCGCGACCTCGGTCGCGGTGTCAAAGCCCAGTCCGAACAGCACGCCGACCGGGTACATCTGCCACGGTTCCTTAATCTTGTTCAGGTGCTTGCCGAACAGCCGGTTCATCAACCCGCGCGAGTTGAGCTCCTTTTCGAGCTGCTCCTCGTTGAACTTCCCGCGCCTCATGTCGCGGAAGATCCGCACGATGCTGACGAGGATGATCAGGTTGAGGATCGCGATGAAGTAGAGAAAGACCCCCGAGACGCCCGTCCCGAAGAATCCGGTCACCGCGTGCAGCGTCGACTTGTCGTTCTTGACCGGGTTGTCGAGCGCCTTGATCCCAAGCGCGATCAGGAACGCGAGCATGAACACGATCGTCGAGTGCCCGAGCGAGAAGAAGAACCCGACGCTCAGCGGCCGCTTGCCCTCGGCCATGAACTTCCGAGTGGTGTTATCGATCGCCGAGATGTGATCGGCGTCGAACGCGTGGCGCATCCCGAGCGTGTACGCCGTGAGGCCGATCCCGATCGTGAATGTTCCAGCGGCTCCGAGGCTGTACTTCGCCGGCGCCACGGCCAGGATCAGGATTCCGAACCCGATCACGTGCAGAGCGGCGATCACCGCCGCCATCCCACCCGCATGACGCCACTCCCGTGGCGTCATCGACGCCTTGACCCGAGTCCACCGCGACGCTTGCGGCAATGACACTGGCGAAGCTTCCATCAGACCGTCCTCTGTTCGGCGCGCGATCGCCGCCTGTTCGGCCACCGCAGTGCGCGGCAATCTACAGAGACAGGCCAGCTAATGCAATCTTCTAGTAATTGTGGCCACCTCGCGGCTCGGGTCAGCGGCGATCGCGGTGGGTGATCAACCGCGCCGAGTTGGCGATCACGGGGATCGAGGACAGCTCGTGCAGCAGCGCCCCCGACACTGGACGCAAGATGCCCACGATCGTCAGGCCGACCGCGATCACGAGCACGCAGAGCGAGAACCCGAGGTTCTGGCGGATCGCGTGCATCGCTCGGCGTGAGAGACCGAGCAGATGCGGAAGGCTCGAGAGCTCGTTGGCGAGCAGCGCGATCTGCGCCGTCTCGAGCGCCAGATCGGTGCCGGTCAGGCCCATCGCCACGCCGACGTCGGCGGTCGCCAAGGCGGGGCCGTCGTTGATCCCATCACCGACGAACGCGACCCGGTGACCCTGCTCCTGGAGGGCCTTGACGATCATCGCCTTCTCGTGCGGGAGGACCTCCGCGTGTACGTCGCTGATCCCCAGCTGCGCGGCGATCAGCTCAGCGGTCGCGCGCCGATCGCCACTGACGAGCGCCACGTCGATCCCCAGCTGCTGCAGCCGCGCCACGGTCGCCCTGGCCTCCGGGCGCAGCTCGTCCTCGAACAGGAACAGCCCGGCCGGCCGGCGATCGACGGCGAGCGCGATCACGCTCGCGCCATCGCGGGCGTGGGCGGCGATCGCCGGTCCCAGGCCATCCGCCTGGCCCTGATCCTCCAGGAGCGTGGGGCGCCCGACGAGCACGCTGCGGCGGCCGGTCCGGGCGCGCACCCCGATGCCCGGAAGCGCCTCGAACTCCTGCGGATCCTCGACTCGATAGCCGCGCTCGTCCGCCGCCCGCACGAGCGCTCGCCCGAGCGGATGCTCGGAGAACTTCTCCGCCGTCGCTGCGAGCCTGAGCAGCTCGTCCGCGGCCAGACCGTTCAGCGGCACGGTGGTCACCAGCCGGGGATGGCCGAGCGTGAGCGTCCCCGTCTTGTCAAACAGCACCGTGTCGACCCTCGCGGCCGCCTCGACGGTGGCGCCCTGCTTGATCAGGCTGCCGCGCAGCGCCGCGTTCCCGATCGACGCCACGAGCGCGGTGGGTGTGGCGAGCACCATCACGCACGGACAGAAGACGATCAGCATCGTGATCGCCCGCAGCGGATCGCCCGTCACCGCCCAGAGAACCCCCGCCAGCACGATCGCCGTCGGTGTGTAGAGCAGCGCGTAGCGGTCGAGCACGCGCTCGATCGGCGCCTTCTGCTCTTGGGCCTCTTCGACCAGCCGGCGGATCTGCCCAAGCGTCGTCTCCTGCCCAACCCGGCCGGCGACGATCTCGAGCGCGCCGAGACAGTTCAGCGTCCCGGCGAACACCTCGTCGCCCGCCTGCTTCTCGATCGGCACGCTCTCGCCGGTGATCGCCGCCTCCTCGACCGACCCGCTGCCCGACTGCACCGGTCCGTCGACGGCGATCCGCTCACCCGGACGCACCAGAACCAGATCCCCGACGCAGACATCGGCCAACGCCACCAGCACCTCACCGTGGTCGCGGCGCACCGTGACCATGCCAGGCAACAGCGACTCCAAGCTGTCCAGAGCGCGTCCAGCGCGAGCGGCGACGAACTCCTCCAGCAGCCCCCCGACCAACAGCAGCACCGCGACCACAGCAGCGGCTGAGAACTGACCGATCGCGATCGCCGCGATCGTGGCCAGCGAAACCGGGATATCAGCGGTGAAGTCGCGCTCACGGATCCCCTGAACCGCCGAGAACCAGATGTAGACCGACCCCACCAGCGCCGCTGCGACATACAGCCAACTGTGATGACCAGAGCTCGACACCGAGCCCGCCGGATCGACCGCGATCGCCGCCACCAGCAATCCGCCCGCGAGCGCGGTGAACACCGTCCCCGGCTCGAGCAAGAACTCCCGATAGTGCCCGCCGAAGGCCCGCACACCGCGTGCGCACGACGCGCACACCGCGACCGCCCGCCCAACGCCGCTCCGGTTCGTCACGGATGAAGACATGAACAGCCTCGCACGCTAGCATTCCCACGATGGGTCACGCAACCGACGCGACCACCGAGTGCGGCGTCAGCACCGAAACCGCCGAGCGCGTAGCCGAGCTCATGCAGGCCCTGGCCACGGCCAGCCGCGTGCGTCTGCTCGCGCAGCTGCGCGACGGGCCGCGCACCGTCGGCGAGCTCGCGCATGGTGCCGGAATGGAACAGTCCGCCGCCAGCCAACAGCTGCGGCTGCTGCGCCACCTTGGCCTCGTCGTCGGGCACCGACAGGGCCGACACGTTCACTACGCCCTGCACGACCAACACGTCGCGACGCTCCTCAACGAGGCGATCGGACATGCCGAGCACCGACAGCTCGGCCTCACCGACCCACCCCGCCAACCCGACCACCCGTCGGATCCAGGTTGAACCGCCCTTCGATACCGACGGCCCTGGGGATAGCCGGCCTACTGGACGTCGGTGCGACTAGCCGCGAGGGTCTACCGTATTGACACAGCGGAGGCTTTGATGCGGACTTGCCCCCTGCAGCGGCACCGGCTCGCCCCCGGCGGCAGTTCGCCAGTCGATCTGGCTGACGCTGCCGCCGGTGATCTCGAAGTCTCGGAGGCGAGCCTGATCGTGAAGCCAGAGCGTGTATTCGCCCTGGGTGATCTTGTCGAACACGGCCGCGTAGCTGGTGCCGTGGGGCAGCGGTCGTTCGAGGATGTGCTGGTGAAACCTCGCGGTGTCAGAGCCCGTGGGGCTGACCTCGATCGGGGTGTCGACCAGCTCTGCCTCGGCGTAGACGATCAGCGCCCCGATCTCGCCCCCGATGTCGAGCACGACGGGCTCGCGGGTGGGGGCGAGCAACTGGTCTGGGCTCACGCTGGCTACCTCGTTCTAGTGACCCGCGGTAGCCAGGGACGGGACCGCCGGGGGCGGCGTCGGGTTCGGCGGGGTGTCAAACCCGTCGTTGGGGAGCCCCAGGTAGGGGAAGTAGGGCAAGAACCGCGCCGTGCCGAGACCGTCCGGAGGCGTAGCTACGCCCTGCGTGACCTTTGTCGCCGCGGCGTCGGGGGTGAAGGACTTGTCGATGAGCGCGTAGGTGACGCCCGCCAGGGCCCGCAGCTCGATCGTCACGATGTCGTCGACCACCCGGCGCCCGTTCGGGAAGCCGGCGCCGTCGTTGCCGAGCAGCCCGAGCGAGTTCGGGTTGACCGTGGGCGGGATCGCCACGTTGAGCCGCAACATGTCGCCCAGGCGCCGGCTGGTGTGGTTCTGAAACCCCGCGATGATCCCCTTCGGCAGGCCGGTGAGGAAGATCGCCTCGATGTCCGCGCGAGGCTTGCCCGACGCGTTGAGCTTGGCCAGGTTCGGGAACACCCCGGGATACAGCACGGGCAGCAGCGACGCGAGCTCGGGATGGATCACGCCCTGGGCGAAGTACTTGTCGTCAATCGGGTAGCTGCGATTCCACTCGTCCTTGCGGCCGAGCGGCACCAGCAGCTCGTTGAACAGCGGGTTAGCCAGCCGCGAGACCTGGACCCAGGGACCGGACTTCGTGCCGTTGCGATACGCGTCACCGCGGATCTGCACCTTGCGACGCTTCGCTGCGGCCCAAACCCCGATCGTGGAGTGAGGGTCCAAGGAGTTCTTGGGGACCTTCCCGTCGATCGTGAGCTGCGAGATCGGGATCTGCAGCGCGATCGTATGGACGTTGACGCCGCTTTTGAGCGTGTCAATGCCCGCGGCGTTGGCCACCATCGAGTTCAGATGCAGGCTCTGGAACGGCCGCAGGTCAGCGAGATCGAACACGGCTCCGAGGTCGGCGAAGAACCCGTCGTTGCGCTGACCGGCGAACACCTTGATCCCGCCGGGCAGGCTGTGCACGGCCTCCTGGGACAGGTTGGCGTAGTTGGGCGTCGAGCTCGGGCCGATGTTGCACGGCGGCGAGGCCAGGTTGCGGCCCAGCACCTCGTCCCTCAGATAATGATGCTGTCTTGTGTGCGGCTCCTGGATGTCGACTTGCGTGCCCTTGATGCGTTTGACCGTGTAGGTCTGGCGCCGGTTGAAGGTAGAGTCGTAGATCGACTTGATCGGCCCCGTGTTGTAGAGAAACGTGTTCTCGTCCCGCACCCGGGTCGTGAACCGAAACTCATAAGCTACGTCCGCGAAGCCGATCCCGTTGTTGCTGATGAAAATGTAGTACAGGACGTCGTCGCCGAACTCATAGAAGTTCGGGCCCGCGGCGGCGGCCTCCAGCGGAATGTAGTTCGCGAGGATCGTAACCGTGTCGGGCCGGTCCGGGCTCACGAACGCGTAGGTATCGGTGTTATCGGCCACCGGGTCGGTGCTGATCTCCGGCGCTTCGCGATGCGATGACATGGATCTGGTCTCCCTTAGGCCGTCTGGGCGCGGGCGGCGTCGAGCAGACGCTGCGCCAGGATGGGCTCACGGTAGGTCCTCTCGACCGTCCCGGAAAGCACCGTCACCTCACCGCGCTCGGCGTTGTGCACGTAGGCCATCACCGGCTCGGTCGGCATCTCACCGGCCGGATGGACCACGTCGCCGAGCTTGGCGCTCGCCGCTGCGGGCGAGGACAAGGCGACCGCAGCTCCCGGAACGACGGTCACGGCGAGGCCGGTGGCGACGCCGCCTGAGGTCTGCAAGAACGAGCGCCGGTTCAGGCCCGCCCCGCTCGCCTTGGCTAGATCACGAGCAGACGACATGGCCCACTTCCTTTCAGAACGGTCGGCTTCCAACAGACCCTCAAGCTCACTTTTCTGACACGCACGACGCGACTAGAGGCAGATCGCCTGTTATCGGACGATTAGTCTAAGACCTTGAAAGGACGGCACGATCCGGACGGTTAGCTCATCCGCATAGCTCTCGGCGCGAATGCGCGCGTGTCCGGGAAGAGGCACGTTCTGAGACGTGTCGGGACTGCGATTGCGTCATCACGTGCCGGAGCCACCCACGCGCCACAGTGACCTGACACGTCCGGACGGGCCCGTCGTTGCTATCCCGCGGGCACACCCTCCTGTCCTCGTGATCGCGCTCGCGCCTAAGCCGGGCGGGCGAAGCGCCGGGCAAGACGGCGCAGCCGCAACGCTGACTGCCCCTGCAGCCTCTGAACGGGCTGGTGCTCAGTGGGTCTGAGCGTATACGCAAGGGCTACCGCGATTCGCCGAGGGTCGATCCCTATCGCTTCGGCCCTCTGCATGATCCGCTCTACATCCTGTTCGCCAGTGGACGCCTGGCTCATCGGCTCGTCCCTTCTTTGGTGGCAGGACAACGAGTCTCGCGGTGGCTCCTAGACACCGGCAAGAACCCGCGCCAAAAGTACTCACAGGCGGGACACGGCCGCTCAACAGAGTGAAGTTGTTCACGTTACGCACCTCGAACCTTCTCAAGTACCGCCCAAAAAGCAGTGATCCGGGGCGCCTTCGATTGCAAGAACGCGGATTGCAGCCCGGAGCTCCCGTCCCTGTCGTACCCCTCTTGAGGGGGAATGGGCGCTCCTACTTTTCTCCAGCAGCGCACCGCAGGCTGAGGCCCAGCGCGGTGAAGATGCCAGCAACGTGCGCGCATAAGGCCACTCGCTCTCTGATTCGGGTTAGAGTCCGTGGCGGCTCAAGAACCGCGCGACGATCGCTTCGAGTTGCTCGTGGGTGCGTTCAGGACGCGCTTGAGGAACTCAGCGGCCTGGTGCGCTCTACCGGGTGGTGCTCTTGGGTTTGCCGCGGGCCCGGTGCGCGGCCGCCTTGACCCGGTTCTGGCAGAGGGTGCTGCAGAAGCGCCGCAACCCGTTTCGGGAGACGTCGACGAACACCCGATCACAGGATGCAGCAGCGCAGATTCCGAGGCTGGCGGCATGGCCGCTGCCGAGCACGTAAGCGAGACCGGTCGCGCAGCCTGCTGACCACCCCTGTACGAGGCCCGCCTCAGGTGCGTGGAAGTGCAGGTGCCACGGCTCCGGCGGATGGCGGTGCAGGTGGGGGCGAGCGGCGCTACGGGCGAGCAGGAGGTTGAGAACCTCCGCTGCGTCGTCCTCGCGGCCGTCATCGAGCGCGGCGAACACCTCTCGGAGACGTGCAGCGAGCTGTTGCAGGCCGGCGGCCTCGTCGGCGTCGAGATCGCCTGGGTGCGCTCCAGCCTCACGCAGCGCTTGGCCCGCGCGATTTCGCAGCTCGTCTGGATCGGCGGGAGGCTTCACCCGACGGCCGTGGGCTTGCGCGGTGGCGAGTGCGTTGACGAGCACCGCCGCGACCTCGACCCTTGCGGTGAGATGACTGGCGAAGTGTGCTTGACCAGTGATCATGTCGTGGTCTATCGTCACTGGCGAATTCTATAACAACAGTGATGGAGGGGGGGTCATGACAGCATCCGCCAGCTGGCTTGAGCGCTGGGACGCACAGCAGGAGACCTACCTGCCCGACCGCGAGGAACGGTTTGAGGCGCTGATCGACCTGGTGGAAGCCACCGGGGGAGCACGCCCACGGGTGCTCGACCTGGCCTGCGGCCCCGCCTCGCTCGCCGCCCGGGTGCTCGTCCGGATGCCACAGGCAGAGGTCGTGGGCGTCGACGCCGACCCGGTGCTCCTCACGCTGGCACGTTTGACCGCTCACGAGGGACTGACGCTCGTGGACGAAGACCTGCGCAATCCCCGCTGGTTGACACGAATCCCGGCCGGACGTTACGACGCCGTCGTGTCGAGCACCGCGCTGCACTGGCTGCAAGAAGCAGATCTGCGTCAGGTCTACCGCAGCTGCGCCGACCTGCTGCCTGCAGGCGGACTGCTCGCCAACGCAGATCACCTGCAAAGCACCCGTAGCCCCCGGCTGCTCGAGCTCGCACTCGAGCTAGACCGCCGCCGGGCGGCGCGCCACGACGCAGCGGCCGAGGACTGGGACGAGTGGTGGAGCGCGGTGCGCGAGGACCCAAAGCTGGGCGAGGCCCTGGCCGAGCGCGACCGGCGCGCTTTCGACCATCCCGAGCACTCCGAGACCAGCCACGAGGTGCACGAGCGAGCCCTCCGCGACGCCGGATTCAAGGAAGTCGAAATCCTCTGGCGCAAAGGCACCGACGCGATCCTCGCCGCCCTACGCTGAACCCAGGCACCCGCGACCGTGTCGCCGGACCGCTTCAGCGTGAATGACGACAAACACTAAACGTTGGATTTCGCGCGGATGATGGCGCTACCCCGACACGGGGGTAATGGACGTTGTGGTTCCAACGCTCGGGCAACTCAGAGACCCGGCAACTCTTGTCGCAATCTGGAGCCCGGGGGAAGCTCGAAGCTGGCAATGAGACCCGTTCGCCGGTAGGGCCTCTCAGAACGGTGCCTAGGGGGTGACGGCCTCTACCGCGAACCCGCTCGTCGACATGTTGAGCTAGCGAGCTGAGTGAGGCCAGGGCTCCCCCCGCACCCGGCGGCCGACGGACCACGACCACCGCGCGCGCCATCAGTTAGCGTCACGCGCTGATGACTGCCGGACTTCGCCAACCGCCTCGGATTGGCCGGATCTTGGAATCGCCTCGGCTCCGCGCAGCTGGCGGCTGGACGGCTTCGAGCTCTTCGTGCTCGCCGTATTTGCCGGCGTCTCGGCATGGGTGCTGGCGCTCGATCTCTGGCAGGTCGTGGTGCACGGTCGGGTGTGGACCGGGACTGATGGTCTGTACCTGGTCGATCAGATGCAGTACGTGGCGTGGATTCGCGACGCGTCCAATCACGTGCTCGTCTCTAACCTGTTCGTGCTGCGCTCCACGCCGGCGGACTACTTGATGCCGGCGGTCGCGATCTCCGGGGGAGCGTCGGCGCTCGGCGTTCCTGCGTGGCTGGCGCTGCTGTTGTGGAAGCCGATCGCGGTGCTGGCCATCTTCTTTGCCATGCGAGCGTACGCGCGCCGGATGCTCACCGGGCTGTGGGCGCGCCGCGCGGCGCTGGTGCTGGGGCTGTTCTTCGGATCGTTCAGTCTGATCTACGGGTCGTTCGGCGTTCTCGACGACCTGCTCCCGGGTTTTCAGGCCTGGGGCTACCCGTTTGGCCTGATGGGACTGGCGGCGCTGGTGGGGGCGCTGCTGGCCCATGACCGGGCGCGATTCGCGAACCGGCTCGCGTGGACGCCCGGACTGCTGGGAGCGCTGGCCAGCTCGCTGCATCCGTGGCAGGGCGAGCTGCTGATCCTGATCGTCGTCGGCGCCGAGCTGATGCTGTGGCGTCGTGGTGGCCGCGCGCGGGTGCGGCTCATGTTGCCTGCGTTGACCGTGACCCTGACCGCCGTTCCGTTGGCCTACTACGCGATCCTCGCCCGAACCGACATTTCGTGGCGGCTGGCCCGCGAGGCGGGCAGTCACATGTTTTCGTTCGCGGCGATCGCGCTGGCGATCGCACCCCTGGCGGTGGTGGCCGCGTTTGCCTTCCTCCGGCGCCCGGCAGGCTTTATCGCGGCCGCGACCCGCATGTGGCCGATCGCGGCGCTGATCCTGTACAAGCTCTCCGCGACAGCGCTGGGCGTCACGCCGCTGCACGCCTTTGAGGGCATCACGATCCCACTCGCGATCCTCGCCGTGGAGTCGGTCCGGGCGCGAGGCTGGCAGCGGCTGGCCCACCGGCGGCTGATCGGATCGCTCGCGGTCGCCGTCGCGACGATCCCGGCCACGGCATACGCGCTGAACTTCGCTCGCCACGATGTCGCGCCCAAGCCCGGCACCGCGAACTTCATCACTGCAGCTGAGCGCTGGGCCCTTGACTACCTCGATTCCGAGCGCGACCCCGGCGGGGTTCTGACGCGCTTCTACCTTGGGTCACTCGTCCCGGGCGCCACCGGGCGGCGCACGTTCGTTGGCACGTGCGTGTGGTCGACCCCGCAGTGCCTACAGCGCGCCGGGCTTGCCGACCAGCTGTTCGGCGGATCGCTCAAACCGCGAGCCGCGCGAAGATTCGTGCTCAGCACGGGGGCGCGCTTCGTGCTCGCCGACTGCCGATCAACCGCGGACCTCGCCCGGACTCTCGCTCCGATCATCCACTCGGTCCGCCGCTACGGCTGCGCGAGCGTATACGCCCTGAACTAAACCAATGCTCGATCAGGCTACCGACCGCGACACCTGCTCGCCAACGCGACCGTCATGAGGACCACGGCGCGCCGGAGATCGCCGGTGGCCACCCTCTGGTGCCGACCCGCGCGCTCAACATCGGGCTGGCGGTCGCAAATCGGGAAGCGGAACTGCCGCAGTCAGGCTGCCGCTTCGTAGCCGGCGAGCAGCACTCTCGATCCGATCGGCTCAGTCTCGGAGCGGACTAGGAGGTCACCCGCTCCTGCGACAAGCGTAGCTCTCGCTGCACGATCCCCGAGCAGAAGGGCGCCACGAACTGGGGTAGGTCCATGAAGACGATGGGAGGAGATGCGGCGGATGGGTTTGAAGGGTTCATGGGCTCTGGTGGGGCTGATCGTGCGATTTGAGCCGACCGGCGAGGCGTAGAAGGCGCGCTCCACCGGCGGCGCTGCATCGCAGGCGGCGAAGATCGTTCGCGCCCACCACAAGCGGCCCCGACGGCACCGGATATCCGGACGCACTGACCGCGGCGGGCATCCCCGCAGGCGCGTCCATGGTCAGCGTGGTGGACGCCTGGGACGCGATGGACTCCAGACCGTCCATACCGCGACGGAATGCCCGCTGAGCGGCGAAGCGATTCTCCGGCAAGGCGACAGCACTCAATGGTGTGACGCAGCCGTCAAACTTGTCCTGGCCGAGATCCACATCGGCGGCACTGCGCAGCCCGGGCGACTAAACCGCGTCGCGGACGTGGCGCTGGCAAAGACCGGCGAGCTACGGGTCGACCCGCACTCGGCGTGCCTGCCCAACTTCGGTCACGTACCCACGTCGTTTTGAGTTGAGGTCAGCGCATAGCCACAGACGGACCCGCGCCGGTGCCCGGTCAGTTGGGATCACCCCAGGCTGGTCCGACGATCACACCGGCGTCATCGCCCGAAGCCATCGGCACTAGCCCCAGCGGCCGGCGGTTCTCGTCCTGATCGTAAGCGTCATGCCCAGCGGATCCGCGGCGAAGCCCCGGCGGGCCAGCAGCATCCCGGTCGTCGCGCCGAGCCCCGCCCCGAGCAGGTAGAGCCCGGAGGTGTCGAGTTTGGGATTGAGCTGGCGGACCACGACCACAGCGGCTCCCCAGCCGATCAGGACACCGCCGTCGCCCAATAGCTTTCCGTGCGGGCCACCCGACAGCGCGCCGGCGAGGTAGACCAGGCCCAGCGCCAGCGGAGTCCAGTAAAAGCCCGTCGGGCGAGGACCGATCGCCAGCACGATCACGATCGCTCCAACGAGCAGGATGACGCCCTGCCGAAGGCAAGGACCGTGACGTCCCTGAGCTCGGTACCCGCGTCATCGCCAAGGACAAGCGCGTCGCCGGCTCACGCTGAGGATCGGGGCTTACGAGTCTGTGAACATGACACGCGGGCGACGGGCCACGTAGGGTGAAGTCCCGGGACTTCACCGATACCTGCTCACCGGGCCGACACGGTGAACGTGTCGGAGTGTGCGTCGGCTTCGGACCCATCGGCGCTATCTTCGAGGTCGTCGTGCTCGCCGAGAGCGCAGCGCCTTCGGTCTGTGGAGCGCGTGTCTGTGCCTCGCCGGCCTGTGGTGATCGGGACAATCGCCAGCGCCATCTGGTGGCTCCGCGGAGTCGAGGGTTGCGGAAGACCGCTCGAGGCGCTCGCGCGCGCGTAACTCCAGCAGGTCTTTCGCCCCCGCCTGAGCGTACGGCGCACCGGACGTGCTACCCGCGAGTCGAGCGATGGACTCGGCAACGGGTAACCCGTAGCCGGCCGCGATCCATTCACGCACCATTCGTCGACGGTACGGTCAGAGGTCGGGCATAAACGGGAGCTGGGTGTATGCCCGTCAGGCGTTGTGTCCACGGGCCTCGGCAACTTCGAACAGCCGCGCAAAGCGCGACGGGGCCAGGCGGCTCGCGCCGACGTAAAGGCAAAAGCCGGCCGTCCTCGTCTCATGAGCCGGGTGGCGGCCGCGGCGCAGCGCGAGGCGGATGCGACTGGCCTCACCGGCGCTGTCGTAGAGATAGACGGTCACCCGCACATGTGGTGTTCCCGTGCTCAGCGCGATGCGCGCCGACCCGAAACGCCTGGGCACAGATCTGAACGCTGTGGAGTAGCCCTCGCGACGCCAGCGTGCACTGACCACGATGGCGATGCGGGCGAGCTCTGGGCGCAGGAACGCGACACGTCCCAAGCTCAGATTGCTTGAAATATCCGGCCGATCGATTCGCCCGGCGCTCGACGCCGCCGGCTCGGAGCCACAGCTCGAAGCCAAAAGCACCCCGGCGAGCACCACGATCACGCACAAGCAACGCACCCAGAAGAGGATATAGGGCACGCATTCAGCCGGCGCTGAGAGCAAGCGGAACGCGCGCGCTCAGCTGGCGCTGCGCTGCCCACAGTCGCTGCTGGACGGGCTGCGGCAGCGCGCCCGAAGACGCGACTGTCTTCGTGAATGAAACTCGATCCGACGCGTGCTCGCAGTCAGCCAACGAGACGGGCGATGCGATAGTGACCTGGACGTCGTCCGCTGTGTCGGTTTGGACGATCAGGAGAGGCGCGGGGCGACGCGACGGGCTGCTCCTTCCGCCCGGCGATGCGGAAGTCGGACCCTAAAGTGTCGCTCGTGAGCAGCTGGGCAGGGCGGCGCCGGACATCGCCGGACACCTCCTTTCCGAGAGAGCAGGCATCTCGACGTCGCCGACGACGCACCTCCAGCGCGTTCAACCCGGGTCTGATCTCGTTTAGCGGAACGATCTGCATCTCGCCAACAGCAGGGGCTGAGCTGGGACGCAGCTCGGAGAGGAGTTCCTCCCCTTCGACATCACCCTCTGAACCCGGGACCTCACCGGCTGGACCGGTGAGCGCCGGCTGCACCGAGCAAATGAGCAAATACCGATTAGCAGGCAATTCACCACCGCACCAGGGCTGCAACCGGGGGCCGCATCCAGCTTTTGCGGTAACTGGACCGACCCTAATCTAATTGTCCTCACAAATAAATATGTGGTGATTTGTAGGGCTAATAATAAATAATCGGGGCGCCCGGATTTGAACCGGGGACCTCACCGACCCGAACGGTGCGCGCTACCAGGCTGCGCCACGCCCCGAAGCGAACCAGTATTCCACAGCAGCTCGCTCATGAGCCCGGCTGTCCAAAGCGGCTATTCCCGGCACCGGAGGGCTAGCCGGTGATCGGAGGGCCGCCGATCGGAGGCCCACCCACCGGAGGCGGACTGATCGGAGGCACACCCACCGGAGGCACACCCACCGAAGGCGGACTGATCGGAGGCGGACCCACCGGAGGCACACCCACCGGAGGCACACCCACCGGAGGCACACCCACCGGAGGCACACCCACCGGAGGCCCGCCCACCGGAGGCGGACTGATCGGAGGCGGACTGATCGGAGGCAGACCCACCGGAGGGCCGCCCACCGGAGGCGGACTGATCGGAGGCACACCCACCGGAGGCACACCCACCGGAGGCGGACTGATCGGAGGCACACCCACCGGAGGCACACCCACCGGAGGCAGACCCACCGGAGGCAGACCCACCGGAGGCAGACCCACCGGAGGCCCACCCACCGGAGGGCCGCCGACCAGAGGCGAATTCGGGGGTGGCGTGATCGGGGGGGGCTTACCCCCGCCTGTCACCGTGCCCGTCGTCTTCGTCCCGACGCCGGGCACCGTCGGTGGGAGTGGCGGCGGGGACGGCCGGTTCGTCGCAGGCGACCCGGCGCCCGGCGACCCGGGGCCCGACGCACCCGACCGTGAGGGCCCGCTGTGGATCGGGCCGACGGCCCGCGCGTGGCTGGTCCGGGTCAGGTCACGGGTGGACGTCCCGGCCCGCCCCCGGCTGCGCGCCGCGGCGCCTGCGCCAGAAGTCTGGACCGGGTTCTGAACTGCGCTCCCGGACACTGAGGGCGCCGGCGACCCGCCGCTCCCGCCCGCGTGATGGACGGAGTGCGCCGGAACCGGGCGGTGGATGGGATGCTTGGCTTCCCACAGGCTGGTGACGAAACCGCCTCCGGCGCCGGCGATCGTCAGGGCGGCGACAGCCGCCGCAGCCTGCCCGAGCGTGACCGAAGAACCGGTCGGTCCAGCGGCAGTCGTGACGCTCTGCAGCACCGGCGACGCCAGATGGCGAGAGCCGGCATGGGCGATTGGGGCCTTGCCCGCTCCCCGGCCGCGCCAGGGCCAGCGCCAGATCGGCAGCGGCAGCAGAGCGGCGGTCTTTGCCGCGATTCTGCGTGGCTTGACCAGCGACTGGTCGACGCCCGCCAGGAGCGCCTCGCGCCGACACGGCTGGCAGTGCGCGAGATGCCGGCTGAGTTGGCGGCGCTCGCGGATCCCAAATGAGCGCATCGCCGCGGCCCGCCCGCTCTGGATCACGTCCTGGACCTGCTCGCAGCGCCGGCCGCTGGCCAGCTCGTCGTACTCCTCGGTGAGCTTGCGCCGGGCCCGGAACAGGGTGCTCTCAACCATCTGGCGCGACATCTCGGTACGGCTGGCGATCTCGTCGTAGCTGAGACCTTCGAACTCGCGCATCATCAGCAGCTGGCGGTGGTTCTCCGATAGTCCGCCGAAGGCGCCCTGCAGGTCGTCGAGGCGCTGCTTGCTCTCAACCGCGGCCGGCGGGGTGGGCGCCACGGAGAGCAGACCGCGACGGCCGCTGGTCAGCTCCTGATCGGCGTCCAGGGACACCTCCTGATTGCGCTGGCGGCGACGGAACTCGTCGATGCAGGCGTTCTTCGCGATTTCGTAGATCCACGGCTTGAACGAGATCGGCTGCTGGCTGGCGCGCAAGCGGCGTAGCGCCGAGATGAACACCTCCTGGCCGATGTCCTCCGCGCGTCCGTGATCGCGGACCCGGGAGCGGATGAAGGAGGCAATCCGCTCGTGATAGCCCGAATAGAGAGCCTCGAAAGCTCGATCGTCTCCGTCTCGGGCCGCGGACACCAGCTCTTGCTCGCGGTTGCACGGCGGCGACACTGGAGGCATGCTCAGCTCCGAGGTCATTTGATCATCCTGAAGGCGGTTGGACGTTTGGACGGACTCTCACGACCCTACCAGTGAGTTAGCGAACGTACCGTTTTTAGGCGCATCACACCTAAAGATCGGTCCTCGGCAGAGTTCGCAAATCGATCGAGGTTGGATCATTCGGGAAAAAAGAAGTTGTCGATGTCCGAGCGACAGGGCATACTTGTGCTCATGTAGTGAAAGCGAACGAGGAGAACCAATGGCCAATCACCTGACGCCCACCGAGCTTGCGCATGAGGCCGGATTGGAACGGCGCGATGTGATCGTCAAGTGCGTCGAGCTGGGCGTCCCGATTTTCAATGGTCGGATCGACAAGACCCTCTTCCTCACCAGCCTTCGCGAGCTGCCCGGCGCTCCGGCGAGCCAGGTCCAAGCCGCAGGCGCCTAGCGTCGCATTCGCCGGATCACCCCGATTCGCTTCGCCGGATCACCCCGGTTCGCGTTCGCCGGATCGCGTTCGCCGGTCGCATTCGCCGGCGGCTTCGTCGGGCCTGCGCTCCGGCTACTGCTGAGCCGACCGGCGCAGCAAGTCTAAGCCGAGTCCACACCGACAATCGAGGCTGGCTTCGCGACCCCCTGAACGGTTGAATATCCAAAGGTGAGACCGATCCTCGCATCCGTTGCCGCGTGCCTGGTGCTGCTCGCCGGCGGTGCCGAGCCGGCGCTGGGGACGGGGCGGCAGCCACCGGCCGCGTCCGGTGGGCAGGGATCGTTCGCCCGGGCAACCACCACCACCGGGGCGCAGCGATCACTCGACAGCGCGCTCGATCAGGGGATGCGCGCAGCCGGCTCCTACGGCGGCGCCGCGGTGCTCGATCTGACCACCGGCCAGAGGCTGTATTCGGCCAGTGCCGACACCGCCCGGCTGCCCGCCTCCGTCGAGAAGCTGTACACGACCTCGGTCGCCCTAGCCGAGCTCGGGGCCGCCGGAACGCTCGGCACCCAGGTTCTCGGGGTCGGCGCCCGGCGCGGTGCGACGTTCACCGGGACGCTGTACCTGCGCGGAGGCGGCGACCCCTCCTTCGGCTCGGCCGGCTTTGATCGAGCCAACTACGGTACCGGGACGACGATGCAGCGGCTCGTCAGCGCGCTGATCGCGGCGACGGGGATTCGCTCGCTATCCGGCTCGGTGGTCGCCGACGAGACGAGGTTCGACTCCCGGCGCGGGACGCCGGCGACCGGCTTCGCCCCCTCGGCCGATGTCGAAGGTGAGTTGAGCGCTCTGTCCTACAACCGCGGCTGGGCCGACAGCGCCGGCACCGTCTATTACGAGCATCCGGCGCTGGAGGCCGGCCAGCAATTTGTGTCCGCGCTCAGGGCGGCCGGAGTCCGCGTCCCGGGCCGAACCTCGGTCAGAGCCGGCCGCACCCCCGCGGGCGCTCAGACGCTGACCCAGGTTCACTCGCCGCCGCTGGCGACTCTGATCGCGCTCACCAACGCACCGTCGGACAACTTCTTCGCCGAGATGCTGCTCAAGGATCTGGGCGCTCGCTACGGCGCCGGCGGGACCACGGCGGCCGGGGCGGCGGTGGTCCGCACGCAGGTCGCCCACCGCTTCGGCCTGCATCCTCGCCTGAACGACGGCTCGGGGCTCTCGCGCCATGACCGCACGACGCCCTCAGACGTGGTCAGCCTGTTGAGCCAGCAGGCCGCCGACCGCCCGTTCACCAACTCGCTGGCCGTCGCCGGCGAGACCGGAACGCTGCAGGACGAGATGCGCGGAACCTACGCCCATGGCCGCTGCCGCGGCAAGACCGGGACGCTGTCTGACGTCTCCAACGTAGTCGGCTACTGCCGGGCCGCCGACGGGCACACGCTCGCCTACGCGTTCATGATGAACGGGATCAAGCCGGACTACGCGCACCCGATCCAGGATCGAATGCAGGTCGCGCTCGCCCGCTACGGCGGCTAGTCCCGGACCGGCGCAGTTACGCTCGCGGTCGAACCTAGCCCAGCAGCTTCAGCAAGCCGGGCTCGTCGATCACCGCCACCCCGAGGCGCTCGGCCTGGGCCAACTTGGACCCCGGGCTCTCGCCGGCCACCAGGTAGTCGGTCTTGCGCGAGACCGATCCGGTCACCCGGCCGCCGGCGGCCAGGATTCGCTCGGTGGCCTGCTCGCGGGTCAACTGCGCCAGCGTGCCGGTGAGGACCAAGGTCTGGCCCGCGAGGGGGCCTTGGCCGGGCGGCGGGCCGTCCTGGGCCAGGCGCAGTCCCTGCCCGCGCAGGTCCACGATCAGCGCCTCCATCTGCTCCTCGTGCAGCTGATCGTGGATCGTCCGGGCCATCTTCGGGCCCACGCCCGGGGTCTGCTCGATCTCCTCGGTCCCGGCGGCGAGCAGCGCATCGACGTCGCGAAACTGCGCAGCCAGGTTGCGGCCGGTGACCTCACCGACCTCCTCGATGCCCAGGGCGTACAGCACCCGGCCGAACGATTGCTGGGTGGACTGCTTGACCGCGGTGACCAGCTTCTCGGCCGAGACCGGGCCAAAGCCGGTCTGCTCGGCGATCTGGTCGGCGGCAAGCCGGTAGAAGTCCGCCGCCGTGCGTACCCAGCCGAGCTCCATGAACAGGTTCACCTGCTTCTCGCCCAAGCCGTCGATGTCCATCGCTCCGACGAAGTGCTTGAGCAGCTGCCACCGGCGCCCCGGACAGTCGCGATTGGGGCAGCGGGTGAAGACCGCCCCCTCGGGCTTCACAGTCGGGGTGCCGCAGACCGGACAGCGCGCCGGCGGCCGAGGCGGCGGCGGACGTTTCGCGCGCTCGGCCATGTGCGGGGCCGGCGAGAGCACCTGGGGGATCACGTCTCCGGCCCGCAGGACGATCACCTCCTCGCCCTCGCGAATGTCCTTGCGAGCCAGATCCTCCTCGTTGTGCAGCGTCGCAAGCTTGATCGTCACGCCCGCGACATGGACCGGCTCGAGCATCGCGTAGGGGTGCAGGTCGCCGAACTTCCCGGGGTTCCACCCGATCGCCTTCAGCGTCGTCACGGCGGTGGTGGGCGGGAACTTCCACGCGATCGCCCAGCGTGGATCCCGCCCGACCACGCCCAGCCGTCGCTGGAGCTCGAACTGGTTGACCTTGACCACCACCCCGTCGATCTCGAACTCGAGCGCTCCGCGGCGCTGCTCCCAGGCGCGGCACTGGGCGACGACCTCGTCCTCGGTGTGCAGCTTCTTCACGTCCGGGTGAACGGGGAGCCGGTGCGCCCGCAGCCATTGCAGCGCGTCCCAGTGTGAATCGAACTGCAGGCCCTCGGTCACCCCGACCTGATAGCACCACAGCGACAGCGGTCGGCCGGCGGCCAGCTTGGGGTCCAGCTGACGGATCGTCCCGGCCGCGGAGTTGCGCGGGTTCATGAACGTCGACAGGGCGGCCTCGGCGCGCCGCTCATTGAGCGCGGCGAAGTCGGGCAGTGACATGTAGACCTCGCCCCGTACCTCGAGCAGCGCGGGCGGCTCAGCGAGATCAAGGCGCAGCGGGATCGAGCCGATCGTGCGCAGGTTGTGGGTCACGTCCTCGCCGATTGCCCCATTGCCGCGCGTCGCGCCGCGCTCGAAGACGCCATCCCGGTAGAGAAGCGAAATGGCCAGGCCGTCGATCTTCGGCTCGGCGACGAACTCAAACTGCGGATCCTCGATCCCCTCGCGCGCGAGGTGGTTGCGCATCCGCTGGATCCACGCCCGCAGCTCCTCGGCCGAGCGCGCGTTGGCCAGCGACAGCATCGGCTCGGGATGAGAGACCTTGACCAAATCGCTGACCGGTTCGCCGCCCACGCGCTGGGTCGGTGAGTCGCTGGTCAGCAGCTCGGGGTGCTCGGCCTCGATGACCCGCAGCTCGTCGAGCAGCGCGTCGTACTGCTCGTCGCCGATCTCCGGGTCGTCGAGCACGTAATAGCGATAGCCATGGTGCTCGAGCCGACCTCGCAGCTCGGCGGCGCGCGCGGCCGGATCCTGACCCGCCCCCACGCTGCCGCGCCGGGCGCCGGGGCTCACGGCTCGGTGACCTCATCGGCCGCCGGTGCGATCAGCCGCCCCAGGTCATAGCGCTCCAGCGCGTCGAGCCCGTCCACGTCGGTGAGGTCGAAGTGGATCGGAGTCACCGCGATCCGGCCGGCGGCTACGGCGGCGAGGTCGGTCCCGGTCTCGTCGCGTTCGAAGCTGGCGTCGCCGTAGATCCGGTACAGCCGGCGACCGCCACTGCCCTCCTCGATCATCGCCAGCTCGTCGCGATAGATCCGCTTGCCCAGCTTGGCCACCGACACCCCGTCCGGATCGGCACCGGGAACGTTGATGTTCAGCAGCGTGCCGGTCGGCAGGGGAACATCTGAAAGCTCGCCAACCAGCCGGGCCGTGAAGGCAGCGGCGACCTCGAAGTCAAAGCCCGTCCCGGCCCGGAAGTCCAGCTCCATCTTGCTGGACTGCTGAGATACCGCGATCCCGGGGAGACCGAGGATGATCGCCTCCAGCGCCGCCGCGACGGTCCCCGAGTAGGTGATGTCGTCGCCCAGGTTGGACCCGTGGTTGATCCCGGCGACCACCAGCTCGGCTTCAAAGCCCTCGATCAGCCCCAGGTTGGCCAGACGAACGCAGTCCACCGGGGTGCCGTCGGTCGCGTAGCCGACGGTCCCGTCGTCGAAGTCGACCTCCTGCACCCAGAGTGGGCGCCGGGTGGTGATCGAGCGCGCCATCGCCGAGCGGTTGCCGTCGGGTGCGATCACCGCGAGCTGCACCGAAGCCACGCGCTGCAACGCTCGGCGCAGCACCTGCAGGCCCTCGGCCTCGATCCCGTCATCGTTGGTGAGCAGGACTCTCACGGCGATGCATGCTATGCCGCCCGCAGGCGACTGGTCCAAAGCCACGTTCACCCCGCGTCACTGAGCACCCGGCGCCCCTCGTACCCGACGGCGACCAGGCACAGCCCGCGCGGCGCCGCGGTGGGACCCGCCGCGCGGCGCGGACGGCCCTGCAGCAGGTCGAGGAACCCAGACACCGAGCGCCGACCGCCGGCCACCTCGAGCATCGTGCCGACCAGCACGCGGTTCATGTGGCGCATGAACGTGTCGGCCTCGATCCAGAACTCGAGCCGGTCCGCCGTGACGGGGCGCCAGATGGCCATCCGGACATCTCGCGTGAAGCGGACGTGCTCGGTCTCGGTGGGGGTGAAGGCGGTGAAGTCGTGGGTGCCCACCAGAGCCTCGGCGCAGGCGCTCAGCGCGGTGAGATCGAGCGGTTGGGGCCAGTGAAGCGCCTGGCGCGGGGCGAGCGCCCCGCGCGCCGCTCGGGTCAGGAGGCGGTAGCGATAGGTGCGGCTGGTGGCGTCGCGCCGGGCGTCAAAGCCGGGCACGGCGATGGTGCTCTCGAGCACCGCGACGTCGTCGGGCAGCAGCGCGTTGAGCGATTCCAGGCGAGCCGGCTCGCCGTCGTGACTGGCCACCTGCCCGCGGGCGTGCACGCCGGCGTCGGTGCGCCCCGCGACCGTCAACGGCACCGAGTCACGGCGCAGCGCCACGCACAGGGCCCGTTCGAGCTCGCCCTGGACCGTGCGCCGCCCCGCCTGAGCCGCCCAGCCGGCGAAATCGGTCCCGTCGTATTCGATCAGCAGGCGTGCCGTGGGGCCCGAGGGCCGGGTAACCGCATCCAGCTCAGGGCTGGCACCCAGCCGGTCCAGCTAGACCAGCTCTAAGAGGACCATCTCGGTCGAGTCCGAGCGCCGCGGGCCCAGCTTGAGGATCCGCGTGTAGCCGCCCGGACGCTCGGTGTAGCGCGGCGCGATCTCCTCGAACAGCTTGTAGACGGTGAACTTGTCCTGGCCCAGCGCCGACAGCGCCAGGCGCCGCGCGTGCAGGTCCCCGCGCTTGGCCAGCGTGATCAGCTTCTCGACCTCGGGCTTGACGGCCTTGGCCTTGGCTTCGCTGGTCTGGATCCGCTCGTGCTCGATCACCTCTTTGCTGAGGTTCATCAGCAGCGCCTTGCGGTGCGAGGAACTGCGGCTGAGCTGATATCGCTGACGCTGATGACGCATGGTGTCCCTTAGTCGTCTCGGAGGCCAAGCCCGCGCGCGTGCAGGGTCTCGATCACCTCGTCGATCGACTTCTTGCCGAAGTTGGGGATCGCGTTGAGCTCTCCCTCGGTCTTCGACACGAGATCTCCGACGGTCTGGATACCCGCCCGCTTGAGGCAATTGTAGGAGCGCACCCCGAGCTCGAGCTCCTCGATCAGGATGTCATCCATGGCGTTGGGGGGGCGGGAGTTGTTGCCCGCCTGCCCGGCCGCCACCAGGCTCGCGTCCAGCGTGCCCGGGCCGCCGACCATGCGTAGGTCCTCGAGTCGGTCAGGATCGGTGAAGATCGCCAGCTGGGAGATCAGGATCTCGGCGGCCTCGCGCAGCGCGGCGTGGGGATCGATCGAGCCGTCGGTCTCGATATCGAGGGTCAGCTTGTCGAAGTCGGTCTTCTGGCCGACGCGGGCCTGCTCGACGTTGTAGGCGACGCGGCGCACGGGCGAGAAGATCGAATCGATCGGGATCACGCCGATCGGCTGATCGGCAGACTTGTTCTCCTCGGCCGGCCGATAGCCACGGCCGCGGCCGATCGTCAGGTAGACCTCGAGCTTGGTCTTCTTGTCGAGCGTCGCGATGTGCGCTTCGGGGTTGAGGATCTCGACCCCCGAAGGCAGATCGATGTCCTTGGCGGTGATGTCACCCGGGCCCGTGACGACCAGCGGGGCCTCGATTTCCGTCGCGTCACTATGCATGCGGCAGACGACGCCCTTCAGGTTCAAGACGATGTCGGTGACGTCCTCCTTGACGCCGCGGATCGTCGAGAACTCGTGCGCGACGCCCTCGATCCGAACGCTCGTCACCGCGGCGCCCGCCAGCGAGGAGAGCAGCACGCGCCGTAGCGAGTTGCCGAACGTGTAGCCGAACCCGCGATCCAGCGGCTCGATCGTGAACGAGCCCCGGGTGTCGTCTACTGACTCACTGGAGATTCGGGGGACTTGGAAGTCAAGCATCTGGGTCCTAACCGTCGTGGCTTTGAGGCCGCCGGGGCGGCTATCAGCGTCGCGCAGCCCGATGGCGCCGCGCAACCTAAGAGTTCGACCTTACTTCGAGTACAGCTCGACGATGAGCTGCTCCTGCACGGGCGCGGCGATCTCTCGCCGCTCCGGCCGGCGCAGCACCTTCGCCGTCAGCCCATCGTGATCGGCCTGGAGCCACGCCGGCACCTGGCCGGTGAGCTCGGTCGCGTCACGGATCACCTGGGTCGCCGACGAGCGCTGGTGGATCGCGATCACGTCGTCGTCGCGCAGCTGGTAGCTCGGGATGTTCACGCGGCGCCCGTTGACGGTCCAATGACCGTGCAGGATCAGCTGCCGGGCCTGGCGGCGCGAAGCGGCGAAGCCGAGTCGAACCAGCACGTTGTCAAAGCGGCACTCGAGCGTCCGCAGCAGGTTCTCGCCGGTCACGCCCTGCTGGCGCGAGGCCTTCTGGTAGTAGATCCGGAACTGCTTCTCGAGCACGCCGTAATATCGCTTCGCCTTCTGCTTCTCGCGCAACTGAACGCGGTACTCGCTCTGCTTCTGGCGCCCGCGGCCGTGGTCGCCGGGCGGGTATGAGCGGCGCTCGACGCCGCACTTGTCAGTCAGGCAGCGCTCGCCCTTGAGAAACAGCTTCTGTCCCTCGCGACGGCACTGCTTGCACTGTGCACCGGTGTCTCGAGCCATGATCAGACGCGCCTGCGCTTTCGGGGTCGGCAGCCATTGTGCGCTTGGGGGGTGACGTCCTTGACGCCGGACACCTCCAGCCCAGCCGCCTGGAGGGAACGAATCGCCGTCTCGCGCCCGGAGCCCGGGCCCTTGACGAACACCTCGACCTTCTGCAGGCCGTTCTCGATGCCCTTGCGGGCGGCGGCATCGGCCGTCACCTGGGCGGCGAACGGGGTCGACTTGCGCGATCCCTTGAAGCCCGCGCCGCCGGCTGACTCCCACGCGATCACGTTGCCCTCGCGGTCGGTCAGCGAGACGATCGTGTTGTTGAACGAGGTCTTGATGTGCGCCTGACCGATCGGGATGTTCTTGCGTACGCGGCGACGGCCGCGTTGAGGTCTGCGAGGTGCCGGGCTCACTTCTTGGCGGCTTTCTTCCTACCGGCGACCTGCATGCGCTTGGGGCCCTTCCGGGTGCGCGCGTTGGTCTTGGTGTTCTGCCCGTGGACGGGCAGACCACGCCGGTGGCGAAGGCCTCGGTAGCAGCCGATCTCCTGCAGGCGCTTGACGTTCTGCGAGCGCTCGCGGCGCAGATCGCCCTCGACGGTCAGCTCGCCGTCGATCAGGTCACGCAGTTGCACCACCTCGGCCTCGGTCAGGTCACGGACCTTGCGGTCCGGTTCGATCTCGGCCTTGGCCAGCAGCTCGTTCGAGGTCGAGCGCCCGATACCGAAGATGTAGGTCAGGCCGACCTCGACCCGCTTGTTGAGGGGGATGTTGACCCCGGAGATTCGTGCCATTATCTCAGCCCTGCCGCTGTTTGTGACGTGGATTGGAGCAGATCACGAGCACGCGCCCGTTACGACGGATGATCTTGCACTTCTCGCACATCGGTTTGACCGACGGTCGTACTTTCACGCTCGCTTCGCTCTCTCGGTCGAGATATAAAGTGGTTGCCTCGGGGCGGCTCTGGCGGCCGGTGCGGTCGCCGCTACCTCACCGAGGAGCGCGCGCGGTGCGAGTGCATCACACTGCGAGCGCAGCGCAATGATGTTAGCAGGACGCCGAAGGGGGTGATGGAGATTAGCTGCGGGATCCGCCTGTAGATTCCCTCACCCCCCGGTCGCCTCGACCCCGGCGAGCCTCCAGCAGTCCGCGGCAAGCCTATACGGCGGGCGAATCAGGCGACGGCTCGGTCGGCGTCGACCTGGTGCCACGGAGTGAGGATCCGTGGCCCGTCGGCCGTGACCGCGATCGTGAACTCGAAGTGGGCGGCCAGCGAGCCGTCCTGGGAGTAGATCGACCAGTGGTCCTCCCCAACGCGCACCGCGTGACGTCCGGCGGTCACCATCGGCTCCACGGCCAGCACCATCCCCTCCTCGAGCACCACGCCGCTGTTGGCCGGGCCGTAGTTGGGGATCTGGGGCTCCTCGTGCATCTCGCGCCCGATCCCGTGGCCGACCAGCGACCGCACGACCGACTGCCCGGCGGCCTCGACGTGAACCTGGATCGCGTGCGAGACGTCGCCGAGCCGATTGCCTGCCCGGCACTGCGGGACCGCCACGCGCAATGACTCCTCGGTCGTCGTCAGCAGCTTTTGCGCCACCGGCGTGATCGGACCGACGGCGAACGTCCGGGCGGCATCGGCGACCCAGCCGTCGAGGATCACCCCGATGTCGACCGAGAGGATGTCGCCGCGGGCCAGCCGGTAGGGCCCCGGGATCCCGTGGACGATCATCGAGTTGGGCGAGGCGCAGATCGAGCCCGGGAAACCGCGGTAGCCCTTGAAGGCGGGTGCGCCGCCTTGAGAGCGGATGAACCGCTCGGCCGCCTCGTCGAGCTCCTTGGTGCTGACCCCGGGTCGGATCTTGCCGGCCAGCAGGTTCATCGTGCGCACCAGGACCACTCCGGCGGCGGCCATGCGCTCGATCTCCTCGGGGCTCTTCTTGATGATCATCAGACGTCCTCCTCGAGCCGCAGCGTCGCGATCACCGCGCGAATGTGGCCGTGCACGTCGGCCGGCTCGCGCGTACCGTCGATTCGGCGCATCAGACCGAGCTCGTCGTAGTAGTCGACCAGCGGCTTGGTCTTCTCGTGATAGACCGCCAGGCGATGCTCGATCACCTCGGGCTTGTCATCGTCGCGCTGCACCAGCCGCGAGCCGTCCTGGTCGCAGACCCCCTCATGCTTGGGCGGGTCGAACTCGACGTGGTAGTTGTGGCCGGCCTTGACGCACATCCGGCGCCCGGACAGCCGGCGGATGACCTCGGAGTCGGGAACGTCGATCAGCAGGGCGGCGGTCACCCGCCGTCCCAGCTCTGAAAGCTGCTCTGAGAGCGCCGTGGCCTGCTCGATCGTGCGCGGGAAGCCATCGAGGATGAAGCCATCCTCGGCGTCGTGCTCCTGCAGGCGCCTGGCCGCCATCGCCACGATCAGGTCGTCGGGGACCAGGTCGCCGGCGTCCATGTAGGCCTTGGCCTGGCGGCCTAGCTCGGTCTCATCCTTGACGTTGGCCCGCAGCATCTCACCGGTGGAGATGAATGGCAGATCGAAGTCGGTGCGCAGGCGGTCGGCCTGCGTGCCCTTACCGGCGCCGGGCGGGCCGAACAGGATCAGGTTGAGCTCGGACACGGGCCCCCACTTTATCGGGCGCGAGTGAGCCGGGTTCGACGGCCCGAGCGTTGGCCCCCGCCCCCGTCGGTGGGGACGTATGGCCGCGCTGTGGGCTAGGCTATGTGCATGCGATTGCACATTGCCCTCGACGACGAGCTCGCAGCCGACCTCGACCGTCGGGTGGGGAAGCGGCGGCGCAGCGCGTTCATCGGCGAGTCGATCCGGAGAGCCCTTGACGACGAACGCCGTTGGGAGCTGATCGAATCCGCGGTCGGCTCGATCCACGACGATGGCGAGCACGAGTGGAACCCTGACCCGGCCGCATGGGTGCGGGCTCAGCGCCGAGGCTCGGTCAAGCGCGTCGGTTGAATGGGGCTGGCGCTCCTCGATACGACGGTTCTGATCGACGTCCTCCGGGGGGCTCCGGCGGGCCGGCGACTGCTCGCGATGCGCGAGTCAGGCGACGTGCCATGTGCGTGTGCGATCAACGTCGAGGAGGTTGTGCGCAGTCTGCGAGCGAACGAGAACGCAGCGGTACAGGCACTGTTCGACGGGCTTCGGATCATCCCGCTGAGGGGGCATGCGGGCTGGCAGGCGGGGGAGTGGCGATCTGCCTACGCGACCCGTGGGGTCACGCTGGCTCAAGCAGACTGCCTGATCGCGGGCGCCGCGCATTGCGCTCGCGCGCGTCTGTGCACCGGCAATCCGAAGGATTTCCCGATGGTCGAGCTAACCGTCGAGCATTGGCCGGTCGGCGAGTGACGGATGAGGCAAGCAGGCCCGGATTTCGGCGCCCCCGCGGGACTATCGCCCCCGGGGCGATAGTCAAAGGTGATCGCCCCCTTGGGCGATCACCCAGCTACTTGAGGAACCCCTCGTAGTTGCGCATCATCAGCTGCGCCTCGAGCTGCTTCATCGTGTCCAGCGCCACGCCGATGACGATCAGGATCGAGGTCCCGCCGAAGGCGAAGTTGGCGTTCGTCTGGGTGATCAGAAGTGTCGGGAGCGCGGCGATCGCGGCCAGGAACAGCGCCCCCGGAAAGGTCAGGCGCGCGAGGATGCGATCCAGGAACTCGGCCGTCGGGCGGCCTGGTCTGACCCCCGGGATGAAGCCGCCGTACTTCTTGAGGTTGTCGGCCTGGTCGACCGGGTTGAAGGTGACGGCCGTGTAGAAGTAGGTGAACAGGATGATGAAGATGCACTCGCCGACCACGTAATGCCAGCTACCGGGGTTGAAGAAGGTCGACAGATGGGTGGCGAAGTTGTTGCGGCTCTGCCCGACCAGCTGCCCGATCGTGGGCGCGATGGCCATCACGCTGGCGGCGAAGATGACCGGGATCACGCCGGCCATGTTGACCCGCAGCGGCAGGTAGGTCTGCCCGCCCTGGGTCATCCGACGACCGATCACGCGCTTGGCGTACTGAACCGGGATCCGGCGCTGTCCCTCCTGGACGAAGACCACCGCGGCCACGACGCCGACCGCGATGAACGGCATGATCACCTTGAAGACCTGATCGGGGTTGTTCCACCACGAGCTGATCCCGCTCGGGATCCGGGAGACGATGCTGGCGAAGATCAGCAGCGAGATGCCGTTGCCGATCCCGCGCTGGGTGATCAGCTCGCCCATCCACATGAGCAGGATCGTCCCGGCGGTGAGCGAGATCACGATCAAGAAGACCTTGAACAGCGTGAAGTTTGAGATCAGCGTCGTGCCGGCCGACTTCTCGAAGCTGCGAAATAGGAACACGTAGCCGATCGATTGCGCGAACGCCAGCCCGACGGTCAGATAGCGCGTGTACTGGGTGATCCGCGCCTGTCCGACCTCGCCCTCCTTGGAGAGCTTCTCCAGCGACGGGACCACCACCTGGAGCAGCTGCAGGATGATCGACGCCGTGATGTAGGGCATGATCCCGAGCGCGAACAGCGCGATCCGGCCCAGGCCGCCGCCGGAGAACAGGTTCAGCAGCCCGAGGATGCTGTTGCCGCCCAGGTTCTTCTGGATGTTGGCCACCGCCGCCGCGTTGATGCCCGGGGCGGGGATGTGGGTGCCAAACCGGTACAGCAGCAGGATCCCGGCCGTGAACAGGATCTTGGTGCGGATCTCGCCGAACCTGAAGGCTCCGAGGATCGTGGAGATCATCGTCCCTTTACCCCTCGATCACCTGACAGGTGCCGCCGGCGGCTTCGATCTGCTCGCGTGCGGCGGCGCTGAAGCCGTGGGCGTGGACGGTGAGCGCCTTGGAGATCTCGCCCTTGGCCAGCACCTTGACCGGGATGCCCTTGCGCCCAGCCAACCCTTGGGCCACCAGCACCTCGAGCGTGACCGCGTCGCCGGCCCCAAAACGAGCTTCCAGGTCACTGAGGTTGACCGCTTGGGAGTGGGTCCGAAACGGCTCGAACGGCATCGACTTCTTCATGTGCGGACCGCGCAGCTTGCGCATCCGCATGTGGATCGGATTCTGGCCGCCCTCGAAGCGCGCCCGGGACTTGGCCCCCGACCGCGAGCCGTAGCCCTTCTGACCCCGGCCCGAGGTCTTGCCCGTGCCCGACCCCTCCCCGCGGCCCACGCGCTTGCGCCGCCGGCGCGAGCCCGGGGCGGGCTTGAGGTTGTGCAAGCCGATCCACTCCCGCTCGACGCTCATCCGGCCCTCCGCTCGCCATCCAAGCTCCCCGGATCGGAGGGCCGGCTGAGTCGTCCGGCTGACTCCTGCACCTCCACCAGGTGGCGGACCTTGTGGAGCATGCCGCGGTTGGCGGGCGAATCGGCGACCTCGACGGTGTGGCCGATTCGCCGTAGACCGAGCGAGCGCAGCGTGTCGAGCTGGCGCTTGTCGGCGCCGTTGCGCGACTTGCGCTGGGTGACCCGGAAGCTGCTCATGACATCTCGGCCGCGGCCGGCTCGGCCGCGGCGGCGCCGTCGGCGTGCTCGCTGGTCAGGCCGAGCACCTGGTTGATCGACAGGCCCCGCAGCTCGGCAACCTCGTCCGGGGTGCGCAGTGACTCCAACCCGGCCATCGTCGCCTTGACCAGGTTGATCGGATTCTGGGAGCCGAGGCTCTTGGAGAGGATGTCGTGAATCCCGGCCAGCTCGAGCACCGCGCGCACGCCGCCGCCGGCGATCACGCCGGTACCGGGTGAGGCCGGCTTGAGGAACACGCGGCCGGCACCGAAGATGCCCGTCGTCTGATGGGTGATCGTCGACCCGTGCTTGGGCACCCGATAGAGGTTCTTCTTGGCCCGCTCGACCCCCTTCTGGATCGCCACCGGCACCTCGTTGGCCTTGCCGTACCCGATCCCGACCACGTCACGCTCGTCGCCGACGACGACCAGCGCGGTGAACGAGAACCGGCGTCCGCCCTTGACCACCTTGGCGACGCGGTTGATCTCGACCACGCGCTCCTGAAGGTCAAGTCCGGCGGATGAAACTGTGCGATCTCGAGCCATGGCAGAGTCCAGGGTAACGGTAATGGATGTCTTAGAAGTGCAGGCCGGCTTCGCGGGCGCCCTCGGCGAGCGCTTTGACGCGGCCGTGGTACCGGTAGCCCCCGCGATCGAACACGGCCGACTCGACACCGGCGGCCTGGGCGCGCTCGGCCAGCAGGCCCCCCGCGTGACGAGCCTGATCGGCGCCGGCGAGCGAGCGCAGGGCCTCCTCGGTCCAGTTGACGGCGGTCAGCGTGCGCCCCGCCTCGTCGTCGATCAGCTGAGCCGAGATGCCGCGGTTGGAGCGAAACACCGAGATCCGCGGCCGGTCGGCGCTGCCGATGACCTTGGCGCGGACCCGGCGGCGACGCTTGAGGCGGGCTTGGGGCTTGGTCAGGACGCTCATGCTCGCTTACCGACCTTGCGGGCGATGTACTCGCCCTCGTAGCGAATCCCCTTGCCCTTGTACGGCTCGGGCTTGCGCTGCTTGCGGATCACGGCGGCGGTCTCGCCGACCAGCTGCTTGGAGGCGCCCCGGACCACGATCCGCGTCGGCTGGGGGACCTCGAACTCGATCCCATCCGGCGCCTTGACCGAGACCGGATGCGAGTAACCGAGCGCCAGCTCGAGGTCTCGGCCGCGCAACGCGGCGCGGTAGCCGACGCCCTGGATCTCCAGGCGCTTCTCGAAGCCATCGGTGACGCCCTGGACCATGTTGGCCACCAGCGTTCGGGTCAGGCCGTGCAGGGCGCGGTGCTCGCCGCGGTCGGTCGGCCGGGTGACGAACAGCTGATCGCCATCTTCGCCGTCCTCCCGCGGGGCCCGCTGCACGCTGATGTCGCGATTCACCCGCTCATGGAGCTCGCCCTTGGGGCCGTTGACCGTGACCAGCTCGGGTTCGATAGCGATCGTCACGCCGGCCGGGATGTCGATTGGTTGTCTGCCGATTCGAGACATTTCGCTAAGGGTGTTACCAGACCCGCGCCACGACTTCGCCACCCACGCCCTGCTGGCGAGCCTCGTGGCCGGTCATCACGCCCTGGGAGGTCGAGATGATCGAGGTACCCATCCCGCCCTGGATACGGGGGATGTGGGTGTGGTCGACGTAGGTTCGCCGGCCGGGCCGCGAGACCCGCTCGATGCCGGAGATCACCGGACGGCGCTCGTTGGTGTACTTGAGCGTGATCCTGACCAGCTCGCTGGGGCGCCCGGGCACGGGCGGCTCGATCTGGTAGGCCTCGATGTAGCCCTGCTCCTTGAGGATCCGCGCCAGCTCGCGCTTGAGCTTGGACGACGGGATCGCCACGTCGTGGTGCTGGGCCTTGGCGGCGTTGCGCAAGCGGGTCAGGAAGTCGGCCACGGGATCGGTCATCGACATCGTCCTCACCAGCTCGACTTCGTCATGCCGGGCACATAGCCGTTGTGCGCTAGCTCGCGCAGGCAGATCCGGCAGACGCCGAACTTGCGATACACGGCTCGAGCGCGACCGCAGCGACGGCAGCGGCTGTAGCCCCTGGTCTTGTACTTGGGCGTCCGCTGCTGGCGGACACGCTGGGAAAGCTTGGCCATGTGCTCCTTTTAGTTCTGACTGGCGGCCGCCGTCTGCGGGCGGCCCTCCTTGGAAAACGGCATCCCGAACGCCTCGAGCAGGGCGAATGACTCCTCGTCGCTGGCGGCCGTGGTGGTGATCGTGATGTCGAGGCCGCGCACCTGGTCGATCTCGTCATAATCGACCTCGGGAAAGATGATCTGCTCGCGTACGCCCAGCGAGTAGTTGCCGCGGCCGTCGAAGGCGCGCGGATTCAGGCCGCGGAAGTCGCGGATCCGCGGGATCGCGATCGACATCAGGCGGTCCAGGAACTCATACGAGCGCTCGCCGCGGAGGGTCACCGCCACCCCCACCGGCATCCCCTCGCGGATCTTGAACTGCGCGATTGACTTGCGCGCCCGGCGGATGTTGGGCTTCTGGCCGGTGATCGTGGCCAGCTGCTCAGACGCGGCGTCGAGCACCTTGGAGTCCTGCTTTGCCTCACCGCAGCCCATGTTGACCGTCACCTTCTCGATTTGGGGCGCCTGCATCACGCTCGAGTATCCGAACCGCTGCACCAGCGACGGGCGGATCTCCTCGAGATAGCGGTTCTTGAGTCTGGCTGTGGGCATGGGGGTCTGTTCCTAGTCGAGTCGCTGGCCGCTGCGCTTGGCCACGCGCAGCCGTCGGCCGTCTTGGATCTGGATGCCGACCCGAGTCGGCTTGCCGTCCTTGGGGTCGATCAGCATCACGTTGGACACGTGGATCGGTCCCTCGCGCTCGATCACCCCGCCCGCGGTCTGGCCGCCGGCGGTCTGGGCCGGGCGCTGGTGGCGCTTGACGATGTTCAGGCCCTCGACGAACACGCGCTCCTTCTTCGGGTCCACGCGCAGCACGCGGCCGGTCTTGCCGCGATCCTTGCCGCTGATCACGATCACCTGGTCGTCGGTCCTGATCCGGGCCGGCATGGTCAGAGCACCTCCGGAGCCAGGGAGACGATCCGCATGAAGTTGCGCTCGCGCAGCTCGCGCGCGACCGGGCCGAAGATGCGGGTGCCGCGCGGGGCGCCCTGGGCATCGATCAGCACGGCGGCGTTCTCGTCAAAGGCGATGTAGGTCCCGTCGTCGCGGCCGTAGGACTTCTTGGTCCGCACGACGACGGCGGTCACCACCTCGCCCTTCTTGACCGAGCCCTGCGGGCTGGCGGTCTTGACGGTGGCCGTGATCGTGTCACCGACGCCGGCGTAGCGCCGGCGTGAGCCGCCGCGGACACGGATCACCAGGATCTCGCGCGCGCCGGTGTTGTCGGCGACGCGCAGGCGGGTCTCGTTCTGGATCACCTGGCCCGCTCCAGCACCGACACCAGGCGCCAGCGCTTGGACCGCGAGAGCGGCCGCGCCTCGCGCACGATCACGGTGTCGCCGATGTGGGCGTCGTTGCGCTCGTCGTGAGCGTGCAACGTGCTCGAGGTGCGCACGATCTTCTGATAGCGCCGATGCCGACGCGCGACGTCGATCCGGACGGTGATCGTCTTGTCGGCCTTGTCGGAGACAACGACGCCCTGGCGCACCTTCTGGACGCCGGGGGCGTGCTCGCGCGGGGGCGTTGACGGGCGGGTGGGTCCGGGTCCCTCGGGGGTCGCCTTGGCCTTTGCCTTTGCCTTGGCGTGGGCGCGGCCGGTGCGGCGCTCGTGCGCCTTGCGGGCGCGCAGCTCTACCCGCTCGGCCTGTCGCTGCTCGGCGCTGCGCGGACCCCCGGGCGTGACCTTGGCGGTCCTGGCGGCGCGGCGTCGGCGGCGGCGCTCCTTGGGGACGAGCACCTCCTGGGGGTCGGCTTGGGCCGCAGGCGCGCTGGGCGCGCTCTGAGTCTGTGCCGGGGCCTCGGGAGCCTGGGGTGCCGCTTCGACCTCCGGGGCCGACGCTGCTGCGTCGGCCTCCGGCGCGTCGGTCGTCTGATCAGCGTTCTGGTTTGTCTCTTCAGCCATTGTCCTGAGCCTGTCCGATGTGGGCGTCGATCTCTCGTGTACGGGCCACGGTGAGGGCGCGGGCTACCTCGCGCTTGGCGCGGCGCAGACCCGCCGTGTTGTCGAGCTCACCGGTGGCGTGCTGAAAGCGCAGCCCGAACAGGTCGCGGCGCGCGGTCCGGATGTGCTCATGCAATTCGGCGTCGTTCAGATCGCGAAGGTCGGCGGGCCGCATCCTCACACGTCCTCTCGCATGACGAACTTGGTCCGCACGGGGAGCTTGTGCCCGGCCAGCCGCATCGCCTCGCGGGCCAGATCCTCGGGCACTCCGGCGAGCTCGAACATCACGCGGCCGGGCTTGACCACCGACACCCAGCCCTCGGGCGAGCCCTTGCCGGAGCCCATCCGGGTCTCGGCCGGCTTCTTGGTGAACGGCTTGTCCGGATACACGTTGATCCACACCTTGCCGCCGCGCTTAATCTTGCGGGTCATCGCGATCCGGGCGGCCTCGATCTGCCGGTTGGTCAGCCAGCCGGCGTCAAGCGCCTTGAGCCCGTACTCGCCGAACTGGACCTTGACCTGGCCCCGCGAGAGGCCGGCCCGCCGGCCGCGATGCTGCTTGCGGTGCTTGACGCGCTTGGGAGCCAGCATCAGGTGCTCGCTCCTCCGCCGCCGCCGCGCTGGCCGCCACGACCGCCGCCGGAGCCGGAGCCGCCGCCGGGACCACCCTGACCACGACCGCTGCCGCCGGGACCACCCTGACCACGACCGCCACCCCCGGGGGACCCGGACCCACCCGCCCCACGACCGCCACCCCCGGGGGACCCGGACCCACCCGCCCCACGACCGCCACCACCGGGGGACCCGGACCCACCCGCCCCACGACCGCCGCCGCCGGAACTGCCCGCCCCGCGACCGCCGCCGCCGGAACCGCCCGCGCCGCGACCGCCGCCGCCGCCGCCAAAGCCGCCGCCGCCACCGCGTCCACCGGCTCCGCCGCCGGCGCCACCGCGCCCACCGCCAAAGCCGCCGCGGCCAGGGCCGCCACCGGATCCACCGCGCCCGGAACCGGCCCCACCCGCCCCGCCGCCGGCACCGCCGCGCCCCGGACCGCCCGGGCCGGGTCCACCCGGGCCGGGTCCACCCGGACCGCCGCCACGCCCACCGCGGCCACCGCCACGCCCGTCACGGCCGGTGCGACCGTCGCGGCCGCCGCGCTCGGGGGCCTGAGGGGAGGGCTCATCCATGATCGTCAGGTCTGCGCCGGTGTAGCCCTCGGGCATGATCTCGCCCTTGTTGATCCAGCACTTGACGCCGATCCGACCAAACGTGGTGCGGGCCTCGTGAAAGCCGTAGTCGATGTCGGCGCGCAGCGTGTGCAACGGGACGCGGCCGTCGGAGTAGCCCTCGGTGCGCGCCATCTCGGCCCCACCGAGACGCCCCGACACCTGAACCTTGACCCCCTTGGCGCCCGAGCGCATCGCGCTGGTCAGCGCGCGCTTCATCGCGCGCCGGAACGCGACCCGGTTCTGCAGCTGCTCGGCGATCGACTGCGCCACCAGACGAGCGTCGAGCTCGGGACGCTTGATCTCGAGGATGTTGACCTTGACCTGCTTGCTGGTGATCCGATGCAGGTCACGGCGCAGCTGGTCGACCTCTGAGCCGGACTTGCCGATCACGATCCCCGGCCGCGCCGTGTGGATGTTGACCTCGACCTCGGTGGCGTTCTTGCGGATCGTGATGTCTGACAGACCGGCGTGCGAGAGCCGCCCGACGATGTGATTGCGGATCTGCGTGTCCTCGTGCAGGTAGTCCGAGAAGTGCTTCTCGTTGAACCAGTTGGACTTCCAGTCGTGGATGTAGCCCACGCGGATCGATTCGGGATGTACTTTTTGGCCCATTACGGTTGACCCATGAGTTCTTTAGTCCGTGTCGTTAATTCTTCGGCGTGAGCAGGATCGTCAGATGGCTGGTGCGCTTGCGGATCGGTGCCGCGCGGCCCCGGGCACGCGGGCGAAAGCGCTTGATCGTCGGACCCTCGTCGGCGTGCACCGCCTTGACGTAGAGATCCTCGCCCACGAGCTCGTGGTTGTGCTCGGCGTTGGCGACCGCGGACTCGAGCAGCTTGCTCCAATCGCTGGCGATCGCCCGCGGCGTCAGACCCAGGATAGCTCGCGCCTCCTCGACCGACTTGCCGCGGATGTGGTCGCATACCAATCGGGCCTTGCGCGCCGAGGAGCGCACGTAGCGGGCCTGGGCTCGGACCACCGGAGCCGGAAGGTTCGGATCACGCCGTGAGCGCCGCCGGGTCGGCGCCGTAACCGGCGGCCGGGCCGCGGGCGCCGGGGCGGGCGCAGCCGGCGCCTCGGTCTCAGCCGCAGGCTGAGCGGCCTCCGCCGCAGGCGCCTCGGTCTCAGCCGCAGGCTGAGCGGCCTCCGCCGCAGGCGCCTGGGCCTCCGCCGCGGGCGCCTCGGCCTCCGCCGCGGGCGCCTCGGCCTCCGCTACGGGCTCCGCGGTTCGGCGCCGCACCCGTGGACGCCGCAAACGGCGCGGCGCCAGAGCATCAGCCGGGGCATCGCCAGCGGCTTCAGGCTCCCGCTCTTCCTCAGCCGGCGGCGCGCCAGCATCGGGCGCCGAAGCCGGTGAGGAGGCCTCGATGTCATCCGCCAAGGGGTCGCCATGCGGCGCCGAGGCTGCCTCGGGAGCCTCCTCGGGCGGCAAATCCTGCGGCGGGGTCATCGCCGCTTACCCGTCCCCGCATGCCCACGGTACAAGCGTGTCGGCGCAAACTCTCCTAGCTTGTGCCCCACCATCGACTCCGAGATGAACACGGGCACGTGCCGGCGCCCGTCGTGGACGGCGATCGTGTGCCCCACCATCTCCGGAAAGATCGTCGAGGTGCGAGACCAGGTGCGGATCATCCGCTTCTCGTTGGACGAGTTCATCGCCTCGATGCGGGTCATCAGCCGGTCCTGCACGAACGGCCCCTTCTTGCTCGATCGGCTCATCGCTTCTTACCCCTCCTACGACCGCGGACGATGTACTGGTCGGATTTCTTGCGCTTCTTACGGGTGCGATAGCCCAGGGTCGGCACGCCCCACGGGGTGACCGGGTGACGGCCGGCCGTAGTGGAGCCCTCGCCACCCCCGTGCGGGTGATCGACCGGGTTCATCGCGGTGCCCCGCGTCTGCGGCCGCACACCCATGTGGCGCTTGCGGCCGGCCTTGCCGATCTTGACGTTCTGGTGGTCGGAGTTGCCGATCGTCCCGACGGTGGCGCGGCAGTCGGCGCGGACCATGCGCATCTCGCCCGAGGGCAGGCGCAGGGTGGCGTAGTCGCCCTCCTTGGCCAGCAGCTGGACTCCGGTTCCGGCCGACCGAGCCAGCTGGCCGCCCCGGCCGGGCGTCAGCTCGACGTTGTGAACCACGGTGCCGGGGGGCATGTTGGCCAGCGCCAGCGCGTTTCCGACCCGGATGTCGGCCGTCGGGCCCGACGAGACGGTGGCGCCGACCCGCAATCGCTGCGGAGCCAGGATGTAGCTCTTCTCGCCGTCGGCGTAGTGCAGCAGCGCGATGTAGGCCGAGCGGTTGGGGTCGTACTCGATGTGGGCGACCTTGGCCGGGATCCCGTCCTTGCGGCGCTTGAAGTCGATCTTTCGGTACAGGCGCTTGGCCCCGCCGCCGCGGTGGCGTGAGGTCTTGCGTCCCAGCGCGTTGCGACCGCCGGACTTCTTCAGTCCTTCGGTCAGCGACTTCTCGGGCGAGGTCCGGGTGATCTCGGCGAAGTCCGGGTAGGTGACAAAGCGCCGCCCCGGCGAGGTTGGCTTAGGCTTGCGAATCGGCATTACTCGGGCGCCTCGAAGGCTTGGAAGATCGGGATCGAGTCGCCCGCCCGGACCTCGACGATGGCCTTCTTCCACTGGCGCGTGCGCCCCCTGATCTGGCCGCGGCGCTTGGGCTTTGACTTCACCGACGCGGTCCGGACGCCCACCACCTTTACCTCGAACAGCTGCTCGATCGCCTGGCGGATCTGGGTCTTGTGGGCACGGTCGTGCACGCGGAAGGTGTACTTGCCGGCCTCGGCGAGCACGAACGACTTCTCTGAGACAACCGGACGGATGATCACCTGGCTGGGATCCATCAGCTTCTCTCCTCTCCGCCGTCGGCACCCGTGGCCCGCGAAACGAGCTCGGGCAGCGCGCTCTCGGAGACCAGCAGCGCGGCCGCTCCGATCACATCCGCCACGCCGGCATCGCCGACCGGCATCACCGCCACCTTGGCCAGGTTGCGAAACGACTTCCCGGCCGCGGCCTCGGCCTCGGTCAGCAGCACCAGCGTCGGGCTGGAGGGAGTGGGGCGTTCCCAGTCCCGCAGCAGGCCCACGGCCCGGTTGGTCGCCGGGGCATCGAACACAGAGGCGTCGAATACGGCCAGTGACTCGCGCTCGGCGTGGACCGACAGCACGCTGCGAAGCGCCGCGCGGCGGGCCTTGCGGTTCACCTTGAAGGTGAAGCCGCGCGGCGTCGGCCCGAACACGGTGCCGCCTCCGGTCCATACCGGCGAGCGCGAGGAGCCGGCCCGAGCGCGGCCGGTGCCCTTCTGGCGCCACGGCTTGGCGCCGCCGCCGCGGACCTCGCCGCGGGTCTTGGTCGAAGCGGTGCCGCGCCGGCGGGCGTTGAGCTCGGCCCGCACGGACTCGTGCACGAGGGCCATGTTGAAGCGAGCCTCGAAGGCGTCGGCGTCCAGCGGCGTAGAGCCACCGCCGAGCTTGCGGGCGGTCCTAGGCATTGGAGCGCACCTCGACGGTCGAGCCCTTGGGGCCCGGCACGGCGCCGCGAACCATGAGCAGGTTGCGGGCGGCCATGATCTCGACGATCGTCAGGCCGCGCTGGGTGATGCGTCCGCCGCCCATCCGGCCCGGGCCGCGAATCCCCTTGAAGACGCGCGACGGTGTCGCCGACGCTCCGATCGAGCCCGGCGCGCGGACGTTGTGGGAGCCGTGGGACTTCGGCCCCGAGGCGTAGTTGTGGCGCTTGATCGTGCCCTGAAAGCCCTTGCCCTTGGACTTGCCCGAGATCTTGACCTTCTGGCCGACCTCGAAGGCCTGCACCGTCACCGTCTCGCCGACCAGCAGCTCGCCGGCCTCGTCACGGAACTCGACCAGGTGACGGTGGGCCGAGGCGTCGGCCTTCTTGAGGTGGCCGAGCTCGGGGCGGGTCAGGCTCTTCTCCTTGCAGGCGCCGAACGCGAGCTGCACGGCCTCGTAGCCATCTTGCTCAAAGGTGCGGATCGCGGTCACCGGGCACGGCCCGGCTTCCAGCACCGTGACGCGCTCCACCCGGCCGTCCTCGAGGAACCGCTGGGTCATGCCGAGCTTCTTGGCGAGGATCGCGGCCATCGTCTACCTAGGAGGCGAGCCGGATCTCGATGTCCACGCCGGCGGGCAGATGATCGAGGCGCTGGAGCGAATCGACGGTCTTGGGCGTCGGCTGGTGGATGTCGATCAGTCGCTTGTGGGTGCGGATCTCGAAGTGCTCGCGCGAATCCTTGTCCTTGAAGGGCGAGCGGATCACGCAGTACACGTTCTTCTCCGTGGGCAGGGGCACGGGCCCGGACACGGTCGCGCCGGTGCGCGTCGCCGTCTCGACGATCTCCTTTGCCGCCGTCTCGATCGCCGTGTGGTCATAGGACTTCAGGCGAATGCGGATCTTGTTTTGAGCGATGGTTGCCACGGTGTGGGTGAAGCTTGCCTGTCTTTTCTCAATGTTGAGGGCGGCTGGGCGGGCGGGCTCCGTCTCCCGGGGTCCGG
>JAABUJ010000725.1_pt1 | contig 59789 bp, 39 predicted proteins | sample 5559131 | NCBI WGS metagenome assembly JAABUJ01 (sample SAMN10711875, study PRJNA513366) | rock metagenome | isolation source: Antarctica rocks | place: Antarctica: Victoria Land, Mt New Zealand nord | collected 2016-01-07 | reverse complement strand
GAAATGCTTAACATTACAGCTATTCTTAGAATGTTGGCTCCAAGGGATGCATAGCAAGAATTTTGTAGAAAATAAACAGTAAAATCTGTCTAAATTCTCTTTTCTTTAATCATCATTCACAAAATTGATCTTGCTGTCTTTCTCAACATCATCATCATCACTGTCACTATGAGGCATCCTTATAGTCTTGATTACAACATCAGAAGCAATATATAAATGAATTTAAAGTGTGAAATGTCATTCAAGATCATAGTGAAGATCACAGAATATAGTTGAAAGTATATTGAGAGAATGCAGAGAAATTTATAAAATTGAGAATCAGTTATTGTATTTAAATTATTTAAATTAAGAACATTAAGACTACTTATAGTTACTATGATAAAGATAGATCTCAATTTAAAGAGAGAGATTTAATTTATTAATAATTAATATAGAAAGTACTTAATTTTCTTAAGAATTGATTCACAGCATATTTGAATGAGATGTAAAGATATATTTAATATAAATATAAAATTTAAATCAGCATTAATACTGTCAATCTCATCATTAAATAAGCTGACTGATCAAGAAAGCAAATAAACATTTTTTTATTACTGTTACTGTTATTAAGAAAATGATTTTTAGTATTAAAAATAAGTCATTAAATGTTTTTAAAAGACTTATAACAACTAAATGATGCAGTTAAGTAGTTAATATGCTAATTAGTTAATCTTTATTAATAAAAATGTCATTAATCTTCATATTACAGATAGAAAGTTTGACTGAGCTATTATAAAGAAATAAGCAGTCATAAAGAAGTTCTTTTAAAAAGAAAAGCATTACAGCATTTTTTCAGCATATATAATTGATAATTATATTGCTTGAGAGATCTACAAGAAAGAGATGAACAAGAAAATGTTTAATATTTTTATTTAAAAGAAAATCTTATCTTTATATAAGTAATTTTCAGAGTTATACAGTGTTCTATGCATAAATAATTGTAAAATACATTATTTAAAGATAAGTCTTCATACTAATCTAAGTATTCTTGCTATTGCTATTGCTAATCTCAGTGACAGAAGCTTACAATTATATGTTATAAAATTAATATCATTTTCATATTTTTTTTTTCTATTTATCAGACTACAATTTTATCAAGAAGTTGTTTAGTGAACTAAAGACATGAATGTGAAAACATAAGACATTAATGAAAAGATTTAAGAATAAGTTTTCAGCATTTATTTATATGACTGTACAGAAGTATAAGACAGAAGATAATTTAAAGAGATATTTTTGAAATAGCTTTATTAATTATACATAAATATATTATTATAATGAATTAACTATCATTTCTCATTGTCTTTAACACTTATAATGCTTTCTACTTCTTCTTAAAATTATAAATCTCTGTAAAATAAATCTCTATAATTATTATATATCTTCTTTTCTTTTAATATAAATGTAAAACTTTCTTTAATCATCATTCAAGATTAACTAAAATACTTAGCTCTCTTTATGTCTGCTTAATGATTAGCTGTATATTTTATAAATTATATATTTCTTTTAAAAAAATATTACAATAATTCATTAATTATGTCTTCAAAGTAGAGTGTTTTCACTTAAATTAAGCAAAGAAGTTCTGCAACTATGTTTTAAAATCAGTGTTTAAATTAAATGAACTGCTGACAAATGATATTGCAGACAGTACTAATGAAAATGTAATGAAATATATTTTTTATGAAGACTGTAAAGTCTGCAGTGAAGATGATAAAGACAATGAAGATAATAAAGATAATGAAGAAGACAGTGAAGATACAGACTGTGAAGAAAGCAGTTAAGAAGAAGATAAAGAAGAAGAGTATTGAGCTGAGATATATAAAATATAATGTGAAGATTGTGAAAATTATAAAGACTATGAAGAAGAAGAAAAACATTATAATACTATAATTAATGAAGTTAATAGTTTTAATATAGTCTTAACATCACTGAAAGAAACAGTAGAGATAAAGATTTTTGATGTTGACATTAATGTTGATGAGAAAGTGTAAATTTGAATGAAGTGAGATAATGAAAATGTTGTGAATATTGATGACATGAAAAAGAGAAAAGACAATGTAATTAATAATGAGATTTTCTTTTTTAACTGATCAGCTAACATAATCTTTATATTAATGAATGATGCATAAATTATTACTTTATTCTTATTAACAGTCTTTGCTCATATTTAAATAGCTGTAGAGTTAAGAATCTTATAAATGTTGTTGCAGAAAAGACAGTAATAATTATAGTTAAGATATGTCTTGTTATCACATCAATAATAAATAACAATAACATTTAATGTATAATTAATATTCTTTAAAGTCTTTGCACATTGATCTGCATTCTTTTTATATATTACAGTAGCTGTTCTTTAATATTTATTAGCAAAGACATTAAAAATCAATAAAGAAAGAAGACAGATTTATATTTAATATTTAAATTTATTTTTCTTCTTTATAATTTCTTTTTTTATTGACTTCTCACTTACTGTAATGATATTTTTTACTGTCTTTCTATCTCAGTCAACTCTTATAATAATTGTTATTTCTTTTCTTTTATTACTATCTTACAATTTAACAAGATTCTTCATTTTCTGTTAATCATTTATGTCTTTAAGAGTCACAGTGATCACAGCATTTTTTTTTGTAGTTAAATAATTAATTTTAACTTTTATTCAATATCTATAATAAAAGTATTCTCTCTCATTACAGTATTTCTTAATCACTGCTGATTGCTTAAAATCTTAAATTCTTTATATAAAGCTCTTTTCTTTCTTATTCAATTTAAAGACATTCAAATTCTCATTTATTAATTTTCTGTTCAGATATACTGTATGAGACACAGTATATTGTATGAATGACATTGAATCTTTGTTGATAGCAATATTGAGATTAAGAATCTCAATAAAATTATTGTTAAGATTTAGTGAACAGACTGATGTGAATACTGATATAAACACTGATTTTTGTGTTATAGAAGACTTCTTCTTTACAGAAGAAGTCTTTATAAGAGTTTTTCATTTTGTCATAGTGATGATAATGACAGTGATGTTGAGAAAGGCAGTGAGGTTGATTTTGTGAATGATGATTAGAGAAAAGAGAATTTAGACAGATTTTACTGTTTATTTTCTACAAATTCTTGCTATGTGCCCCTTGGAGCCAACATTCTAAGAATAGCTGTACGGCAGCCCTGGTCACGTGGGGCCAAACTACTTGGTACTCGAGAGCGGCGGGCTTCAGAAACCCGCGACATAACTCGAGGGAAGGACACAGTGCTATCACAAAATCACTTCAGTGTGAACCAGGACTCCTACTATGCCGGCGCCACATCATCCGTCGTCTACGAAGAGAACGAGCCCTAACAGTGGCTTATCATCGACCTTGGTAGCCACAGCCTTCCACAGCCGGCACAACAAGGCAACAAGTCACAACAGACACTGATTTGCTCTAAATGTTCAGACGCAAAACTGGGGACGCGCAGGCAGCGGTCTTTACAACTGAAAGGCCCCGGTGCTAGACAAGCCCACCGTTCTATACAATCCTACCGTACCATACAAGCTCGAGTATCAGGGACAGGCCATATACCCGCACTCTCCACATCGGACCAAAGTATCCCACCGACATTGCTCAGCTACTTCCCTTGGAGAAACTCCATATAAGTTAGTGAATACGACTCAAGGAGGCTATACGAACTCAAGGACGAACACAAAGGGAATGGGGGGTCTTGCTGGCAACTTGCTTTGGCGATGAACAGCTTCGGATTTTGAAGATTGATGCAACCACAAGTGCTCCATATAACCACAGTAAGATTGTTCCGAGGCAGATCGGCATGAGTGAACTGCGACTGCGATCCTTTGCAGGAGGCATGGCTGCCTATGATGATCTCTAGGCGAAAGGTATCTTGACACTACGAAAAATCAATGCTACAGTTACGTTGGGGACTGACAAATGCGAAATTCTAGGTTTGCCGTGCCCCAAATGTACACTGGAAGGTCTATTAAAGAGCTCGAGGATACCTACTATACGGCCGCTTGTGGTCTCCCGGAGATGATTGGCTAATTCAGCATAGGCCAAAGTGTCTTGAAATGAGATCTCTCTAACTGTCTGTGCGGTACGCAAAGATACCAGCAACTGCTCCTGAACGTTTTAAGTCTGCAAGGGTTCCATAGATATTCATAGACCTAACCAAAGCGGCGCAGCTTGACACCTTCGATCAGACCGCAATATAGAGATCCAACTGGCGATTACAAGGCAGGCATCACCACGAACTACGGCACTTCTGAAACCTAGAAGAGGCGGACAGCAATGGGGCCATCACACGCGCGGCAGCCCTAACAGCCAGTTCAGCTGGCCGCATTAGTCTTGCAGAAGCTTTGCAGGAGCGTTGCAGATAAGCGCTGTTCTTCACCATTATCCTTCTGTTACCTTATAGTTGCAGCCAGTAGGTAGTCTGTCTGTGGGCGCCTACCTACGAACGGACCAACGAAACGGGTAGTTAGTCGGCAGTGACCGAAATCAACACACGCGGCACGACTCAAAGTTCAGCCTACAGATGAGAGTTTGCCTGTGCCACATGGAGCGCTCCTGCAGCGCAACAAGCAACACGTCGACCACATTGCGGCAGAGATGGAGAGTCATAGGCAGCAGCATGGTTTACACTTCAAAAGCGCCGGGTACAGGGCCCAACCGATGTGCATATCTACTGGACGAAGCAGATTAAGTCCGAGAAACAATAATAACCCCGCAACGAAAGGGTTATACGGCCTCGCTCTCCCAGAAACTGGCGGTGAAATCGTGCAGCTCCGATTCAACCGGAATCACCTCTAAGGCTCCAAACTTTTCGTTTCCCAAGGTGTATACCAGCTGGCACAAGTGAATGGGCCCAAGGCGGTGTCCAGCTTACTGTGCCCTTACACATGAAGATCATGGGCCTTCATTCTCGGACATCAGTGTCATGAGACTGCCACAGTCCGTTATACGAGCTTCAGATCAATATTCACACTTCTCGACCTGCACTCTTCCTTTATGGTTGCAATATTAACTCTAACTAAACTCTGGACTGGGGAATCGCTCCGTATACAACAGAGTTCGATATGGTGCGAAATAAACAACGGCAAGCGCTTACCATCAGCACCCTCTCTTCCCGTTCCGCAAGGAAGGCCGTTCCTTACACTACCCCGCACCCTCAAGATGGCCCCTCGAGAAACGACTGCTTTGTCAAGAACCATCCGCCGCGCTTGAGTACACTTTGAAAAACCAAAGATCGGAATCTCGGTCAGATATTTTCAGCTCCATTCATCCGCCTCCACTCACGCACATCGCGTAGCAATGAACACATTCACCGGTTCTATACTGGTACCGACCTAGCTGGAATGGCCGAAGGAACGGAAAACGGCCGAACCAAACTGTGGGGTTCTTCAATACCCTCGGCGACCGCCGTATGCGCTGTCAACGAAATAAATACAAGTATTTAAGTAACAGGGACCAGGGTATCTTGCGCGTAGGGCTGTGCCGCTGACTTACATCTACGTGATTGTTGGAAGAACGGCCAAAGTAGGTTGGTAATTGACCTTGTAGACCGCTTCGATCTGGCAAGAAGAGGGAGTGGAATTGAGATTGGTAACTATTCTTTTCATGATACTGGTACTGGCACTGGCACTGGCACTGGTACTGGTACCGTGGTCGTCAGGTCTCACGATCAGCTTAGTAAGGTAACGACAGGAGTCCAGTCAGGTCTGCTGATTAATATTTTATGTAGACGGGTAAGGAGGACCGGAAAATCGCTCACCCGCTTCCACAAGGTCCCGTTAAGGAAGGTAAGTTAAGGTAACAAAACTACTCCCGTCCATTCGTTACGACGATGTATTCATTAATAAAACCTACCGTATACATAAATACAAATAGAAAAGATGAAAAGATGAAAAGGAAAAATCAAGGATGAGGTTAGGGCTGGTCGAAAGCCCGAGAGCAAACCAAGGCATCGACAGTACCTCAGTAACTCATCGGATCTGCACATCGGACGAAACACAGAAATCCTTCACCTCCTCACATCTTGTTTCCATCTGACTACAGTACATTACATACATCCATTCTGCAGCCCCGCTTTCTGACCCCCCCCTAACCACCACCAACGTCGAGCCCGACGGGACGGCTCGCCCTCTCATTGCCCGGACGCCATGGCACTTCTGCAGTGTGGGAGTTCCATGCATTTGGAGCCAGGGTCTGAAGAACGGCAGCCTTGTCGGGCGTGCAGGCCGCTAAGCCTTCTGGGGCACGCTGCGCTTACCCTGGCGCGAGCCACATGAGGATGCGGGTGGGGGATTGGAAATCGTTGGATCGGTTGTTGGTTTGACATTCTCTGCTTGCCTCTTCCTTCTGTCCTTACCTGAGTGCTGGGCTTGGATCTAATGTTACTGCGCTGCGCTGCACTGCGTCTGGGTGGCACGTCGTTGTGGCGTGGTCTTTGAAATGACGCTGTGCCACATGGAGTTACCTGCTGGAGGGTAGGGGGGGGGGAAAGGGAATGAAGAAGGGCGTGGTGTGCCGCTCGCTGCTCTCTTGCGGTTTCTCAGCGCCTGTTTGTCGTTCGTTGTCTTTGTCCTCTGTCCTTGGTTCTTGTCATCCTCATTGCCTGGCGTCCTTCGAGCAAAGTGATACCGTGACCTTCTTCCATCCGCCCGACCACAAACCACTGTCACCTCTCTCCTCGAGGAGAATAGACGATCGAGGCTGCTACGAAACCCCTCGTTGCCACCATGCTAGGTTCGGACCACGACCGCCCTCACAGCGTGAGCAGCAGCGGCAGCAGCCCCTTCCTCGCCCTCGGCTCCGGCGGCCGCCCCATCGGCAGCCTGCTAAACCCCTACGACGCCGCCGTCGTCGACGCCTCTGCCCGGCAGCGTCCCACCTGCTCGAGCCACCACGCCTCCAGCACAACCAGCACGCCGTCCCTCCACTCATCCACCTGCTGCACGGACGGCACCCGCTCGGGCCGATCAACACCCTCCACAGGCCGACGCACCTCCCTCTCGGGCCGACGCACCTCCCTCTCGGGCCGGCGCACCTCCCACTCGGGCCGCCGCCACTCGTTCCCAGGCCGCCGCGACTCGCTCCGCTCGCAGCAGCAGCAGCAGCGAGAGTCGTGCCTGGCCTACGAGGAGGAAGAAGTCTGCTTCATCTGGTACCACCGCGTGGACTTGCAGAAGGAGTGGGCCGACGTGCGGCGCGCCTTCAACGCCCAGTTCCCGACGCGCCAGCGCTCCGGGTTTCAGGGCATCCAGTGTCGCTATTATCGCTACCTCTACCATACCTGGAAGGTGCCGAAGATCCGGGTGCAGAAGCGTCTGGGCAGGAATGTGGGCGCTGCGGGGGAGAATGCCAGGAAGTATGGGCTTAGGCAGTGGACGAAGAGGGAGTATTCGTGGATGATGGAGGGGGAGGGGGCGGTTTGAGGGGGTGGGGTTGGGGTTTGGATTGGGGTTGGGTTAGGGGTGAGTTGTTTGGTTGGTTGGTTGGTTGGTTGTTGGGTGAGTGGGATGTGCCGACTTTTTTTCTGTCGGTGCTTGTGGGTCTCCGACGCCGTTGTCGCGCGAAGTCGTGGTTCATGGTTCTTGTATAATGGCTCCGACGATCGAGCAGTTCTTTCTTTCGGCCATGTTCTTACGTTTTCGTCCATCAGCGGTGTCACTGTGGGTTAGATTGGAATAAACGGAAAGCCTCTGGTTCGCGACGCTACTGCGCAGCCCTCGTGGGAACGGGCGGTCTGGATTTAATCAATGAATGCCTGGTATTAGCATGATATGATAAGCTCTCGTATCTCTACTACGCTAGCTAGGGACAATAATCTAGTCCGCTCTCATCAATCACGCATGCCCGTTTCCCATACCTAACGTACCCCTTCGCCATCCGTTGCTGCTCCACGGCCGCCCCAGCCGTGCTAAATGCTCAAGAGGCATACTGCAGTACCAATAACCATGTAATACCCTCCATCGTGCCACCGACACCCAACATCCCCGCCCCTCAATCACTCAGCTCATCCTCGTCACTATCCTCAACCTCCCTAACCCGCAACGCCCACGGATTCCGCCGATCCCACGGATGCGCCCCCTCATCGCTCCAACTCCCCGTACGCTCATCGTACTCCTCGGCATCAGACCCATCGCGCCTATACCCATACGCCGCTCTCCCGAACTCGTCGTCCGAGGCGAGGTCCTCGTCGGGATAGTCGTTTGCATGAAAGTCTTCAGCTGTGACGTGACGCATCAGCCACCCAGCCACTCAAACCCACCATACAGGTAGGTGTAGCCCATCAGACAGTGTGTAGTAGCAGAGCAGAGGGGGCAGAGTTTAGCTTACCGTTCTCGTCCTCCTCCGCACTATCCCAATCCTCGTCCTCCCCCTCGTCGACGCCGTACGTCTCCCAGAGCGTCTCGTCCTCCTGCGTGATGACGATGACGCCGACCTTGCGGCGGTCGACGGACGCGCTCGGGTCGGTGGGCCGGCGGATGTACGTGTCGTAGACGTAGTCGTCCTCTTTCTCGTCCTCGTCCTCGTTGTCGTCGTCGTTGTCGTTGTCGTTGTCGGCGCCGGGGTCGACGCCGGGGTCGACAGCGGCGGCGCCTTTGCTAGGCTGTGTCTCAGGGCCGTAGGGGTAGGGGTTGGTAAAGTCGACAGGGAGGAGTTTGGTTTTGGCGTGCGGTGGCGGAGCTGCGGGAGGGAGATTGGAGTCTGTGCTGTTTAGTAGATCCTTGAGGGTGCGAGCCGGTGCTCTGCGCTTGACGCGCGGGTGCGAGGATGGACGGAAGTGCAGTCGCGTCGCTGCGTCGAGGGTTTGCTGTAGCGTGGAGGGCTGTAGGGTTGCGCGCTGTAGGTCTTCCGCGAGCTGGAGGGAGGCCCCGTCCCGTGACTCGGGGTCGGGGTCGGGCTCGGCGTCCAACGGGTCTGGTGGTGGCGCCGATGATGCGACCGAGTTGGCGGGCAGGTCCCGTCGGCCACCGCGCTCCGCTCCCTTCTTCGCGACGACCGTTCTGGTCCCGGTTCCGGGTCGCTTGCGTGGTCTGGCATGGTTCAGCTGCACCACGGGCACGCCGTCGCTGCGGACTTTGAGCGCTGCGTGCGAGTCGGCGCCGCTGCGGCCGTCGTGATTCTTCGGCTCCCGAGTTTTCTCCACGAAAACGGCAATGTCTGCCCTCTGGCCCTTCTTCCGCTTCTGGATGCCGCTGCCGGGAGCACGGGATGCTGGGAAAGTAGACGCCGTCTTCTTGAGATGGAAGCGTCGTGTGATCATGGAGAGGTCCCGGGGTTTGGTCGACGACGAAGCTCCGGTCTGGAACGGCGCTGCTGCCGCACCACCCTCGCCCTCCAGAGCATCCGTAACACGCACAGCTGCTCCATTGCTGTCTCCCAATTTTTTATTCTTGGGACTGGTCCCCACTCGCTGCCTACCGCTCAGCAGCTCCTCGCCAGGCAGCGTCGCACGAACGGCGGGGACCTCAGATCTGGCGTAGCTGCTAACGGTACGTCGGGGGGATTGTGCAGTAAGGCCATGTTTCTCCGGTGACTTTGGAGACGCCTCCGTAGCTCCATCCTCGTCTGTCACTCGTTCGAATAGGTAGTTGTAGTGAGTCGTTCGTCGTCTTTTCTGCTGGTTCTCGGTGTGGATGACTGCTTGACGTTAGAGGGACGAATTTGCGGACACGCGGGTCTGGCGTAGAGGGGAGGTGGAGCGTTACAGAGTGAGTCTACGGGCTCTTCGCCTCGACGACGCTTTATGCGGATGAGCTCCGGCGGTAGCGCCATTGGACAGTCACGTCGTTGGAGAGGTTGAGTAAATGTAACGGCTTAGCTAAGAGTCTACGGGAACGAGCTGTTGCGGAAGGAACTCTGGCGGCGTGTTACTGACACAGATTATTCACATGCAGCCATAACACAAATATCACTAGCGACTGTATTTAGGCTCACGACGGGCGTTAAATTCCGCAGTGAGGTGAGCTGGCACTAGTACAAAGGTCATCATGGGCGCCGACCATGAGACGCAAGCCATACCATGAATCTGATTCTCAGAGACACACTCACATAGCAGCTACTCTTGTATTAGTGCCCAATCTATTCTACATGATCGTACGAGGTACATCTCCTGTAGATACATGGATTGCTCACAAGTCCAACGTCCAAGACCGCCTCCAACCATAGCTTTTGACGGAATGTAGGAAAGGGTATAGGTAGTTACCGGCACCCTAGCCGGCCCAACAAGACAGTCTATCCTAGTACAGTTACACAGTGGTTCAAAAAGGAAAGCTATTAAGACACTTGGAGAAAACGGACAGCTCAAACTTGAGGCCCAATTACAAAGCGTAACACAGACAGTCCATAGAAGGTGTAACAGACGTACAAGACACAGACAGCGAGGTGTGGAGGTGATCCCGATCAAACAGATCTTTGAAGAACTGGCGTCCGAAACGTTGACTGCGCCCCAAGCTATTCTTCCGCCCAGCCTGAAAGACCTCCATCGCCCTGAATGGTCAATCCGAAGCCCGAATTGCCGGAGCCGTCAAAACCTGAGCTCATGCCCGAGAAACTGTTTTGCTGATGCTGGTGCTGACGATGATTGCTCTGCGGCTGGTATTGCTGCTGCTGCTGTTGCTGCTGCAGACCGAACAGCTCCTGAGGAAAGGCAGGGAGGCTCACTGCACGAGCATGCTGAGTGCGCGCATTCAATCCGGCATTGGTAGGGGCCAGAAGTCCGCCGATGGTAGTTGCTCCGGTTGACATTCCGTTCAATCCCATGGGCTGAATGGTATGACTTGCATGCTGTTCCTGTCCGGTTCCGAGCATGGATCCGTCCAAGATATCACCACTGGTCCCGCCATACAAAGCCGCTTGTTGAGCTGCCAATGCTTGCTGCTGTTGCTGCTGCAGAGACATGGCGGAATACGCATCATGAGAACGCTGTTCCTGCTCTTGCTGGGCGTGTTGAGCAGAGACCTGGTTCAGGTACATTGTCAATGGGTTGTTACTACCAGCATTCAGGATGGTGGATGGTGTTGGCACGTGTTGAGAGTGTAGACTGTGTGACTGTTGCCTGTTCTGCGAACCCGAGCTGGATGAGCCAGGAGCCGGGGACAAGACCGACCGTGTAGGGCTCGCCCCAGACGCCGATTGGTTGACACTCGGCAAGAGACCACCGTTGATAGATGAGGAGGACGTCATGCTATCATGTGCCAATTCAAAGCCTTGGTTCTGATTCATCTGCTGTTGTTGATGATTGCTATTCGTCTGACGTGGAGGATTTCCACATCGGTCTTTGCCGAAGTTAATCTTGAACCGTCTGTACTCTTCTCGACCCCGGATGGCTTCGATCGCCTTGATCGCATTGGCAATGTTCGTGAAGTTCACGAACGCACAACTCTTCTCACGCAAGGCGTTGACAAGTTCGATTTCGCCATACTCGGAGAAGTCTTGCCTCAAGCGCTCTTCGCTCCATGACTCATCCAGATTGCCAATGTAGACATTTCTCGATGCACCACCACTCACAGCGAGAGCAATCGCAGGAGGCAACGCACCAGAGTGCTTTCCCCACCCAATCTTCAAACGTCGGTTGTGGATCATGAGACCTTGAAGGTTGCTCAGGGCGTAGAATGATGCGGCAGACGTCGGATCGATGAACGTGACAAAACAGATGTGCTTATCCGGGATATAGCGGATGTGGTGTAGAAGACCACCCCTGACCACGTTGCAGATCTCTTCGATCGTTGTCTCCGGATGGATGTTGCCAAGATATACAGTTCTGTTTCCCAGATTGTTCACCCCGCCAGCAGTGGTAGCTACTGCAGCGGCAGCAACGGATTGCTGAGCGAGTGCATTCGAGATCAGGTCTCGATCCGCTCCATTGAGGACATGTGCATAACCGGGAGCTATACCCAGGTACTGTGCCGCGTTCTGCTGCTGTGTCTTTGAGACGTAAGCACAACGGTCCTTGCCGTAATAGACTCGGCGCGGTGATTGCCACTTGGGTTCCTGTGGCAGCTGAGCAACGGCTTTGATAGCATTCCCAATTGATAAGAAATGAACAAAGCCAATGGCTTTTTCTCGAACGAGCTTAACCGTGTCGATAGGCCCAAACTTTCCCAAGTCCTCTCGGAGTTCGGCTTCTGTAATATCTTCGGGAAGATTGCCCAGGTACACGTTGCGAGATGCCCCGGACTGCTGGACGGCAAGTGCAACGGAAGTGGGGACTTGAGAGGGCTTTCCCCACCCCACCTTGATGTCTTGGCCGCGGATCGACAATTTCTTTAAGATTGCATCCGAATGGAAATGTGTTGCAGAGCTACCATCAATGAAAGATATGAAGGCACAGTTCTTGTCAGGAATTAGCCTCACCGACTCGATCTGGCCACTCCGTACATGACTCAGGATTTCCTCAGGAGAAGTCTCCGGTGGAATGTTCCCCAGGTAGACAGTCCTACTCGTCCCATTGACCAAGCCGGCCGTAAGCGGAATAGATGGATTGAGGCCGCCAAAATTGTGATTGCCGAGAGTTGCATACCCGCCCGTTGGGGACTGAGGACCGCAGAGAAATTGAGGGGCCCCGAAGCCACTTGGGGAGATGACAGTCTGGTAAAGCTGAGGGGCGAGTGAGGCGTGCTGGCCTTGAATTGGGCTGTTGATATGGTTCTGCTGGTTCTGGTGGGCGGCGGCAACATTCTGATGTTGAAAGCTGCCAAAACTGGCGAATTGAGGAGAAGCAAAACTGGACGGCGCACCGGCCTGAAACGGACTCCCCAGGAGCAGCTGAGAAGGGAGCAACGGCGTGAAGTTCATGTCGAACGCAGTGGCTGGACTACCTACGTCATTGACGTTCTGCTGGCCTCTGTGGCCAAGTTGACTGGTATTGATGGATGTAACATTGGCTCGTCGAGGGTGCCGATCTGCGTATCCGCCAATCGAATGCTGATTGGAATTGTACGCCCCATGAGAAAAGCCGGTATGGTCGTTGTTTGCGCTTGTTCCCTTCGACAAGATATGTGGCAAACGACCGGCTGCCGTCATGTTCATATTGCTTGCCGTTGGATCTTGATGCTGCATTCCAAGCAGGTGAGGGGTTAGGACAAAGCTGTCCCGTAGCTGCTGTGATAACACGGCCGTCTTGATGATATTCTGCGTTCGATCCTAGAGTGTACCGAACGAATTGAAGGAAGAAGGTATACCAGTTGGCCTACAGGAGAAGGTAGAGCAGCAGCTCGAGTGCAACGAACAAGGTTCCAAAGCACTGGACGGTCGCGGTCAGGTACTACTTGGCGCATATATGTTCAGAAGTTGTTGTAAAGATCGAGAGTTGGAAATTAGATGTTAAGCACTCACGCGCCTTAAGTTGCAGCCGTGATAGTGAATACTACAGATATTCACCACCGCTCGAATCTTCCACCAAGAATCGTCCTTGAATGACACGTCCAATGTCAAGTAAATGATCGTCCGTCTCGAATGAGCTGAATTCTCCAAGGGCTGAAAGCGTTTTGCGTGTCGGTAATACTTTGTGTGGATTAACGTAGTGGTATGTGAAGTGTTTATGAAGGCCTCTGCGACATTGATAGCAGGCGTAGGGTAGGGAATGAGTGGCAGAGAATGAAGATTGGACGAGAATGACGGTTGAATTAATAGTATAATAGCTGTATTGGCTGTGTCGAAGGGTGATAGGAGAGCAACAAAGCTGTGATGTAGAAGCGAGTTGAAGGTGCAAACAAAGCAATAGAAACAGAATTGACAGTAAGGTAAGGAACGTGGAGATTTGGAGATTCAAGCAATGGAAATGAATGTGGGCAGCATGAAAGAAGAAAGAGGAACACTGAGGAGGTGAGGAAGATCGAAATGAGGGAGACGCCATAGTCGCCGAATGCGGAATAGCGGTCGTTACAACTTGACCGATCCAGGCAGATGTGGCTGATGAAGAATCCGCTAAGCTCTTCTCGGTACTGTACGAAGTACCTGTACCAGGCAACTCTCAAAGTTAAAATTGAGGTCAACTGAAGTTTACAGTACTCCGTACAGTACCTTGTACGGTAACATGCTTTACTCTACGTTATGTGTAACACCGTTGGACGATGAAGATGAAGCCCATAGTTGTAGAGAGTACTTGTACAATAATAAATAATAATGATGTCAGGTACCGATTACTTTCGGCACTCTAATTTTGAGTTGCCTTGCTTGTGCTTGTCATGAAAAGGGGCTGCACAGCAAGATAGGGGGGGAGAGACGGAGCTGCTACAGTATGAGCATGATCATTTAGACTTGAAGGATTATCCCAGCATTTCTGAGATTGCGGTTGACTTTGTATGTACAGATACACATATAATAATTCAAAGTAGATTTTGCTGATATGTCATAATGATATGAAGGCATTCTTTTAATTCGGTCGTTAAGGAGGTGTATACAACGTACTTTAACGTTACCACTTAGCCCTAATGTACATGTACTGTAAGGTATTGTACCTGTACACTTTCCCGACGATGGGAATTGAAATTGGTATTCGGTTCCTGGTGCCTGACTAACCTAATCCGTCCAAGGCATCTCGCTTGCTAAGAAAAGACGGAGCTAACTTCTTAACGTTACCAGGTAATTTCACACGCACAGCACGTTAAGCCACACACAAGCAAGGGAGTCACCCATCCTGAGTCATACCTTAAAGGTTATGCTACAACATTCCGGATGACGTCTGGGCCCTGAGAAGAATACCAAACACCAATTACCAATCACCTTATTCCTCAAGAAAGATGGCGCCCTCCAGCAAGACCGTCTACGTCGACGAGGACGTAGGCAAAGACGACGGAAGTGCCGATGGTACCGAATCGGCGCCGTACAAAACCCTCCTTCACGCCCACATCGCGAACCCTCCACTGCCGGACGAAAAAGCCGAATACCTGACGCGAAAGTCGGTGACCGGTCCCGTCAGCGAGGACGGCGATCCATCTGCGCGCCTCGTCTGGAAACCGGCGACAAAGTCCGCCCTCAAAAAGGTTGCCAATCTGTACGAACAGCACAAGAAGAAGGCCGCCAAGGAGAAGGATTTGGCCATTCGCGAGAAGGAGGAGTCGGAGAACCGCCGCGCGGCTTTGGAGGAAGCCAAGAAGGTCGTCATCACGCAAGATTCGAAGCTGCCTAAAGCTGTCAAGATTACCCTCAACGAAAAGGACCCGAAGCTTGTCAAACTGCGGAGCGGGACGAGTCGGAAGGATGGGGATCACAGTGAAGGGAAGGGTACGAGGGTGCGAGTGACAGGACGCGTCCATCGACTTCGTTCTCAGAAGGATGTCGTCTTCGTCACCCTACAAGATGGCTACGGTTTCCTGCAATGTGTCCTCACCGGCGACCTCGTCAAGACGTACGACGCCCTGACCCTCACCATGGAGACCTCGATGACCATCTACGGCGAGATGTGGGAGGTGCCCCCAAAGCAGCACGCACCCGACGACCGAGAACTACACGCCGACTACTTCGAGATCATCGGCAAGGCGGCCGGCGACAAAGAGGCGATCACCACCCGCGTCGCCCCCGACGCCGACCCCCAAACACTCTACGACAACCGCCACCTCGTCCTCCGCGGCGAAAACTCCGCCGCAGTGATGAAAGTGCGCGCCGCCGTCCTGCGTGCCTTCCGGCAGACCTACGAAGAGCTGAAGCCCAGCTGCCTCGAAGTGACGCCGCCATCGATGGTGCAAACGCAAGTCGAAGGCGGCGCCACGCTCTTCGCCTTCGACTACTACGGCGAGCAAGCCTACCTGACCCAATCCTCCCAGCTCTACCTCGAAACCTGCCTCCCCTCCCTCGGCAACGTCTTTTGCGTCGCCCCCTCCTTCCGCGCCGAGAAATCCCTCACCCGTCGCCACCTATCCGAATACACGCACGTCGAGGCCGAGCTCGACTTCGTCGCCTTCGACGACCTGCTCGAACACCTCGAACTCGTCATGTGCCGCGTCATCGATGTCGTCATGGCTAACCCGCTTATCGCCAAGTACGTCAAGGAGCTGAACCCGCACTTTTCGCCCCCGGAACGCCCCTTCATGCGGATGACGTACGCCGACGCTATCGATTGGCTCCGCGACCACGACATCCTCAACGAAGACGGCCAGCCGCACGCGTTCGGCGACGATATCGCCGAAGCGGCGGAGAGGAAGATGACGGATGTCATCGACCGGCCTATCTTCCTGACGCATTTCCCCGTCGAGGTCAAGGCGTTTTACATGAAGAAAGACCCGTCCGACTTGCGCGTGACGGAGAGCGTGGATTGCCTGATGCCTGGTGTGGGCGAGATCGTGGGCGGTAGCATGAGGATGGACGACTACGATGAACTGCTGGCGGCGTATAAGAGGGAGGGCATCGATCCAGCGCCGTACTATTGGTATACGGACCAGAGGAAGTGAGTGTCTCCCTGATGAGCCCATGTTCGGCGACTTTGATCTTAGAGAATACTAACGAACGCGTTGCAGGTATGGCACATCGCCTCACGGGGGTTACGGGCTCGGCCTCGAGCGGTTCCTGGCGTGGCTGTGTGGCCGGTACACGGTGCGCGAGTGCTCGCTGTATCCGCGCTTTGCAGGCAGATGTACACCTTGAGCGTTCTACCTCCATTGCAAGTAGACACATGATTTTCACGTCACATGATTTTTGAAACTCAACACGTGCTGAGCAGATACCCGTTTAGAGCTTATGAGCCATGTGTCTAAGATAGATAGAGTAGACGATGAACCTGTTGAGCTGATGGACACAAAGGCCATTGGGTGACAATCCGGTTTGAGCATACCCAGTACCGGTCATCGGATTGATGACTCTCGGGGATGCGGCATCGCAGTGGAGCATGCTGTCTGTACCTCTCTCGTCATTGCCCAGCGCCAGCCAGCACCGCAAGCACACGCACTGTATAGGTCCTTTGTATCTTACCTAGCAGCCATGGCAACACCATGAAATGCAATGCTCCGAGCACATCCCAACCCAACCCACCGAGCAAGCACCAACCCCACCCTCCCCGCAATCTCAATACTCGAAATCATCATCCACACTCGGCCCCTTAGTCCTCGCCACGTTCTCCTGCCGCTGATACATCTCAACCACCATGCGACTACCCGTCGCCTGCTCCGCCTTCTTATCATCCCTAACCCTCACAAACCTTGGAAACCTCAAACTGATCCCCCTCCCACTCGCATCCCCCAACGCCGCCGCGCCCGCCTTGTACCGCGGACTCAGCGTCAGATCAGCCGCCTTGACCTCCCAGACGAAGCGGGGCTCGAACCAGACATCAGGCTGGTCCTTGGGCACGGCGCTGTGGGCGTAAAAGGGTTTAGGCCGATCGATGGTGTGTTGGGCGAGCAGGGCGTGCAATTCCTCGAGGACGACCTCGGAGAAGCCGGTGCCGATGTTGCAGACGGACTCGTAGGATTGCGTCGACGCGTTGTGGCAGGCCAGCAGGAAGGCGCCGTAGACGGAGGTGCGCTTGCCCTTGCCGAAGTAGGCGCCGAGCACGACGAGGTCGAGCGAGTCGCCGATGCCGCTGAGGTAGTCCTTTTTGACCTGGTTTTGTCGGAGTGGGGCGTGTCAGTGGCTTTTGTTGGAACCCGGGTGGTGTGGTGCGGCGGCGTGGGGGGGGCTTACCTTGAGCCAGTTTCGACTTCGCTTGCTCGGCTCGTAGCCGCTTTCTTCCGTGTCGAGCATTTTCACCATCAGGCCTTCGCAGGAGGCCTTGACGCTTTCGTCGAGGAGGACTTGGATCTCTTCGAGCTCGCTGGTGTCGCCGGATTGGGCGAAGGAGAATTCGCCTTCGACTTCTTGGAAGGCGTCTCTCATCAACTGGCGCCGCTCTCGGAGGGATTTTTGGACGATGGCCTGGGGTGGTTAGCTGAAGGTTGGAGAGGGCGGGGACCTTCTACGTACTTCGCCGTTGTGGAAGAGCATGTCGAATGCGAAGACGCAGACTTTCACTTTGACGTCCTCGACTTTGACATCTTTCCGTTTCCTCGTCATTAGCTGTTGGAACGGAAGGACCTTCTTTTCTACCAAGTCCCAGGCCACTGTCTCGCAGTCTAGCACGAAGCTCTTCGTCTCTTTTTTGATCCAGGTATCTAGTTTTGCTAGAATATCTGGGTACTTCTTTGACAAGTCCTCTGAGTTGCGGGAGAAGATCGCTGAGAGGCCCTTGTCGCCCTTTCCGGGGTGAGGAACGTTGCTATGATATTGCTCAGGGGAATCATGTGCGACATAGTGTATCTGAGCACGCTCGCCGTCGTACTTATACTCACACGTGAAATTCTTGCCTTCGAACCGATCAAGGACCTCAGTTATCGATTTGGTAGGTTTTGCCAGCATTGGTTTCAAAGGAACACCAGGCTGTAGCTTGCACTTTTCGCGCAGGTGAATAATACCGTGTTCGAGCATTGCCGGAACGATAACTTCATAACTTGGTAGCTCACTGTGATATCCGTCAATTGAAAAGCTCTACCACACCTTTGAAGGTGACAAACCTGTAGACTGTTTTGAGAATCGCCTCGCCCTTTGCCAACTGGTCCGTGCTCGGCAGCTTGTTTCCCTGCTTCTCCGTTTCATGGATGACCATTGCCTGTGCCAGCGCCACTAGAACCGTCTTTTCCGCTAGGCCTAGCCTCAACTTACCTTCCAAAAACCTAACCAGGAATTTTGCTTCACTTGGACCTCCTTTGTCCTTGGTGATGTCGACGCCCTTGCCCCCTTTGCCCGCAGAGGACGCATCTGCAGCGGAGAGAAGCTTCTTGATACCAGCAATTTTTCTGCCTTGAGCGCCATCTCCTTGCACTGTAGCAATGGCCATCAACCCCTCATGAACGCCTCGTACTGTTAAAGGCTTGGGCTTAAACATAGTCGGTTGATTCGACCTGCTCTTAGCGGCAACGAGACCCAAGTCGCCAATCTCGTTTTGGTCTGCCTTGATGATTGAGAGACTTCTGCCCGTAGTTTCCCCAATGGCCTTCATGATCAACGACTCGCCAATCCCTAGCTCGATGCCTGCATAGTCTGCCGCCAACTTATTGATCATGAGTTGGATGGTGGGTAGCAGATCAGATGGTGTCAACCGGAGCACTTGTCTTAAGAAGAAGGAACAGTGAGCAGAGATGATAAGACGCTTGGTTGTCATCTCAACGAGAGAGAACGTAGTGCATAGTGCAGCATACGGAACCGGTTCGCCAGGTTTCCAGTCCGGATAAGGATCCTTCGTATTGCTCTTCAGCGTCGATTGAACCTTCTCCCGAGCCTTTGCTGCGACTTCTGGCTTTTCATCATCCTCCGAGCCGGCTTCATCTTCGTCCACTTCCGTGGTAGATTCTTCTGCAGAGAATGGCTCCGGCTCTGCCCTTCCATTAACCTTAAGGGCCTTGGTAGTGGCTGAGGCTGACGCTCCATCTCCGACCTCTTTTACTTTCGCATCGAGCATTTCCGGCTGCATTGATTTGCCAACTTTGCTGCTGATCTTCGCTTCGCTTGATCCCTTTGTCTTCGCTTTTGTCGGCTTCCCCGTCTGTATAGATGCTGCTTTCCTCGCGGACGACTCCTTCGCGGACGGCTCCTTCGACTTGTCCGGCCCACTCCGTCGCTGCCGCTTCGTGGCAGGTTCATCAGATTCTTCGTCTTCAACATCCTCGAGCTCTTGTTTGATCCGTTTCGGAGAGTGTTTCGGGCTGGCCTTGATCTGAGGCGACGAGGGAGGCTTCTCCGTCACTGTCTCTAGAAGTCATTTCTTGTTGTCAGATCAGGTCAATCGGTCTCACCGCGCAGCTCAGAATTGGAGCTAGTGAGCCGTACCAGTAATGTTGGGTAGGATTCCCGCATCAGTCATAGCTTCATCGGCGACCGCATCCTCACTTTTGACGTGGTGCTTGACATCCTCGTTATCATCAATCTTCATATCTTCGTCTATGACATCCGCCGCTGCTGGCCCCTGGTTCCCGTCATTCTTTCTAGCTACATCATGCTTTGCTGCCTTTGGCTGCGCCTGTCCTCGGTCGAAAGCAAGTGTGGACTGCTGCGGCTTTGGCTTCGTAGCACTTCCGTTACCAAAAAACTTTCTACCATCATTGCAGCTTGTCAGACTTATTGGAGTGACCAACAGTTATAGAACAAGGTGTTCAGAGTAAGCGCACCCCAAGGTTTGCTGCGCTGGCTTGACATACCCCAGTGTAGCCTGCTTCGGCGCCATAACTCTAGAACGGCTGATTCTGCTGAGTGAACTTGACAACCCCGGCGGTTGATGGTGGGGCTGAAGTGTGAGTGTAAGGAGACGTCTGATAGTCGGTCCTCGAAGTGAGCACAATGCATTCAGAACCGGTGGTTTTAAGGTTTGCAGACCAGCAGTCAAAGGCAGCCGTAATTCTGATTGCGCTTTGCGGCGAAAATAGTTAAAGAGCATGTATAGAAGTGATAGATCCAATACCACGGGTAAACGCGTCTGCCTGTCATGATGTCGCGCCGTGCATCTAAGATCCTACGCTAGTGTGCATATTGCTTTGCTGACTAATTGATCTAGGGCTGAAGCGCTCTTACTCTAAGAGCCCCTCATTGCGGGCACAACTCTTACTTTCAAGCTCAGAGCACTTTTAGCTTCTTTGTGGTACCGGCCCATACAGAGACATCTGCCCGTCTGTCTCAGGCAACTTTCACGTACTTGGGGGGCTTCATGGCATGCGAAACTAAATGATGGTGGTTTCCCAAGTACTTCCATTGTGGGAAGTAGGTAGAAAGCGAAAAGTGTTCTCAGGGGCGACGGTGCTGAGCTCAGGCGGCTAGGGCTGTGTATGTACTGTACCCGGCAATGAAGTGGCGCGGTGTGCATCAGACCCCACTTAAAAAACTTGAGTTACAAATACCCTGGGTTTTTGGTAGTCCACTGACTCGTAGGCTGATGTTTGGCACCGCACTGTTGTTCCGACGAGGGCTGTCGGCAAACTATTGCCGTCGAGCTGTTTTACTGCTCCAAGAAGCGTCAAGAAGCGTTCTATATACAGTTAAGTCTGTTATTGACATTTTTGTAGCAGGATATCTTAGAGTCAGATGGGTTTACCCCCTTCAAATCAAAGTGTGATGACGGCTTCGTCGCCAGTCGGCACCCTAGTCTTCCATGACTGTTTCTATTGCGTGGAGCAACAAATGTAAGGTATCCGCCTTGGGTTGCCGAGAACAACTCTGTCTACCAGACCACCCCAGGCGGAGCATCGGCGCCACCCCCACCTCCAGCCCCACCCGCGCCCCAGTTGCCACTTCCCGCTTGCCCATCACCTCCCCTTGGCCCTGCACCCCCATTTCCAAGATTACCCTGCGCTGCACCCTGGCCCCAACTCGGCCCATTACTCGGCTCTCTACCCCCACCTCGACTACCCTGACCACCCCAACTCCCTCCTCCACCATGCTGGCTACCTCCAAGTCCTCCTCCCATTTGAGCCCCCCAATTCCCCCCGTTCCCTCGCCCTCCAAACTCCTGTCCCGTTGCGTTCTGCTGCCCACCTCCCCAGGCGTCCGAGCCCGCTACCTTGCCCAGCTTCTGGGCCAGTGCTGCAGCGAACGGATCATGCTTTGCAGGTGCTGCAGGTTGCGATGCGTTGTTGGTATTGTTCTGCCACTGATTTGATGTGGGCGCTGCTGTGTTGTTCTGCCACTGATTCGCTGCTGCGGCGTTGTTCTGAGGGAGGGGCGAGGAGGCTGGTGCTGCTGCCCAGGACGGGTTTTGGTCGGGTACTGGCGCTGGTACTGGTGCAGGTACTGGTGCAGGTGCGGGTGCGGGTGCGGGTGCAGGTGCGGGTGCGGGTGGTGGGGCGGTGTCGATGGTGGTAGTGGGTGCAGCCTGGGTGTTTTGTGAGCCTGAGTTCGAGTCTGAGGTGTAGGTTTGGTGTAGCGGAGTGTGATAAAAGGGGAGGAAAAGTTTTACCTTCGCTGCTAGAAGTTCCTCTATAATCTCATCTTTGGAAAGGTTCATCAAGCGCTTCTTCTCGTCTTCGGGGTCGTCGGATATTGTGAGATTCAGAAGCTGCTCGAGAACTTCTGAGAATTCAGAGACGTAGATTAGCTTCTGTTTTCTTTCTTGCATACGATCACTTCAGGGTTCAAAGGCAAGGAGGAACGAACCTTTCGATCGGTACTTGAACACAAAAACCGCGTATGGCTCCTCCATGCTATCCATGTAATGCGGCGAGTGCACCTTGTGCGCGTACATGGCACCGGGCCCTGGCTGCACCTGATGGGAAGTCCTTTTCTTGGTTGCGATCTCCTCCGGGACAGAGTACAGCGGCTCTTCTTCCACGACGTATGCCTTTGCGGAGACTTCCGAGCGTCTGCGGGAGGTATTAGATTCTTTGGCCGGTGGCGGAGACGGAGGTTTGTTCCACGCGGCCCAGTAGGGTTTGACCTGAGGTTGTGTGGACAACGCGATTGAGTGAACACGTGAGTGAGCTGCTGGCGGTCCTTGTTGGGCTGGCGCTGGCGCCGCATTATGAGCCTGAGTGAAGATCGGAGGAGATGGTTGAGGTGGAGGCGGTGGTGGCTGTGGGGGTGGTTCTTGAGTAAAACCGTCCGCGGGTTGACCCCAGGCTCCTGGCATGACGGTTGTGTTGTGGATTGGTGTACCAGGTAGTGGTGAGTTTTGTGCAGGTGCGTTTGCATAGGCTCCCCATCCGGCAGTGGGCGCTTGCTGATTGTTCCATGATCCGTTATGATTACTGCCCTGATTCCAATTTCCCGGTTGTTGACCGGTGTTATTGCCTGCATTCCGTTTTCCCGGTATTGGACCGGTATTCCAGCCGGCTGGTGCATGTTGGTTCTTATTCTCAGCTTCCCACCCTCCTAGATTGTCGTTAATGCTGCTATCACTACCATAGTACCGACCATCATTGTTCTTGAAGCTCTCATTGCCTCCACCACCCCAGTTGCTTCTCTGCGCCTGATCATTTGTGCTGTGCGCTTTGCAAGGTGGATGGGAAGCATGGTTATCGCTTGGACCCCAAGCTCCCGGCATCTGCTGAGTGGTGGTGACGTTTGCGTGGCTGGGCTTCCTTTGCTGGTTGAACCCCGAGTTGTTCTGGTCTCCACCAATACTCCACCCAATGTTCGTAGGCTTTCTAGGTCGCCATTTTCCATCAACGAGTTCGACACCTTGATCAGCTGACGCAACGTTAAACTGCATGGGCTGGGGAGCATACTGCTCCCCAGCAGCATGATCTCCACCCTGCCACGATCCTCGACGTTGAGCCTCGTAATCCTGAAGACTCTTCTTTGTGACCCAGCTATCAACAGGAGAGCTAGGACGAGCTAGGCTGTCGGGTACTCCTCCCCAACCCGGTACAGTTGGAGCAGGTTGATTGACGTTGATGACCACCGCTGGACCACCGGCAGGGATTGATACCTGTGGCGCGCCCTGCCCTTTTCTGTCGCCCACATTCCTGACACTACTGACGGGCGAAGCTGGCCAGGCCGCTGCGGTTGGCCCGGCATTCCCACCGGCGCTGTGAAATGAAGGCACCCGCTGACGTGATGGTTCTCTTTGTCCATGTCCACGACTGTCTTGCTCAGCGGTCCAGTCTCCCGTGAAACGATGATGCGCCCGGCCGCGGCTCCTAGAACGATGTGGGCCCTGACTGGCAGGTGCTGATGCAGGCGGTTGGTTTGCTGGGTGGTAAACACCTTGGTTCTCGTTGGTCATGGTGTAATCCCATGGCTGTCCACTAGTCATTCTGGGGCTTGGTTGATCCCAGCCTCCGTCTCCTCCAAATGGCATTGACATAGTCAGTGGTTCCCGCTCATCACCAGCGCCATCGAAGAGGCCCCCAATCATATCGTGATAGAGGTGCGAGCTCGTACCAGTCTCTTCGGCTTGAAGATTTGCTAGCCCTGAGGGCTGTGGGGTCTTGGCTGGGTTTTTGGATTTGGCATGTAGCTTGGAGGTCGCCATTGGTCTTGGGTCTGCAGGCGGAGTGACCGTATGAGCCAGGGGGTTTTCCACTACAGTGTCTGCGCGACACCTAAGCACAACCACCTCGATTGTACCGAGATGTTCAAAATTGTGTATTCTCAAATCTTTCAAGGCCTGTGCATTCCCAGTCACTAATGGTTTCGAGTTAGTTGACAGTCGACCATATATTCCTTTGAAGGAGAGGTAGTCACCAATGCTGAGCTTCTCAAACCGCCATTCCTTGCCTAAATAAGATCCATCCTCAAGCTTCTCTTCTTTCTGCCGGACACGAAAGTCAATCTCCGTATGCCTCCTCGACATCGTGCCGTCTGGAACCTTCAGATTCCGGCGGTTGCGGTTACATTGGTACTTGCCGTCCATGTACACAAACATAGCCAGGCCGGGTGCGATATAACCATTCGACCTCAGGTGGACACTGAATGTAGTCGACACTGGGGGTATGGCCACATAAGTCTGGACGAAGCCATCAGAGTATGCCGTGCTATACTCTTTCAGCGCTATCTGCGAACCTGCCCACTCTATTGTGCAAGTAAGCTGCTTGAGTGTCGGCATATTGACGCCTGTAGAGAGAGTTCTGATCAACAATGCCCGCAAGATTATTGAATATTCAAGTTATGACGAGGCACTGAAAAGAAAACCCTGCGAGAAGGCTTTGAAATCGGTAAGCTTCTCCGAAAAGGTGAGACCGTACGTCCTAGGAAGTTGGTAGCTGAGAAGGGCGACAAGCATGTCTCCTCGAAGCTTTGCGCCAAGGGTGAGAAGAGAATCACTGAGACTGAAGATTGAACAATTGAAAAACAGCTGCTCGACAGAGTCAGAGAACATGTAGTAGTTACCGATTATTACTATGTATCAATTCATATCTAGGACCGCATAGGAAGTGCTGCCATCCAGAAGCGTTCGAGACTTGGGTAACAAAGGACGAGCGAAGTTGCCACTCATCGCCGCGACGATGAGCGGTGGGCATGTGCAGTGAATATGGCACAAGCTGCAATTCTGGATCATAGCATACCACATATATATGTTATAATATATATTGGCGCTACTTCGTACCGTGTGCTGTGGGAAGTTTCTATTATCCAAGCGCTCAGGGTCTCTGTCAAGGGTACCCTCAGACTGTCAGGTTATCTTCTCAGGGAATTGATAGGCGACTCCAAACAGAGCATGGACTGTCAAGATCGGATAGCGAGAGGGTAATAGCCCCATGGCGTAATGTCCATCGCAGGGAACTTTTGACTGTTAAAGGTAAGGTCGTTTGACTCGTCTAAGGTATCTAACTCAGCCTGGAGCATCTTATCCGGCCCTTGCCGATGCCTCTTGCCAACGCCTCAGGGTTGTTGGTCATCTGTTTCACCGTTGCCTCTCAAGTCTCTCTTTGTCTGTCTTTCGAAGTAAATGAGACACCTTTGGTTTGTCTGCGAATAGCCTGGCAACGCTGGCACTGTGTAGTAAAGCTCTCTTAGTACTTGCAAGTCGTCTCTTTTAGTGGGCTGTCAATCAATGCATAATGCGATTTTAGCTGACGCCCACGCCACTGACGGGATCAGAAGAATAGCACGGTTCATACTCAAAGAGAACCAAGGCAACCCGAGGAGGTTGATCCGCTCAGGCGGAGATTACAACTTCAGCATGGAATATCTCCAGAGAGCTTTGTGCTTGAGAGTTGATGCCAAGCCGCCAACTCCCAACACCTGAGCAGATACAGGATTCAGGCAGGATCTCTGTGGCAATAATGCAGACCCTGTACTCTCCGTACTAAGCTTTCACCAACATGAGCATCGGATGCTTTGGTATTAGCCAAACTGCGGAGTAAGAGTTCAGTCTAGAGATATGCTGAGTCATCTTGTACTAGATCATGCATGCGGCTGAACCTTCTCGGCGAGCTTGGTTTTGGCGTTGTCTCCGCTGGGCCTCCGCCGAAGTGTAACTTATTAATTGCTGCTCCCTTTTGGACTACCTTACATACATCCGCTACTACTAGAACACTAGGTAGAGCAGAAAGCGGGATCAGCGGTGTGGCACCATCGTCATTGGACGCCCTCGTCAGCCACAAACTTGTGTTTTGCAACCTTCACCACACTGGGCAGGGTGGCTGTACTAGATCATGACCTCCATTTGGACAGACCACAGTGTCCACTTGTGGCGTGGGTAACGTTAGGTTCGTCAAGCTTCATTTGTCAAGCATCCTACTATACTTCGTATGCTGTGAGGTTTTCTGGGAACCTCTCTCCTGTTCAGCTGTTGCTCCTAGGACAGCGATTCGACTTTACCCCGTAATATCTTCTAAATCTATTAGTCCCTCAGCCCTACACACTCTTCGCTCATTTCCGCTGGTTACTGGTTACTGTGGGTTTTGTCTTGAAGGATTTCAACCTCCTTCCTAAAAACGTATCTTTGAGCCGTCATCCGCGTCGAGATTGACTTTCTCAAGGTGCCACATACGTTCTTGACGTGCGTTCATACGTTGTAGCGTGCGTCCAGTTTACCCATGAGGGATGGCAAAATAGCTAGGGCAACCGATCACCCTACACTAAGCCACATGAAAAGCTCCTATTGTTACCAAAAGGTTACCTTACCTTATGGTGTGCATCAAATCATCTTTTGACTTGCAGGACTCATCCACGCTTCTGATACGCCATGCGTTCAAGCTGCTGGTGCCCGGCTCTCATCCCTGGCCTGCTTCATGTCTCCCCAGAGTCGTTACTACTTCTTGGGTATTTTGAGCAAATACAAATAATACGCGGTGCCCACCTTAAAATCTGGACCAGTATCACGTCCATCTGAAGGGAATCCTGCTAGCCAATCCTGCTAGCCAATCCTGCTAGCCAATCCTTAGCCATAAGCGATTTACCATTGGGCAGGTTCACTCCAGGTACATCTTTCACCGCTGGATCAACCAGCTTCAAAACCAGCGGCGCTTCATCACACTCACGCCATGGCTTCCTCGCCCTGGCATCACAAATCACGACCCTCTCACAAGCTCAGCGTACTCTCCCTCCGCTGCCTCCGCAACCTATTGCACAAGCGCCGAAAGCCTTCACAGAAGTCCAAGGTGGCCGAGGAGAAGCCTAAAACAGCAACATATCACCACGTTCCTAGGCACGCCGCTTCCAGTCACCTTGTCACGACCTCGCCGATGACAGCTCAGCAGAGATCGTTGCTCAATCCGGAAGTTCAGTCCTCAGCTTATGGCTCGCAATTTCAACCTACCAAGACCTTAGCAGAGCAATCGGAGGAGATGAGAGCTCGAGGGAGGCAGCGTGGGCATATTGTGGTTGGAGGAATGTCGGAGACGTCTGAGGTACCAGGTGCACTACGTTCCTTTTCATGAGGTACAAAGCATGCTGACTCTCCTTAAGCTATTATGGTAGAGGAAAGAGGTCCTCCGCAGCTATCATTGCAGTGGTAATCAGAAAAACAACGGGCGACGCTCTCATCTCTGTTCACGGCTGCCTTCTTTACTTTCCGGGTGCGACGGTCGGAGTTATTGGTTCTAGGGATCAGTGGGCGGTGGTAGCTTCTATATTGGTATGAGTCGGGCATTGCAACGGATTGGACTACCTGCAGCATATGGACGTCGGGTTACATTATGAGTTTATGTATCAAGTGAGAACCTTCCAGGGCACAATAACGAGGAAAGGGAAATGAGCTTCAGTTCTATAGTTGAATCACCACTTTTACTGATAACGGCGGCTTTGTCCTCAAATGCATTTGAAGTTGGAAGGTCCTAATTCAGAATACACTGACACTGACAACGAATACGAATACCCAAGTTGTCAACGATAGCAAGAAGTTCGAATCACATATGAAGCACGGGACTAGTTGGCACTCCTTGCGTCCCATCATTTGGTTGTCCCCAACCCATCTATTGTCCGTTGTATTTCCGGTGACTGTACCCGGCGGTTTCTTCAACGTGTACAGGTAGATCCGCTGGTGTTGACTGTTCTTGCACCTTCGATCGATCCTGTACCACCATCTAGCTTCTACGGATTACCGACGTGTGGAAAGGATGTCAGTCTGAGGGATATCTGTCACGGCTCCGCGGGTTTTGGCGGTTAAGCTGGTTGGCCATCTTCTGTGTTCGTTCTGTCTTTTCCACGGTCTCCCCGGTGTAGCACATGTTCAACATAAATGCAAGGCTTCCAGGTAGTCACTCAGCCAATTACCTCGACCCTATCATCGCGTTGCTACATCCTCCACCCATCGGATGGATTTTACGCCCAAGCTTCGGGCTCAGCCCTATGGACTATCATGGCATGGCACAGCAATGTATAGTACGAATCGTAGATCAACCCGAAAATGTTTGCTGGGACTCTCTCTGTGACACGCATATAAAGCCGAGAGCGACATGCTTTTCGGTGTTTCAGGCCTCCGGGTTCGACCTATCCAACCGGGAGCAAGAAGAGCACCCGGTTCGGTGGGACACGAGAAGCAGAGTGCGTGCTAGCGATACCAATATGCAGGGTCGAGGATCGATTTCCCCGGAGCGTCTGCAAATGGAAAACAGTGCAGAAGCCATGCCGTCAAGCCTCGTCTTCGGCTGGCCCTATTGGGCAATATCGGAGGCTTGCGGAGGTGCAGGCGGGTGGTACAAGGGGCGCTCGGGGACTGGATCGGGTCAGATCCATGTGCACGCTGGGCAATCTCTCGCATGGCATATTTGTGTATGTCTTCACAGTGTTTGGGTGCGGTTGATTTATAAGCGTGGAGATGATGGCTGTCCTGTCTGGTATCTGAATCAGGTAGTATTCGTACAAACGTCTGACGACGAGTAGCTGGCGGCCTGACTCGATATCAATTCGGAAATTCATTGTTTTCCATTTCTTTATCAGATCTGATATTATTATTGCATACAATAAATAACGGAATCCATCCTGGCGGGCTCTCTCACTGTACTCCAAGGACCAGTCATACAGCTATTCTTAGAATGTTGGCTTCAAGGGACACATAGCAAGAATTTGTAGAAAATAAACAGTAAAATCTGTCTAAATTTTCTTTTTTCTAATCATCATTTACAAAATCAATTTTGCTGTCTTTCTCAACATCATTATCATCACTGTCACTATAAGACATCCTCATAATCTCAATCACAACATTAAAAACAATATATAAATGAATTTAAAGTGTGAAATGTCACTTAAGATCATAGTGAAGATTACAGAATATAGTTGAAAGTATATTGAGAAAATGTAAAGAAATCTATAAAATTAAGAATCAGTCACTATATTTAAATTATTTAAATTAAGAACATTAAAATTATTTACAGTTACTATAACAGAGATAGATCTCAATTTAGAGAGAGAAATTTAATTTATTAATAATTAATATAAAAAGTACTTAATTTTCTTAAAAATCAATTTACAGCATATTTAAATAAGATATAAAGATATATTTAATATAAATATAAGATTCAGATCAGCATTAATACTGTTAGTCTCATCATTAAACAGATTGACTAATTAAGAAAGTAAATAAGCATTTTTTTATCATTATTATTGTTATTAAAAAGATGATTTCTAATGTTAAAAATAAATTATTAAATATTCTTAAAAGATCTATAACAACTAAATGATGCAGCTAAGTAATTGACATGCTAATTAATTAATCTTTATTAATAAAAATATTGTCAATCTCTGTACTGCAGACAGAAAGTTTGACTGAGCTGTTGTGAAAAAGTAAGCAGTTATAAAGAAGTTTTTTTAGAAAAAAAAGCACTACAGCATTCTTTCAGCATATATAATTGATAACTATATTGCTTAAAAGATCTATGAAAGAGAGATGAACAAAGAAATATTTAATATTTTCATTTAAAAGAAAATCTTATCTTTATATAGATAATTTTCAGAGTTATGCAGTGTTCTATGTATAAATAATTGTGAAATACATTGTTCAAAGATAAGTCTTCATATTAATATAAGTATTCTTGCTATTGCTATTGCTAATCTTAGTGACAGAAGCTTACAATTATATATTATAAAATTAGTATTATTTTTACATTTCTTTCTTTCTATTTATCAGACTACAATTCTATCAAGAAGTCATTTAATAAGTTAAAGACATGAATGTAAAGATATAAGACATTGATAAAGAAATTTAAGAATAAGTTTTCAGCATTTATTTATACAATTATATAGAAATATAAGATGAAAGACAATCCAGAGAGATATTTTTGAAATAGCTTTATTAATTGTACATAAATATATTATTATAATGAATTAACTATCATTTCTCATTGTCTTTAACACTTACAATGCTTTCTACTTCTTCTTAAAATTATAAATCTCTGTAAAATAAATTTCTATAATTATTACATATCTTCTTTCTTTCTAATATGAATGTAAAACTTTCTTTAATCATTATTTAAAATTAACTAAAATGCTTAACTTTCTTTATATCTGCTCAGTAATCAGCTGTATATCTCATGAATTGTATATCTCTTTTAAAAGAATATTACAATAATTCATCAATTATATCTTCAAAATAAAGTGTTTTCACTCAAATTAAGTGAAGAAGTTCTGCAGTTATGTTTTAGAATTAATATTTAAGTTAAATAAACTGCTGATAAGTGATACTGCAGACAGTGCTGACAAAAATGTAATAAAATATGTTTTTTATGAAGACTGTAAAGTTTATGATGAAGATAATAAAGATAATAAAGATAATGAAGAAGACAGTGAAGATATAAACTGCAGAGAAAGCAGTTAAAAAGAAAATAAAGAAGAAAAGTATTGAGCTGAAATATATAAAATATAATATGAAGATTGTGAAAACTGTAAAAACTGTAAAGAAGAAGAAAAACACTGTAATGCTGCAATTAATGAAGTTAATAGTTTTGTTAAAAGAATAATGAGTACTTGTGCTATCTGCCTATCTAGTGAATCTCATGCATCAATGTTAACTGCAGTCAACTTGAGTATCATTCAATAGATAGCAGGAGCTCTGCTATCTAAGGCAGGAGAAGACTCTGCCAGCCTCTTATGCTAAGACTAAAGAAGTCAAGAATGCAGATAGAGCACTGCACTTCTCAATATTTTCACTTGATGCATTCATATCTATTGGCTCTCACTGTTGTCAAGTCTCAGCTGACACACAAAGCACTTGAACATCTGTCTTGACAAGAGCTTGATCAGTTCATCAGCTATCATGTCTTGACTGAGCACAAAGTTCACCTGAATCTGGTTTCTCTTGTGCAGGTCTTGAATGTGGTGATAGACAACATTGATGTGCTTTGACCACTCATGCACATGAGCATCCTTGATCAGTGTCAAGGCAGCCTGATTGTCCTTCTTGAGCTGAAGAGATGTGTTTTCCCTATGGGTCTCATCCTTCTGAATGCTCACATGATGTGGATTGACTTCAAGATACTTGCCTAACTGTTATGGTCTTCTAAGCCTAATGGCTAAAAGCTATAACCCTAATGGTAAATCTATGATATGAGTAAAAGATGAGTGAATGTAAGGGCTACAATGGCTACTTAAATAGTAGCTAAGTGACTCGCTAAGGCACATGGCTGGGTCCATGTGGCTAAATGGCTAAGTAGACTATTCACCTAATAGGTGAAGGCGGCGGCGGCGAGGTAAGCTGTGGTCAGGTGATAATCCTAACACTAACTCTATGTTCCTTAGTATCTGAGTGAGCCAGACTCCAGTCTTTGCACACATTGACATGGCCATGTATTTGGCCTCTGTGATCAATGTTGTCACTGACTTCTGTTTCTGACTGGCCCATGACACAGGTTCTCTTTCAAGCAGAAAGACATGACCTAGAATAGATCTTCTGTCTAACTTGTCTGATGCATAGTCAGAGTCAGAGTATTCAAGCAGATCTTGACTCTCACTGAGTTCATACATGATCTCAAGATTGATGGTTGACCATACATATTGCAGCAGCCCCTTAAGTGCATGCCCATGATGTTCTGCAGAGTCACTGAGGTACTGACTCAGTTGTTCTAAGGTAAAGGAGATGTCTGAGTGTGTGTGAATTGCAGCATACATAAGACTTTCAATGGCCTGCTGATATTTTCTTTGGTCTATGCACTGATCATTAGGGTCAGCTGAGTGAAGAGAGTCATATTCATTCAGTGAGATCTCAGTGCATCAATGCTTGTCACTTCACATGTGAAGGTCTCTGAGCACCTTGTCAACATAGTGTGTCTGGTTCATACACAGTGTTCTTTTCTTGCAGTCATGAATTATTCAAATGTCAAGGATTTTCTGTGTCTCTCTCAAGTCCTTGATCTTGAATAAGCTCCTGAGGGACTTTTTGAATCAGAGAACATTTGGGAGGCCTGATGAGGTCATAATGATATCATTCACATAGAGAAGTAGCATGATGCCCTTGACAGTGTGAATCAGAAGGCATGAGTTCACACTGCTTTGATGAAAACCTAACTGAAGAAGCTCAGTGACACATTGTTCATGTCAATCTCTGGCAGCTTGCTTCAGACCATATAAACTGCGCAGAATGTGTAGCACACAGCCAGGGGTAGTTGTAACTTTGGGAGATGGTGTCATGTAGATTGTTTTCTTCAGAAATGACTCAGTGAAGGCATTGTTGACATCTACCTGGTGGCACTCTAGGTCTTTGAGTGCAACTAGGGTCAGGAAGACACAGAGAGTATTAAACTTCACAGTTGGTGCAAAGGTGTCTTCATAGTTGATGCTGTACATCTGTGAGAATTCTCTTGCCACTACTCTTGCCTTCAATTTGTCAAGGAAACCATCAGTGTGCAGCTTGAGTTTGAATACTCACTTGCTGGTCACAATGTTGGCCTCTCTTGGCGGAACAGCCTCTTCTCAGATGCCATTTGCTGCAAGTGCTGTCAGCTCTGCATTAATGGCATTCTTTCACATCTTTCCTCAGATTGGGTCTCTCACTGCTTCAGCATATGTCAGAGAAGTTGAGATGTCAGCTCTTGCTGAGTGCTCACTACTCTCATCATTGGCTGTGAATGCAGCCAATGCCAGCATGGCTCTTGAGATCTTTGTCATGAGCTCATCAGAATCAGTGTCATTGTCCTTCTGTCTTCTCTTTGATACCTCAATGCACAGGAATGTCTTGACTCCCTCAGTTGAGGCGCTCACATCTGGATGGCTGACCTTGTTGACAGGAATCTTGATATGAGAGAAGAGCTTTGATGCATTGTGATCAAAGTTAACTGCAGTCAACTTTGACAATGAATTGCCTGTGATCTCTTTCTCTGGCAGTGTGGCAACAGGATGAGAACTTGTCAGTCTGAACTTGTAAGTTTGCATGTCAGGTTCTGGGAACTGTTTCAGTGAAGCAGCCACAGTCTCAGTCTTATGTGATTGTTCAACAGGCTTTTGTTCTGAAAGAATGTTTGATGTCTGTCTATGAAGCCTCATGTCAATGCTGTCTTCTTTCTCATTTTCAGCAAACTTGACAGCTTGACTCTTGATGATCTGCTTGAGATCTGGTGCCCAAAGCAGATACTGCTTTGTGATTTCCTCACTATAGCCCATGAATACTCTCACTTGTCCTCAGTTCATGAACTTATCCTGTCTGCCCTCAGGCAGGGACTTTGAGTCAACATAGAAGTAGCATTTGCATTCCCACACATGTACATAATCAATGAATGGTTTCACCTCAGTGAATGCTTCCTCTGAAGTGACTTGTTTGCCATTGATTAAGAAGCCAGTTGCTGTGCAGTTATGAAGGTAGACATCAGTCTGTGCAGTCTCTGCTCAGAACTCTATTGAGAGTTCAGCCTTCTTAATCATTGCATGCACTGAGTTCTCAGTGATTCTGATTGCTCTCTCAGCCATATCATTTTGAATTGACATGTAGAACACTGTGTACTGTGATACAATGCTGAAAGATATACATCACTCATTGAGAGTAGACCTCAGCTCTGTTGCATTGTCACTTTGTACAGCAAGAACCTTTGCATCAGACTGAAGTTCAACCTTCAGTTGTCACTTCTGCAGTTTCTGCAGAGCATTGTCTCATCACTTCAGTGATATTGTCCATATCTTCTGCAAGTGGCTGTCTACAATTTCCAGAAAGTATTGGTAGCCGGTGAACAACAAAGGCAGGGGTCCACATATGTTGATGAAGATCAGGGCAAGAATGTTGGCTTTTCTCTCACTTATGTTGTGCCCTTGCTGGTTCACAAACTTAGTCAGAGCACAGACCTTACACACATTGGCATTGTTCTTGACAATGAGGATTGACTTGCTCAAAGTGATAATCTTGTGAAGATCATGGAGCTTAGCTGCACCAAGATGAATAAACTGATGATGCCAGAGCCTATATGTCTTGACCTTGTCATCATGTGACATGACTGTGTCATCATTCATTTGCACATCCTCACTGAATGTGTCTATAGTGAACTCAGAAGTCTGGATCTGCAAGTTCTTGCATGCTTCTGGAAGAGTGATCTCTGGCTCACTTTGTACATGCATGACAGAGAGTAGGGCAAATTCATCAAGACTACTTGAGATGTGCTTGACTATGTAGACTCCCCCTTCCTCAGATGCTTCTAACATGAGCTTTCTGCTCTTATTTTGCATGTAGAGACCCTTATGATCAAAATATTCAAGCAGTCCCTTCTCACACATCTTCTTTTCTGACAGGAGATTGACTTCAAGCTTTGGAACATAGAGTGTTGAACTCAAAAGAACTGAATTCCCATCCTTATTCTGCATAGTGACTGTGCCATAGTAGTTGAAATACAATCTTTCCTCTCTGACTTTGATGGTACGCCGTCACATGCGCATCAGAGAGCCACTGAAAAGCTGAAGTTTGTCAGTCATATGAGATAAGGCATCAGAGTCTGCAACCCAGTCTGATTGAGAAATCTTACTGATGATGTTCTTGAAGATAGCAGTGATCTCCTCATCAGACTCATCTGCTGCTTCAGACTTCTGTGTGCTGAGTTTCTCTTCAGAAACAACCTTCACATCATAGGCCTGGTTTCTCCTTTTGTTCCTGTGCAAGTTGACTGCAGTCAACTTGACCCACTTCTTGACTGCCTTGGCTAGCTTTGCTGACTGTATGACCTTGTGAATCACAGAGGCATATTCACAGTCCTGTCTGCAGTGAGCACCACCACAAAGGTAGCAGATTAGAATCCTGTGTGGTGATGAGTAATCACTGTTTGAGCTTGAGTGCCTTCTGTGGCCATGCTGTGAGGTTTGACATTCTTGGTGACTCTTGTTCCGTCTTTGCTGCCCAGCCCATAAAGCATTGTCAGATGCCTTCAGTTGAACCTCCTTCTTCTGAAGTTTCTGCAGGCCCATCTCAATGTCAGGTGCATCCTGAGCATCAATGACATCACAGGTGACAGCATACTCTGCTGGCAGTGCTTGAAGCAGTGTTTGGAACCGCTGCTTGAGTGTGGTGAAGTCCTTGAGTCTTGACTGTGTTGCAGCAATCTTTCTGCTGAGATTGTCAAGTTAAGTTCATGCCTCATTGACAGTCATGTTTGGTGGCATCTTGTATTCAATGAACTTCGTCAGGTATTGTCTCCCAGTTGTCTGCAGTTTCTCCTTGTACTTTGAGAAGAGAACATTTCAAGCTTCTCTTGCTGTGATTTTGTTCATGAGATAGTTCTCATCATCAGCACTGATGCAGGCTGTGATTCAGAACAGAGCTCTGCTGTTGACCTGCTGGTTCCCAAAACTGAGGCTGCTTAGTGAGAAGAAAGAGGAGGCATTGCTGATGGGTGTGTTGTCTGTGAAGACTTGAATGAAAGCTTCTATTACATGTCAGAGGTTCTTGTCAGTCAGTCATCTCTTCATGTGAACAAACCATTTCTCACAGTTCTCTCAAGTGAGAACAGGGATTGAACATTGCTTTGTGAAGGATGATGATTTGTGCTCTTGATTCATAGTGGTGATCGGCATACAGTATAAGAATTGAAGATAAAAGAGTGTGTTGTAAAGATGAATGTAATAACAGATGAGATATGTGTATGTACTGCCTGCTCACAGCAATGCAGAGAATGCTTATTTGTCAATGCTTGACTTGTACTAAGCTGCTGGATCGTTGTGCTTGTTGTGCCCATCTTGTTTTGCTTCAATGAGCAGCATATCAAGGGCTGTCTGCTTGTTTTGCTCTGATGAGCAGCGTATCAAGAGCCATGTGCACTAGATCAGTCTGCACTTTCTCTAAGAAGCCTCTTGCTAACCCGGGCTCATAACCTGTTAAAAGGTGGCACCACACTAATAGCATAGCTATTGTGAGTTATATATCTAACAAGTTTTAATATAATCTTAACATCACTGAAAGAAATTGCAGAGATAAAGATTTCTAATATTGACATTGATGCTGATGAGAAAGTATAAATTTGAATGAGATAAGATAATGAAGATGTTGTGAATATTGATGACATGAGAAAGAAAAAAGATAATATAATTAATAATGAAATTTTCTTCTTTAACTGATCAGCTAACATAATCTTTATGTTAATGAGTAATGCATAAATCATTACTTTACTCTTATTAACAGTCTTTGTTTACATTTAAATAGCTGCAGAGTTAAGAATCTTATAAATGTTGTTGTAAGAAAGACAGTAATGATTATAGTTAAGATATATCTTGTTATTACATTAATAGTGAATAACAATAACATTTAATGTATAATTAATATTCTTTAAAATCTTTATATATTGATCTGCATTCTTCTTATATATCACAGTAGCTGTTCTCTGATATTTATTAGCAGAGACACTAGAAATCAATGAAGAAAGAAGATAAATTTATATTTAATATTTAAATTTATTTTTCTTCTTTATAATTTCTTTCTTCATTAACTTCTTACTTACTGTAGTAATATTCTCTACTATCTTTTTATCTCAGTCAGCTCTTATAATGACTGTTATTTCTTTTCTTTTATTACTATTTTACAATTTAACAAAATTCTTCACTTTCTGTTAGTTATTTATGTCTTTAAGAGTCACAGTGATCACAGTATTCTTTTTTGCAGTTAAATAAATAATTTTTATTTTTATTCAGTGTTTATAATAAAAGTATTTTCTCTCATTACAGTATTTCTTGACTGCTGCTGACTGCTTAAGATCTTAAATTCTTTATATAAAGCTGTTAAAAGGTGGCACCACACTAATAGCACAGCTATCGTGGGTTATATATCTAACACTCCCCCTAACCTGCGATCGGCCCGCAACCGACCCGCAGGTGTAAAGGGTGCGCGCAGACGGCGGTTCGAACTCGCAACCTTTTGGACTTACTCCCTCACCATGGACTTGAACCACCGGCAGAGGTGGCCTAGGCGCCACTTTACGCAAGTTATCACGCACTAATCCGGGCTCATAACCTGTTAAAAGGTGGCACCACACTAATAGCACAGCTATTGTGGGTTATATATCTAACAAAAGCTCTTTTTTTTCTTATTTAATTTAAAAACATTCAAATTCTCATTCATCAATTTTCTGTTCAGATATACTGTATAAAACACAATATATTGTATGAATGACACTGAATCTTTGTTGACAGCAACATTGAGATTGAGAATCTCAATGAGATTATTGTCAAAATTCAGTAAATAAACTGATGTAAATATTGATATAAATACTGATTTTTACATTACAGAAGACTTCTTCTTTACAGAAGAAGTCTTTGTAAGAATCTTTTATTTTGTCATAGTGATGATGATGATGATGATGATGTTGAGAAAGGCAGTGAGATCAATTTTGTAAATGATGATTAAAGAGAAGAAAATTTAGACAGATTTTACTGTTTATTTTCTACAAATTCTTGCTATGTGCCCCTTGAAGTCAACATTCTAAGAATAGCTGTATCGGGTGTGGGTTTAGTCTTCTGTACAGGACTGTATCTACTGTATGTGGGGGGCAGTCGTGATCTTTGACTTGGCGTGCCCCACGGCTTTCTTTGTCGTACTTTGTCACACGAGTAATTCCATATAGGAGAGGAGACCATCCTTGATTGACTGACGGCATAGCTCTTGTTGCTTCGCTCTTGTCACTTCGCAAACCCGATCGTCCTTTTTATAGCACGCCTAGAAAGTACAATCGTTACATACTGTATCGCAGTACGTCAGTGTCTCCCCAACAAGTGTCTTCCCGACACAGCTGCCTTGATCCGCTCAAATGCAGGCTTCGAAGAATGGAGATAATCGCATTTTCTAATTGCTTGGAATAAGTATAGATCATTGCCGCTTTCTTCAACGGTTCGATAGCGCTTCAAGACATCGGGGGCACACGGCTCTTGGCAGCATACAAAGAAATAGCAGTCTGGCTGGTGATAGATTGATAGAGGCTCACTATATATTTATACATCTCGGGCTCTTTTCTCGCTCACAAAGACGGTTCAGGTGTATGTCTACAATCAACGGATGTGGACATTGAACATCAAATACCAGGCTGATGATTTTATTCTAATGGAACGGACAGCATTGAGTCACTCTTCTACGCAGAACCCATCGAACGCAACGTTCTCCGGAATCAGGACACCTGGCAGTCAGCCCGACGGGTGGTTGCAGTGCATGAGACGGAGGCAGGCCCACAGCTTCAATAGACGTCTCCTGTTCGAGCTTCACATGGTCTACCAAGCTCATGCCTCCTCGCCCCGCCTTAGTCGGTGATTTTCCTTGACCACCTCCGATACACCTCAAGCCTAGTTGCCGCTATCAACTGGATACGCCAAGAATAAGATACAGATCGACTGCGCAAGAGTTCGGGCATTTCTTGGAGATTTAACGGACCATCGGAGCTCTTCCGGATTCCTCCGATAACCCTACTCCCCCGCATTTCGACTTCCGTACGGTCCGTCTACTAGGGTAGTGATATATCCGAACTCAATTCGATCGTTGTCTGGTTTCTGATACGGTTTGATGGGCGAGTTATCTGCTGCTGAGCGTCGAGGTGAAGACATACCGGCTGTGACTGTTTGAATCGCCAAGCGTTCCATGTCCACTCAAGTACTTCCACGACTTAACGCACCAAACATGTCACCTCCACATCCACCTCGACGCTTCTTGCCGCAACCCGTCGAGACAAGCACAAAGAGCAGGCGAAGGAACGCACCTGAGGCCTGGGGAGTTATTTCGAGGAGCAACAAGGGACCAACGGCATATGTAGATCCTGCAGGGAACAACGTCTCGGGTGACAAGCGCTTCAGCCCTGTGCCGGTCCAGACGACTAGCCAATGCAATCGGAAAGAAGCCGTGTTCGAATGTCTGCAGGCTCCCGACCCTTCAAAAATTCCTGATCCGTCACCGGTTCGCCGGTTACCGCAGCCTGTAGAGACCACAACAACCAGCAGCAGGAGGAAAAAGTTTAGTCCGCAATTAATAGAGACGACTAAGCGTTCAAGGAAGGCAGGAGATGTTGGGCTGGCATTGTTGCCAACGGAGAAGACTGAGATCGTTGTCGAACGCAAAGGTCTTCCGCTGCCACTCTTTAACGTGCCCAGACCAGGCGCTCTGACACGAGCTTCAGTCAATGCACCTTTCTCAAATGCGGACCGAGTACTAGAACCGCCAGAGTCGCGGTTTTCCTCGGCCCACCTCAGCCGCAACTCTGCCAGGAAACACTCCTTCAGGGTCCCAGATCTAGCACCAATTGAGTCCCAACCTGACAGTGAAGCGTCAGAAGGGTCTGATTGTCCATCTCTGTCGACATCGCCTTCGACAGCTTCGCATGACACAGAACTCCATAAACAGGCCAGCCGGGTAAGAGAGAGCTGTGATGAACGTTTCTCGGGGTATTTGCTGGGTCTAGCGGCAATGGCGGCTGAGAAGCAGCTTAGGGATCAAGCAATGGCAGCATATCCCAATGAGAAACAACACGAGCATGTGGATCACTTTGCCATCGACAAGGAGTCTGACTCGTCGGACGAGACGGATGACGATATTGACATAGCTTTACTTCCTCACGAAAGGGGAAACATCCAGACCATGAAAAAACAATCAGTCGCTGAGATAGATTGGCGGACCAAGGAGTTGCAGACACGTCCGGAGAAGCCTGCATGGCAGGCGCATGAGCAGAGCTCGATGGAGAATACTGAGTTTATCAGACCTATTTCGGCAACGGGACCTTTTCAACGACTCCCGCAACTGACGAAGCAAGCAGGTCATGCTGCTGATGGACTCGACCGCATGAGGAGTGCTGCCAGTCCGCCAATGTTGGGTAATGATATCAAACTCCCTTGGTGTGAATCTCCTCGGCACACCCGCTTTGAGGTAGATCAATACCCAGGTCATTATCGAGGTTCAGGGGTTTCCACCCCTCGGCAGAGAAGTGGTCTATGGACGCCAGGTGCTGGCAACAGTCGGCACAGCTCCGGTAAAGGCCTGTGGATGGGTGTTTGCGCCATCTCTGACAACGCTGGGCTGGCTCCTCCAAGGCCGGGACGCCCGGGTTTGATCACACCTGCAGAGCACGAGTACCCGTTTGCGGAACCAGATGTCATCATGCATTACAGCCAACACCTACCTGAATCACCATTGAATTCCCATCCAGGGTCAAACATGGCATGCATAGACGATATGCTTATGGCCGAGCAAGAAATCCAGCGCGAGTGCACCGACGCCCTCGTCACACAGGTGTACAACTACCTCTCCCTCGGATATCCTGCTTTGGCACGCAAGTTCGATGATGAACTCTGTAAGATCACCCGTATCTCAGTCGAGGAGCTCCGGCGCGACGACAAGCTGGCGAACACCAAAGGATTTATTGGAACGCCTGAAGGTAAAGGGGTCACGCAAGACGGCGTGTCAGACGGCCAGTGTGCCCGATGGAGAGCACTCAGATTATACGTGCGAGAATGGGCACGACAGAAGCCTCAAATGGCTGCGGTTCCTGACCTTGATGCGTGGGGAGACCGGGCCCGGAGAGGCAGTTGGGCGATTTGACAGCCCCTTCTGGACAGATTTTCTGGTTTTTTGTTTCTGCCTCATGTGTGGTTTCGTGCGTTTGCAGCAATTCAGCGTTGTGTTCGGGTACGAGTTGGTCAGCGCGCTGGTGCATCACCTCGGTCCTGGTGTGACTTTGCGTGCTTTTGGGGAATTTTGGGTCTCGAGGTGATTCGGAATGGTTGAGCAGCGGTGACTGCTATTTCTATACTGACGTTCTTCCTCCTCTGCGCAGCATTGCATGAAGAGTCATGCGACCCTGTTGTTGAAAGGGCCTTCGGATATATATACATACAGCATTCATCCCTATCTGATCTGCTTGACGCATTCGGATATCAGTCCGATGCATCATGATGCAATTGATTGGCATCTACAGGTGGGGATCTACCATAGAGCGTGATGCCTGTCCAAGACCGCTTATCACCGACCTTGAGTGACTTTCCAAGATGCCGACGGATTATTACTCTGTCAGCTTACGGCCTCTCCGAGAGTAAGGCTGAATGAGTCAGCACGCGGTATCTCCTCCATCATGCAACCACCCCTACCTTACCTTACCCAACACCAGTGCCAGTACCTGGCAGATCTCAACATGGTCATGTTACCTACCTTACGTGCTTGCGGATCCCGGGCCGTTACCACTGAGAGTAATTGCTGATAGATATGAAACTTAAACTCACTCGTATGGTACTGACCGGGTCGACCGCAAATCGGTAGTTAGGCAAGTCAGCGAGCGAAAGGCTGTGCCGCAGCACAAGGCGCAATCTGGAAAGCTGCCCGTCCTCCTGGATGCGACATCATTAATGATCTAAGATACTTTTGACTACCAGATCTGATTTCCTTCTCTAGAGTGAGGGAAGAGCGCCTACCGGTCAGCCCGCAGAGAACGCCTACAGTACAACGATACCATATCAATATTAATACGAGAGGATGATAAAATGATCTGCCGAATGTCGAGGGCACAGCACCGTTTTCTTCGTTCGACTACCTAGTTAAGCCACGGGGCTTGAAATATCTCAGTTGCCTAGGTTCTGTACTGACTGAATCCTCGTCACCGTTTCGAAATAATGTTTTGATGATGGACGCTATTCGGGTACTGGACGACAAGTGATAGTCGTGCTTTTCCAGTGCGTTAAGGTTCCGTCCTTCTCCCTGCACTCGCTCGTCCCCGGTACGCGACGGGGCCAACCGAGCAAGTCAGCTCTTGGTGGGGGTTACGGTCGAGGGCCTTGCCTTGCCCTGCTCACTTACGTTACACCTTCCCTTACCTCACTTTGCATACGTCTGACACTATTTTCGATCTAGCCTAGGTAGCTTCAACCTTCTGCATCTCACGTCCGTGTACTGAGCCACGAACCTTGGTTCGGCGATTCCTCAAGTGCGAAACTACCTCCCGCGATACTCTCGGTAGACCCCACACGCATACCGGTGATATCTTCTACGTCTGGGCGTCAAAATCAAATCCCTTAACGTTGTCGCGTCGGTCAAGCCGTCGAGTTCGTCCTGGCTCATAGCATAAGTATTTCAACGTCCGAAGATGTCTACAGTCTCCTCTCCCACATCCGTTGATGGTCACCACCACCTCTTGACTGGTTTCAGAGAGCAGTCACTCGATGATCCTTTCTTGGCCTCGTCACCGCATGAAGAGCAGCTGCTCCAACTGTCGAGTCGGATCGCTACTTCAGTCGTACTCGAAGCCCAAACCACGAAACAAACAAACCACACCGGCTCCGGAGTCGCCGTCCAAACCACGAGCAACTCATCCTGCCCGAAGGATACATCCCTTACCGGCGCCGCTTCATATCTTCGTCGAGACGTCCCCATCCATGAACCAAACATCAGCCCTCGGGGAACCACCATCGGCCATACCCCATACCCTGAGCATTCGCAGCATCAAAGCGCCTCATTTTCTCCTACGACGGCCTCCGACTTCCTGAGCCCAACAGCGTTTTACACGGACGCAGGCTATAGCGAGTTGAGCGAGATTGCGACCCCCAGTTTTGACGACGACTTCTTTCTGGACGCCGACTTTGGCCTTATACCAACAATACAGCCCGAGGAGGACTTGCATTACTCTAGCAAGTCTCATGGATTATATTCCTCGCGCGATTCTTCTGTCTCTGAAGCTCCATCACCCCGGTGTGTCAATCACAAAGATCAATCGTCTCTTGGCGCGGCCGACAAGTCTTCATCGCTATTGAGTCCAATGCTCACGAACAGCCCTAGTCCACCCGTCGGACGCGAACCATACAGGCATCTCGATATGGGTCCAGCTCCAATCAGCGGAGGTGTAAACGATCCATCACTTCGACACGACACTGCGACGACACCCACAAGGATGGAACTGCGCGAAGCAGGGTCACAGCATACGCCGGCTTTGACGGGCAGCCCTAGCAATGCCAGTCTTGAGGTGGAGCCGGTCTCCCACATCGGGCGTGCCGCAAGTCCAATCGTAAGGGTTGAGAGTTACAGCAGAGGTGACTCTCCAGCTAGAGTACCACGTCTGGGACGTAGTTCTAGTAAAAGGACCCGAGGCAGCCTTTCGTCGGCACTACTTGCACCTTATGGTGAAGATTTATCAGAAGACGAAATAGAACACGAGCAGCGTGATCAGGATCTTGAACATTCAGGGGTCGCGGCGAGCACATTGCAGACCGGTACTGGCCCTCTATTTGCCGGTAGGGCTGTGGGTCGCAAAGGCGTCAGTCCAGACATGAGAAGTCAACTGAACGAGGACCATATTCCGACTTTGCAGGAGCAAGAAGATCTACGACATCTCAATGAAAAAAACGCTGAGGTGGAGGATTGGTTGGTGTATAGCGAAGCAGGCAGTGAAGCGACAGCGGAACAGCCTCAGCGCGCGGGATCCCGCGCCTTTAAAGCATCAGGTGAGCGGAGAAGAGCTAGAAGTATGGGTGACCAAGCTGCTCCTCGTGCAAATATTCCCGTCCTTGGCGCAGCGGGAGCTAGCTACAATTACTCAGGGATACCAGGCCCTGGTGTGCTTCTGGACGAAGAAAGCGGCGAGGAGGAAGACGGATCTGTTGATACGGACGATGACTTACCAGAATCTCCTCCCGCATCCATTGATGAGGATGTCACATTCTCTACCGTCAATGAGCCGCCTTCCGCCGCGGAACCCTACCGCTCCCGTCCCTGGCAGGATCCACCATATGACCCAGCTGTGGACGGGTCCACGGCGCAACCAGCCACTGCTAACGCTGCCATCATGCGCTTCAATCAACGGGCCGACAACATCGAAACAGCGTCACGTGCAGCGACTTGGGGCACTCGTAGACTCAGTGATACCGATATTGGTCAGGTCGCTCGCGACCGTGGGATTCTCAAGAGATTGTCTTTCGGTAGAGAGAAGGACAAGAGTAAAGACAAGAGCGAACGGCGAGGAAGTTTCCTCGGGCAGGCAGCAACGAAGCTGCTGCCGAAACGTACCAACAGTAATCTAAGAAGGAAAACGGTTCCAGGAACACTGCGGAGCTCCAACCCTGATGTTCCGGAAGCATCGAGGGACGATAGCGGTTCTGCTCCGTCCAAGCTCCACAAAAAGACCAAACAACCTATCAACACTGGAAGCGCAGTCGCGGCTATGGCCGGTCAGTTTGCTGCCATTGGAGGCAGTGGATCCATCGGCGCCACTGCTGCTGCCACCCCACATGGACCGTGGACGCAAGCTGTAAATGCAATCAAGCGAACGAGAAGCCGCAGTGAGCTCGGCGATACAAAATCGAGCGAGTCTGCACACCCAGGGCTTATGGATTTGATTCTTCAGCACGGTGGACCCCCTATGCCAACCCTTGCGTCTCCGCCAAACGAGTTACCCCATGCGAAACCGTTCGGTCCGCCTGGTGACAACGGAGACGAAGAGGTGGATGAGGGAGAAGTGGAAGATGAGACGATGGATGATAAAGGCGTCGTGATGGATTTTGAAATTCGGGCGGACGATATCAACCCTACTTTCGAGGGGTTCAGGAGCAATGTTCATCACCTAAATCCTCGTCTCGTGGAATACCTCGTCGATCGAATTGGACGAGAACAGGTGCGACGGTACAAGAAACTGCTCGAATTCAAAGTCAAACATCTCAAGGCAGTAAGCGATGCGAATTGCACATCAGGGAGGCATTGTTTCGCTCTGGGTGGGGAAGCCTCAGTTCTACCGTCCAAAGCGAGTGCCAAGGCTCCAGAGTCGTCCTACACGAGCCACCAAATTACTGACGCGGGTGCTTCGGACAACGACTCGTCTCCCTCTGGGGAAGGGATCGTCACTTCTGCACAGTTACCTCCTGGTGTACCCCTTCCGCCGGTGAAGAGCCTTCCCCGAGAGTTTGAGTGTCCGCTATGCTTCAAAGTGAGGAAGTTCCAGAAACCATCTGACTGGACAAAGCATGTGCACGAAGACGTTCAACCGTTCACCTGTACTTTCCCCAATTGCGCAGAACCCAAATCTTTCAAACGCAAAGCTGATTGGGTGAGGCATGAGAATGAAAGACATCGACAACTTGAATGGTGGACATGCAACATGCCTGACTGCTCGCATACATGCTATCGCAAGGACAACTTTGTGCAGCATCTCGTTCGAGAGCACAAAAAGCCTGAGCCAAAAACCAAATCGTCAAGAGCTCCCGTCAAAGCCACCGGTAGGGCTAAAGCGGGGAGATCACAATTGGAAATCATTGAGGATTGGAAAGCAGTAGTTCCAGGCTCTCTCGATCCCGCGCAAGCGGAAGTCGACAAAGTCTGGGCGCTTGTAGAAGAGTGTCGCCACGATACCAAAAAGCTACCTCGCGAGGAAGCCTGCAAATTTTGTGGCAACGTGTGCAATAGCTGGAAGAAACTTACCGTTCACTTGGCAAAGCATATGGAGCAAATCAGTATGCCGGTGTTGCGCTTGGTCGAGCAGCAAGTTGTCACGCTCGACACGATCATTAGCCCGGTCGAGCAGCGAATACCGCTGCAGCGAATACCACAGCAGCAACAGTCTGTTTCTCCTCAAAGCTCTGTACGTATGCCAAAGTTCGAGTCTCACAGTGCTTCCCCTTTGGGCATCCCAGCGCATGTTTCTCCAGCAGCGGGCAATCCCGAAGACCATTATCTATCACAGATTCAAGGCGCCTACAACAATCCTACCGGAGTGCAAGCGACGGGCGGATACACGGGCGAAGTGCCCGACTACAACATACCTCTCAACCGACCGATCCTAATGTCAAGTCGCCCGGATTTTGAAAACGCACCTCATTCGATGCCTCCATATCAGGAGTATCAGGAGCAACCTACTGAACACTTCATCCCTGTTAATTCCACCCAGGGGTTCAGTAGACAGCCTTCCTTGCAAGGCACAGGCGATTATGGAGTTTACAGCGAAGGCATGGCCGGATCAATAGCGGGCTACACTTCTGCCGAAGCAACTCTACCCTTCTACAACACACAACAAACGCTTGTCGGCCCCATGGGAGGTGCTCCCTTCCTTTATTCGAACCCCGATGGCATTGCACCCATGCCGAGTGTAATTACTCCGGTACCCATGCAATACAACCCCACCCCTAGGACGCCTTTCACCCAAGCCCCAAGCGGGTCATCCCCCCAATATCAACAAACGCCGCAGAACTACCTGTATCGTCAGCAGTAATCCGTCAGTCACGAAGAGAGCTGGTTTCATCTTCTTATGATTTTATGAAAAGTGGTCAATGACGCAGTTGGCTTGCTCTATTGACCTTGGTGATTTTGGACTCGGGCTCTAGATGGTTCTCTCGAGGCCAAGCTTCTGTGCTGTCTAGGGCAATGCGTCACGTTCCTCGCGCAACAGTAGCCTTACTAGAATTTTGACAGTTTGTGCGGCGCTTGTCAAATGTAGTGAAACACTGATAACATCAACTGTATTCTATAATCTGCCAACTCCAACCAACTCGACTCAATACGTTCAGCGTATCAAGTGCAGGCTCCCAAGCTGGGTTATGGTCTGGTTTTAATGCCCTCGCATCCAGACACGGTACCTTAAGGAAGGTACCAGGTAAGCTTGGGGACTTCATTAGTCATCTGAAGCTGCCCCGTGCTTACCTAAGGTAAGGTACTAAGAGAATTACCGCAGACCACTCTGAAAGCGCAATTTTGGCCGACTTGTCAGCGGTGACCGAATCGGGTCATCGCGCAAGGCAGCCATCAAGGCAACGAAACCACAGCCTCACTTCCCGGTCCGTTGCCTCCTTCGGCCAACCAAGGCATCCAGTGCCCCAAGCCGCTGGGACCACCAAAAGAACGTGTGCTTTTTCGTCCAGAGGAGAATGCCGCCACCTCTGCGCACCCGTCGTGCGGCTCCCGGCCCGGTCATCATCACGCGCTTCAGATCCTGTGGCCGAACATTCTCTGCGACTTCCAAAGGGATGGGGGATTCGTTTCCCAGACGCCTTCTGCGATGATTGATTGGACTAGGCTCTGCTACTGTTACCGTTACTGTCACTGTCACTGTTGCTGTTGCTGTCGCTGTTGAGGACGGGCGTGTGCGGAGCGGTGAGACCAAAGTTTGCAGGCTTATTATTACATCGGCAGTCCCTTTGCCCGCATCCCTCTTTTGGAAAGGTTTGCGCCCCGGTCTGCTTGCAGCTGGACTGCACGCTGAGGTGGGACAAAAGTTGCGGCTTCGTGTCCTCGCTCTCAGTACCGTCTCCCTCGATGTAAGCCTTTGCGATCGTTCATCACGGTGTGTCTGCTTGCTCTCGAACTAGATAGCTGATTTCCAGGAGACTTGGTGTCGCGATGGCCAACGACGGCCAGCACTATGCAGATTTTGCTCAGTCAACGTCTCATGTATGTCATCGAATCTCGTTCGACCGGTCAAGCCATGCTTCACACTTCTCATCATCGATCCTGTCTAGTTCTACCGCGATGTTCCACCGACCGTATCTCAGGAGTGCTTTCCATCTCAACTCAGACTTCACGAACCGCAGACGAATACTGCACGACCAACTTTGCGGGTCAGTCGTGCCATGGATGGATGGAGCAGTATCAATGTACATCGTTCGCCAAACCTCGGATTAGATAGCGAATATTCAAACTCCCTACGACCGGGAGAAAGTTTTAACCACTTCCGGGGATCTCTTCCTTCACAGCATTCCTCGTATACACTTCAGGTGCCTTCCCATATGCCACATGAGGTGTCGCCAGATTCAATAAGTCGCTTTCAGACCATTCCGGGGCCTTGGGTCCCGCGGGGGATAGCAGATGTACCTAATTATTCAAACAGACGACCTAAGCAATCTAGGTCATCTAATGCCCGGACGAGGCACAGCGAACCGAACAATTCCTTCACTCAATATCGAGCCAACGCCGGATCAGAGGTCGGGAGCGACATTACCGGACCGTATCCATCTGACTCGGGCTACGGCACGAGAAGTCAGGCTGCGACATCCATCCTGAGCTCGGATCCAGTGGACCATAACCAAGAGTGCTCCAGTATCACCGGTCATATTAACGGTCTGAACTTTCTTTCTGAAGACCCCTTTCAAGTGTATCCACAACCGGACAAAAACGCTCGTGCTCAGGGGAACGAGCAAAGACCTGACCCGGACCAGTCTCACAAGGCCAATCTGCACTGTACCTATGCGGGCTGTGAGACGATTGTGAAGTGCCAGTCGGAATTGACGTATGCCAGACTCCCTATGCGTTTCGAAGTGTTGATGCTAAGAGATTGCCAACGAAGAAAACACATTCGTCGACACGAAAAGCCATTCAAATGCGATCAGCCTGGCTGCGAAAGAATGCAAGATGGTTTCAGTACGACGAATGACCTAGATCGGCATAGGAAAAGTCGGCACCACATCGCTCCAAAGCATGGACATGACAGAAGCTTTCGCTGTCCCGAAGCAAATTGCTCTCGGAAAGTTAAGCTATGGCCACGCCTGGACAACTTCCGGCAACATCTAAAGCGGATGCATCAGCTTGAACCTACGGAAGAGGTTATTGCCAAGTCAGTATTGAAACTGTTTTGGAGATGGTGGGACGCTAACGCTAGGGCAGGGCCGAGCAAGAAGCCCAGGCACCGGAGAACCACAACCGAACACAGGCGCAAAGTTCGGAGTGCGGACCAAGTTTTGGATATGTTCCGACCGGGACCAGTGGTGATGACTTTCGCGGCTTACCCGATTTCGATTGCAACGTTTGGAATGCAGTAGGGGCAGTTACCGGTCACGGAGAAAGTAATCGTGCTCGTTACAGCCCCTCACCGTCTCGAATTTCAGAGGGTTTTGATGGCTTTCTCAACGAACTTCGAGTCTCGAGGCGCAGACCTTATACCTGCTCCTCTAGACTCCTCTCAACAACGTCTGCGCCTTTGATGCGATCCGTATCTCGTGACTCGAGATCGTCAGAAGCTGCATCTGACCATCTAGAACCTAACGGCAACTTTGTGCAAGAGGATAGTAAATTGTCAACGCTGCTGACCTCACTTTTGGACGCCTCTGGACAGCAATCGACTGATACCGTTCGATCATCACCGGGCAGCGTTACCTCTCATCCTCCACTTGACCACTCATCTTCAACAGCGCAGCATCGTATATCAAAGTCTGACGCCACTCCTCCACTGTTGGATACATTCGTGACGAATATCTCCCAAGCCATAATCTCTAGCGTTACTGACTACCTCAAGGCTGGGACACTAGATGAGGCGCAGATCACAGTGCACACAAGCCTGTTGAATCTCTTCTGCTCGCAAACTTCGAGCCAGAGTTTAGTACGAAGCGAATCTTCCAACCAATCTGCGGCCCGGGGAGGACAAATAAAGTGTGACGAATGTGATAAATGTCTGCCGAGATCTTGCGATATGAAGTATGTACATTCGCGAAGCAATCCAAGTTTACGACTAACAAACCCACAGGAAGCACAAGAAGCGGCACTCCAAGCCCTACGGCTGCACCTTTCAGGGTTGCAACAAGATCTTCGGCAGCAAGAACGACTGGAAACGTCATGAGAACTCTCAGCATTTCCAGCTCGAATGCTGGCGGTGTCACCAACCGGATCCCAGCAGTAAGATCCGTCACTGCGCGAAGATCTTCTACCGCCGTGAAAAGTTTACGCAACATCTCAAACAAGACCATTCGAAGATGAGCGATGACTCCATCAAGGAAGAGCTCAAGAGCACTCGCATAGGCCGCAACGGACAGGGTCAGTTCTGGTGCGGCTTCTGTGTGAAGATCATCGCATTGGAGAAGAAGGGTCTCGAAGCGTGGGACGAACGATTCAACCATGTGGACGACAAGCATTTCAAGCGCGGGCAGCCGATCAGCGACTGGGTACCCATCGACGGACACGGGCCGAAGGGTCCGCAGTCGGAAGATACTGGTCGGGAAAGGATTTCGGCTTGCGAGCAGGACGAAACTGATGACGAAACCGGAAAAGCGGAGCCTTGTCAGCAGTCACTTGCAAGCATCCTTGCGGACGACGTTCTTCTCTCCAAACGAAAGGCCACACCGGTCACCGCTCAAGCGCAGCCTCGTAAGAAAGTCCGCACGGAAAAGAGTCGCAGTGAGAAACAAACCAATAGATATTGTGTAAGTTGCTGTCAAGACCGGCTTGGGGTTCCATATGCTGATCCTATAACGAACGATATAGTGTATGTGCAACTATGGACCTCACACCACCGGGTACAAGTCCTGTATACAGTGTGATCACCGATTCTGCCGGTCTTGTCGCACTGAGAATACGGTGCTCTTAGAGAGTCAATGAAGGAACCGCCCGGGCGGGCCGTCGTGACTCGTTTTCTCTTGAGGCTAGGGCACCTCAGCTGAGGTTTCCCGCCGAATCTGAGTTTAGTCTGGGGAGCTTTCGTCTTTCCTCTGGGGTTATCTAGAGCGCTGAAAGCGCCTCTTGTTATTCATCGCGTTGTTGAGGAGCGATTGGTGTTAGTCCGTTTGCTGTAAGGGTAGCTGGTGTAAGCGTATACTGTATGTTGTATTATTATATTCCATTCGGAGCAACTTTCGAAGACTCCAGTCCAGTTCTGCCCCTTCTCTCAATTCACAGGGGCAGCAATAGCGCCAATGCAACCAGATGTCACGATTGACCTAAGAATCGTAGCATTTCTCTCGAACAAAAGGCCCACAGTAGCAACAAATCCTTTTGTGCGAACAATTGACCAACTGAAATCCCGTGCGCCATTGAAGCTAGATGCGGCTCTGTCGCTGTCGGGCGGTGAGGAAAACAATCTAGCGAACCCTGTCCACAGCAACTTCATCGCTTCGTTGTTAGCAGCCGGCGATAGCTCTCCTAACAATCTCTCTCTCGGTGGATTGATGCTATCATAATGGCGAAGACACAGCGGAGGTGGCTTCGACTTGTGACTAATCGATGGCCATGGCTCGGATGAGAAGCACTTCGCGAAGAAACAGGCGCCCCTCATGTGAATGGAATGACCGGACTCAGAAGCCGTGCTGCGTGCCTTTGCCTGATTCTATGAATGAAGGATATTGCGTAACATCCCTAGATCATTAATCCCTCCTTTCATGTCGATGAGCTGTTGCCGTTCTTGCTGGGTGAGGAAAGGGCTACTCCCACTCCCGGCTGGCAATGGAGCCCACGGTGCTGTTTCGTTTACAGGAAGGTGCTTTGCGCCTTCGCCTTGGGCGCAGACTGTAATCACTGTGTGATCCAAGGTAATTGTACCTGGCAGCGCCAAGGTGACGCTCTCTTTGAAAGTTCAAGCATGCGTTGATCCACGCGCCGATACTCGTGTGCCTTCCATGGTATCTCTTCTCCTCTAGCTAGCTCACAATTCACTCCTTTTACTTTCTCACGGACCTACGTCTTGTCTACGGCGCCGTGATCTTTACTCAGAGACTGCGCACCTGCTCAAGCCGCAAGTCATTTCAGTGAACTCTTAGAAGTTCGCTCACTCTTGTTAACCTCAATGTCTAAGCTTTCCAACTCGCCTTGCTGCTACCTTGTGTCAACATAGCTGCGCAAGTTGCTGCTCAATTGATCAACACTATCTCTGACGCTGAACGCTGAGCGCAGTCTATCATTGAAGAGCCTTGTTCGGACCAAAGCTGTCTCCAAAGACTCTTTCTAGGTTCAGTACGCAGTCTTGGGTACAAGATGGAATCTGCACCTAAGACATACGTGGTGGGCGACCGGCAGTGGGATGGCACAGTCATACTGAGGTGAGGTTTACATACATGATTTAATCATGACTTATACTTTCGTCTCGCGACCAAGATTCACTACTAAACCTCCCTCCAGGTCGGACGCTGCGCAACAGGTTGCAGCAGCACCAAGGAAGATGGAACCAGGAAGAACTTATGTCGCCAGATTGCCCGGCCGCAGCCGACCGTCTTTCATCCGACGGAAAATACAACTACCTAGCCTCCTGCTAGGGTTCAGTACTGGGACGGAGAAATTGGTCCCGTATGCTCCACCTCGATCTCGATCGGTAGACACTGCTCGTCAAGAGCTAAGGGTGGTCTCCGCACCCGTGCCACCGACGTACGCAATCGCGCCCCGGCAACAGCAGCTGCAACTCGAAGGTGCTGCAGTTCAAGTTACGGCGGCGCCACCGCAATCGGTGGTGTCCGTACAGGCAGCTCCGTCCCACGTTGCTCCGTCTCACGTCCCTGCGCCTTTGGTACTTGAACAACCACGGCCATTCTCGACGGTAACAGCACAGGTGGCAAGACACCATGTGCTGCAGCATACCTGCGCGTCCTGTGGCAAGTTTCGGTCTCCTAGCTATCATCATCGACATCTGCTCGCCCCAAACGAGATCCCGAAACTAGGGATATGTCGAAAGTGTATGAGGGTGCAGACCTCAAGTGACGAGAGCACCGAAGACGGGAGTCGAAGCCGCAGCCACAGTCGCGACTCTCGAAGGCACAAAAGGTCGGCAAGGAAAAGGAAACACAGGGAAAAGCGTCGGCGCAGTAGCTCCGAAGAGACGCCACCGAGTGTCGAAGAGGTAATCCGCGTCACCAGACGCGCGGAATCTCATGGATCCAACGAGCGGAGACGAAGCGAATCAAGACGCCGCCGACACTCTGCATCTGATTCTGAGGACCAGGCTCAGATTCAAGTATCATATCTACCGGCTAAGAAGAATAAGGTAGAACCTCCAGCTGAAAGAGTACATGTTGTGGAGCGCGTCAGATATATTGAGGCGCCGAAACATGGACGATCTAGATCAGAATCCCGAGCTAGAGAAGTATATGAAGAGGATCACGAATACGTACGAGTCCCTCGACATACCCAGCAGCAGCGTCCTGCCAGTTTCATATCTTATCAACAAGACGATGACGGACAAATCATCGAAGAACGTCGTCCACAGCCTAGTCGGCCCTTTTCTCCGAGGCATCCGGATATGCACCTCATACAGCATGAAGAAGCATATCATCCTCAAGAAACAGGGCACCGGCACCGACCAAGGCGAATAAGCTACGAGCATATCCGCGAGCCAAGCCGTTCCTCCCGAGACTCCTTTGAACACGAATACCACGCCGACATCCCGTCCCGACCGCCATCTCGCTCGGTTCGCATACTCAGAGTACACGACAGAGGACCGAAAGATGCGATCCGAGACAGCTGGGAAAGCGACCCCGCCAACATCGGACCGCCACGGGTCAAGTTCGTACCACCTGACTACGCCAGCCGACACTCGCCCGTCTCGAGACACATAAGCGAAGACATCCCGGCCATCCGGCGCCGTCGTCGCCGCCGAATCCGTGACATCGACGACCTCATACTAGACCGGCGCAGCGAACTCTCCAACCAGACCGGTAAGTCCCAACAACCCTAACCCCTCTTCCCCGTCGTGACCACCAACCCTAACCTCACCTCACCCAGAACATCCCCTCCCACCACGCACCTACCGCGACGTCCGCGTCCCCACACCCCCATCCCCGCAATGGCGTCCCCAACCCCGAACCCGATACGCATCACCAGCACCCCCAGCCTCCTACCGCGCGCACCACGCCGACCTCGACACCATGCTCGAACGCGTCCGCCTCGAACCCTCCCCGAGCCCGCCGCCCACGCGCGGCCGCTCGCCCTCCCGTGCCCGCAGCGCGTCGGCGTATCGGCCGCCGTTCTACCGGCACGTGAGCGGTGATGGGCCGGAGGAAGGCGAGGGTGAGGGGGAGAGGCCGGTCAGGTATGCGCGCTTGAGGGCGAGCGTGACGAATCCGGAGGACTGGGAGTGGGGGGTCGGTGAGTTGCCGGTGCGAGAGGCGGCGCCGTGGAAGGGGGCGAGGTGGGAAATGGGGTGAGGAAGGGGGTAAGCCGAGGGGGGAAAGTGGGGGGGAGGGGGGGAGAAGATTGACATGTCACACACTGTATGAGTTGGTTTCTCGTGGGGGAAGGGAGGAGAAGGAAGGGCTTGGTTCTAGGAGGGGTCGGGTTGGCCCTCTTCTTGCGGGGTGCTGCTGTTTTGGCGCTTTGGGCTGTAGACGTTCCTGGATGTTGCTAGACTGCCCTGGGCTTTGGTGACTACCTACCTTACCTCTGTAGGATTCGTTTCAGGAAATCGGTAACCTCCGTACCTAACGCACCTGGATCATTGGGAGGTTCCGAACTTGACAGCACAGTAACCAGGTGCGTACGTTCTTCGATTAAAGGTCTACAGTTCAAGCACCACCCGCACACAACTACTAGTACAGCTCCATCACCCCAGCAAAGGTAGGGCTCAACGCACCGCATCGCTACTCTGTTGCGCAGCAACACCCGTAGAGTATGAATAATTCAGCAAGGTATCACGGTAGGTCATCAGATCAACCCGGACACGGTTGAAGAAAGCAGAGCCCATTCAGCCACAGACAGGTCGTGCGTGCATCGATGGCGAGATTTCGAGTCGGGAGTGGGGGCGGTTCAAGCAAGGAAAAAAAGGAAGGCCGAAACCCACGCCCCACACCGACAAAAGGCAACGGGAACCATCTCGATGCATCAACGAAAGACGCGTGTGGGGGCCCGGTTTCGACGTGTCATCTCATCTGAATTTGACGGGGTGCGCGTGCAGCTGAGAGGTGCGATGGTCGTCGGTGCCTGGTCCTGGCGCGTGTTCGAGGCATCCAGGCAGAACGGGGCGTGCAGTTGCTAGAATAGATGCCTTGCGCTAGACGATCGGTCTGTTGGGGGCTGAGCGGCTCGGGCGCTGAACAGAAGATCTGCAGTGGTGCATGATGCAAATGGGGGAACTTAGCTTCATTTTTTACAGCTGTAGATTTGACGTTTGAAGAAGTTTTCGTGGGATGGTGATTTTGGTGAGAGAGTACGGTGATGGGAAATCTGAATTACTGGCGTACAAAGGTACGAAAGAGAATTGTGATTTAGGTTCGCGGTTTTAGTAGCGCTGTATGTATGTAAATTCCTAAGTTCGGTGAAATCCGTAGCTATCGCTCACTCCGTCCCATCGCTGAAAGCCGTTCCGCGCGGTGACAGAAACCCCAGCATCGGCCAAATCCGAACATCCAAGAAAATAGAACAGTGGTATCACGCTCCCAGGTCGTAAAAGTCATTAAAACAGGGTCCAAGTCACAAGAAATCATACCATATCATATCATATCACATCACTCCTCTTCCGCTTCCGCATCCTCGTCACACTCCAGGAGCCTCCTCTCCTCTTTCAAGCCCGTCAACCTGAACTTCCCATTCCCACTCCCACTGCAACCTCCGACCCGTTCCAACAACCCCTCGCCGACCATCCAATCCCTCAACCCGACATCCTCCTTCCACACCAGCCTCGCACCATCCCCCTTCTCAAAGTGCCGGCCAACGTGCTCCATCCGCTCCTCCCACGAGCCGGCCCCCTCGAACGCCACCTTCCTCCCGCCCGCCTCCTCGCACCCGCAGAAGCCACACTCGCTCTTCTCCGGTGTCTCGCGGCTCTTGACCCAACATCGCTGCCGGAGCGCCTCGAGCCCGGCCTCCCACCTCTCCCGCTCCGGCCTGGACGCCTTGGGCCCGGGCGCGTGCATGCGTCGGACGTGCTGCGTGAACAGATCCTTGCGGTTGAAGTCGTTCGGACGCGCCGGGTCGTGCGCGCAGGCGCCGAGGTCGCAGCGCCAGAAGCCCAGCCGCAGGTGCTGCGAGGTGACGTGGCGCTTCCACTCGTTCTTGGAGCCGAAGGTGCTGTTGCACCCGTAGACGGAGAATGTGCAGACGAAGGGGCGCGTGTGCGAGGTTTGGATGTGTTTGCGGTATTCCGAGGCGGACTTGAATGTTTTGCTTGGGTGGGTGGGGCAGGTGGTTGGAGAGTTTGTCGTGGCCGGGATTGCTTTGCTCCGTTTGGTGACCTTGTTGGAGCCCTGGGGCGACCGGGCAAGAACTCGTTTGGTGATCGGGGAAGTGGGAGAGACGGAGGACTCCTGTGTTGACCGGCCCCGACGGCGCTTCGTCGTTGCTGGTGGTTGGTAGTCGGACATGGCCTCTTCTTCGTCTCGGATGGACCCTGGTGTCAAGCCGTCGCCGTGGCTGGAGGAACCAGTAGTCTCGTCGTAATGACGTCCCACATGGATGATCTCTGTTGGAAGTTTATACGGTACTTGGGAAGGCTCGAGATAATACTCAGGCTTCACATCCATGTACTCATACTCCTCGTTCTGCTCTTCCGGTTCCGCATCGGGGTATTGTTGGACGTCTCGCAAAGCCACGAACGGATCGCTGACGGACCTCTCATGTGAATAGTGCCCAGAAAACCCTGGGCTGTAACCGATGCACAGCTGACCGAGGTTTGGTGGCTGGATATCATGTTCCTTGGGATATGAGGTGTCGACTTGTCTGTACCCTCTCAGATATTCAAGATCCATGTCACCCTGACTGGTCCGTGGACTCCAGACGCTTCCGCCGCAAGAAGAATCATACTCGGTGGCGGACCGGTCAGCACTCCATGATCCATCTGGAGAAGAATATCTTGGATGACCATAGTAAAAAGGATATGGCTCCTGCGCTTCGTAAGGGCGGATGAAATCCAAAGCATTAGTGTTGCTGTTCAGTCCATTGGTTCTGTAATAATCTGGAAGTAATCCAGGGGCACAAGCAGACTTGTCCGGGTCCAGTAGGAAGCGCTCCATGTTCGACATGATCTGTGTGTTTCGGTGTTGCAGAGGGACCTCTGTGCCTGAAATATTAATGAATCTGGAGGGCAACTTCCGCGAAGTCATGGGATTCCAGTCGGCATCGGGGTCACCGCCAAAGGCGGAATAAGCGTAACCGTCGTTCAGAGGACCGTTCTCGTCGACATGGATCTGGGGCAGATCGGGGAAAAGTCTGAAGGAGTCCATGTATGAGGGAGGCACGGAGAAAGTGCTCATATTTGTGAAAGGGGCAAGATTTGCAGATATCTTTATCGATAAAATTGACTGCAGAATTCATTCAACCCTCTGAGAGCAGTGTCCGTCAGCTCTGTTTGCAATAAAGAATATGCCTTGAGTAATACTCACGGGAATTGATAAGTAGGTAGATGTGTAACATTCCAAGTGTCGACAATCGAGTATATTTATAAATTCCCTCAAGAGTGAATAGGTTGATAACAGTGTGCTAATGTTGATGAAAACGGATGTGAAAGCAGGTATGAAAGCGAAGCTTGACGGAGGCTTCACACAGGGCAAACTGAGGATTTATCATTAAAGATATTCCTCCTCCACCTCCATCATCACACTCGCCAAGAGCTCGAAACATTACTTGAAGCTGCAATGCAAGACAGAGCCGCACTAGGAGGGAGCCCGGGTGGTGCATAGGCACATGTGTAAATTAGCGCCGTGCGGTATCTGACCAGACCGCTTGGGGGTCGGAGTCATGTCGAAAGTTGCAGGTCGCAAGGCGAATTACCCAACTCAAAGCACAAAAGATCGCCTCGCGACACCATCCCGGTCAGCCACTAGTAGGCGGTAGGCGGAGGCTCGTTATGGAAAGATACAGACACAGTGCAGGAAAAGCACTGAGCGAAGAGTTTAGTCTTGGAGCCAGCTCCTTCGTGTGGAACGGTTGCCAGTGGACCATACCATAGCGAAATAAAGACTTCACACACACTGCGGAACCGGGCGACGTCTTACGACCAGTCTGTTCTTCAGCGGTGCAGAAAGATGCACCCGATCGACCTGCAATTTGGGGTCCATTGCGGCCCCTTGAACTTGGACATGAACCTGATTATCGGGAAGATAGGATCAGCTGGCAGTGTCGCAAAGCAGAGCCCTCAGTAGACTGTTGGTAATTTTATCTTTTGCCCGTTACATGATATGTACTAGGTCGGTACCACAAGAACGGCCATCGAGTGAGGAAGTATGATTGCATGGGCGTCAGAGGCCGGCTGTGCCTGCGCCAGCATCGACGATGAACGTGTAGGTGTCACAGTTCGAGAAAGAGAGAAAGAGCTTCGAGACCGCAAGCACAGCAGGGACTACCAATAACAGTAGAAGGCCCCTCAGACCCTCTACGAACCGATGCATGTAGCGGTGCGAAGCCCACCCCAGCGAGGTCCACGGGCGTTGTATCTTTCGGTAGACCGCATTTCCTCTGACCCCAAAGCAAGGATGGTTTAACGACATGCGATGCGATAGGTTCGTCCAGAATTGGCGTGGAGTGGGTGACGGAAAATTGGGGGCGACAGAGGACGAGGCCTAGACTTTATAATTGGTACAATCTGCAGCAGAGCCCCCGCTATACCCTTTCAGGTAATCAGTACATCATCACTGTAACTTACTTAACTTACTTCGTACCTTTCGACCTGTACCGAGTATCACGCCAGAAGGTGCAGGTATAGCCCCCATTCTCAGTTGTCTCAGCTTTTCCAGGGTTGAGCGATCACTGCCTGGTACGTGCCGCAGCTGCTTGACCGCAATTGTTCCGGGGGCTTATACTATCAACTGTCGCTTCCCCCTCCGAACCAACTCTCCATGTGGCGGTCAATCCCTTACCGAGTAAACATGGTGCCGTTCATGCAGGAGTCACGGCCATGAGAACTAAGGTACCTAAGGTACACAGTAACGTTACCTTACCTGTTCGTCGGAAGCACGATACTTCAGGCCTGAAGTCAAGATGTGATCCTCTAAGCGCCGTTACCACCCAGAACCCAATCCTGGTAATAATCAATTTCAAACGATCTTATGCTGCCGGCGGACTTGAGATCGGGAGTCGGTCACAAGTTCTGTTGCCTAGTGGCTGATGGCTGATCCTTCGTCGAGTTCGAATTGCATCATACTGCTTTTTTGACAAGTCTGCAAGGTCTTGACCGAACAACAATGCAAATCCAGTGTTCCACTCTCAGCTGCTAACTACAAGGATGGTCACCATGTGGTGCTCATTGCGGCATTTTTTAACCATCCAGCAGACTGTTAGATGCGTTGATTGTGTGTCCTGTCATCATTGTCAATTAAGATTTGTTTTTCGTATCAACTGCAAGTCTCGTATCTCGGGACCTGATTCTCTCCATCATCCATCTTGCTTAGCCCAGGGGTCGGTCATACGATTACTCCCAGGTACCCTTTGCTTCTATTTTTATACGACACCGGAGTGATAATGAGCACGCTATCAAGTTTCACACTTTGAGCCTCAACAAAACAGTCGGTCGTCGGTGGGATTCTTGACCCAGCCAATCCAAGTTCCGGCCGAGGGAGTCTTACCTCCAGAGCAGATTCATGCCGCGTTCACGTCGTATTGGCGCCTTTTGACTCGGAATATTTCCAGCACACCGGCTTTGATTGGAAATGGGCTTTAGGGCCATCTCTGTTTGTGTGAGAAGATTACTCTCCTTCTAATCACGTTACAGTACTACCATCTCCTTCGTGGCGCTCGGACTGGCCGAAGTACGCGTGTTGGAGTACGAATAAAGCCTCCTTGAAATAGGGGCTCGGTAAAATTCCATACTTCGTTTTGCGTGAGCCATGCCGCTTGGTGTGAAGTCGGTGGATCTAAGATTCCGCAATTAGGTCTAAGGGTCTGGTTATTTCCTGCGATCACTTCGGTACAGCGAC
>JAABUJ010000724.1_pt1 | contig 59859 bp, 50 predicted proteins | sample 5559131 | NCBI WGS metagenome assembly JAABUJ01 (sample SAMN10711875, study PRJNA513366) | rock metagenome | isolation source: Antarctica rocks | place: Antarctica: Victoria Land, Mt New Zealand nord | collected 2016-01-07 | reverse complement strand
GGGTGAGAAGAGAGGAAAGTGGTGGAGCTGGAGGACGGAAAAGGTGGGACATACGAGGAGTAGACGTCACCGAGGAAGGCGTTTTCGTTGGCGATCAGAGGTGGCTTGTACGATGACTGAGCCTTGGCGTAGTGGCTCATCGCCGGTTTGGAAGACATAGTTGTGGGGTGAAGGTCCGGATGGTGATGGGGATCGCTGCTGGACGAGAGATGTTAGCCTGGTTGGAAGAGAATGATCGAAAAGCATCGATTGAGAGGAAAATGTGCATGTCACGAAAGAAGGCTTGATTGCTTACCTCTTGGAAGTCGAGGGCGAAAGAGGCTGAGATATGTCAAGAATCACAAGTGGTTACGGAAGCGAAATGTATTGCAGAAGAACATCTGCAGCCCGTCCGCTATATATCTAGGAAGTCCATCCATTGCCTCTTGAGGCTCTACGATCCCCACTATAACCTTCCCCTCTGTTGGACTACACATGAAGTTGAGCAGTAGGTGCGGGCTCTCGGCTCCCAATCGAAGGATCCGTTGTCTGGAAACAGCATAGTGTCATGGTATGGAGCACCTCCCCGGGGAGAAGAAATGGGCGAGTAAGGCTGAAAATATAACGTTCGGTTTTCGAACAACCCGGCGACTGGAGATGCGTGCAGTGAACTTTTGCGAAGGCCAACCGTAACATTTAGTCCTGTTGTGCTGGGAAACTTTTGCCAGTTCTGGTAAGGTGGTACTCGCCGTCCATGATCCTGAGTCAGCAATAGTACTCTTCACGTGTACCCTAGTCATCTCCAATTATCGTGGTGTGATATTTTGATATGTTCCGTTTGTGGCACTCAACCCTGCGGTGTCATGGTGCACTGGATAAGGCTTCGCTGACCGTCTTCGGGAATCGTTCGCGAATCTCAATGCAAAGTTACATGCCAGGACTTGTCTTCCCGCAGCTGAAACCCTTTACTGGTACGATTACCTCCGTAGTAATATGTAGTGGTATATAGTGAGCAGCAACGCCTGCCTGTTTCATACCTGCCCTATATCTGCCAACGCCCAGCAAGTCGACCCCTTCGGAATACCGTCGTGAGCCCCCCTAGGAACACCGAACACCATCGCTCAGACGCACTGTAAAACACAATACCGATATGACTAAGCAGCACCAGACGTCCAGTCCAGAGAAAAGCCGACAGTCCACTGCGGCGGACCAAAGTCCCCTCAGCGACACGTCTCGTCTACCATAACGCAGCCAGCCTGGCTCCGGAGCAGAGTTCCAAAGCACGGGAGAATCGGATGAGCAGCAACGTTGGATCATCCGAGCAGTACTGTCATCAGGTTAGCAGACGATGGAATAGCAGAGTCGAGGCTTGAGCCTACCTTCCCAATCCCAGTCTTTCATGACACCTACCCAGTGCAGTCTCCCTCGCACAGTCTTCTCGAACCCGACGTTCGGGGTTGTGTAGATCGACTGGTTCCGTAGCTGATGCAGGCCATTCGGCGCTGGCATTCCCATCTCTCCGTTCGTGGCTCGTCTTTTGCGATCACCGCCGCCGAACGGGTCAGACCACTCCAATGAGCCGACAATGTCTTGCTCTTCGATGCGGAACTTCCTCTTCATGCCCTCCATCAGCGGGGCGTACCCCGATGAGACTCGGGAGGCACACTGTCGTCGTTCCCGCTCAACCATCTCGGCATCATATGCATCACGACGATCCCAGACCTCCTTGATGACCTCCCAGCATCGGTCGACGTTGCCGATCAGCATCCTCTGCGCCATAGCTGCCCACCGATCCTCTACCCACGCTCTATCCTCCATGCTGGAAGCCTCACAGCCCGCGGCAAGCAGAGGGTAGATCTGCACGATGATAGCTCGTGAGCTGGGCGGGACCGTGGCCAGGAAAACGAGGACTTTCTTCGCAAGTTGTGCGGCACATGGCGAGGGGATCTCCGGAACTGCTTGGTGAAGATACAGTAATGTCGCCCAACGGTAAGCCTCGGCGGTTTGCATGCTATGGGTAATCTCGGACGTGGGGTCCTCCGGTGGTTCAAAGAAATGAGGAGGTGTCCATTCCTCGATGGCAGACTTCAGCCCCATGGCCTGGGAGATGATCGCCACGGAGTTGCAGTCACTTTTTCGGACTCGTCGGATAAGGTTGGCAACACGGCCTATGAGCGGGAAGAGCGTCGTTGCGCAACCCATGAGGGGATCAATCTCGTTGTTCGCTGTAAAGAAACCGGAGGGGGACCAGAGCACGGTGTCGGAATCGTTGGATTCATCGTTATCGATCGAGGTCAGACGAGCAATGACGTCCATGTACACGAAGGTGTTGAACAGAAATTTGAGCGTTGTCTCATCGTCATCGGACAGACTGCCCTGCCGATACCTCATCAGAGCTTGATTGACTAGGACTCTGGCGCCACGCAAATGCTCGATACCGGTGGAAACGTGGCGATCCCAGGATTCCGCGAAAGCCAAGACCAACGTCGTTGCCAGTGCGATGTCTGTCCTCATACTCTCGATACCAACAGCCAACGACCTAATGCTCCGCCTCATGTGCTCCATACCCTCCACTCTCAGTTCCGGCCTTTCTTTGGAAGTATGGAAGGCCGTCATCGAACTGATGGCGTGATATAGCGCAGGAGAGTCTCGCGCCAACGGCCAAACCAGCGTTCGCCATGGATTCTCCGTAGGACCGTCTTTGATGGACAAAATACCGCATGTTTGCCGGTCAAAGCGAAGCATAAGCATTTCTGGACTGTCCGCATGGATTACGGGCTGTGGATAAATGATGTGGAAGGGATCAAATCTCGACCCATCAGATGAGCTCGACGAGCTCGAAGGGCTCGAAGGTGGGGGTGAGGGTAACCGCATTATCCATGCTTCAGCGTTGAATTCTGGCTGACGGACAATCTCTTCGACGTCCTCGTCATCGTCAATCGCATTTTCCGGCAGCCGATATCCCCCCGGCTGATACGGTACATCCGATTGCGGAGGGGGATAGTCCATGAAGTCCGGAGAAGGCGCATTCAGATCGGTACCAGGCAGTAAAAGATCGATCAACTTTGGTGACTGACCCGGTGAAAAGCTGGAAGCTATGGTTCCGAGTGATTGCAGGGTGCTACCATCGTCGAATGCGGTGGTGTTGACGGTGCTCGCAGCGGAGCTAGGCTGACAGGGTTCGTCAAACGGTTGCTTTGGGATACCGCCAGGTATGTGCTGGGTAACGAGCTGGGACAGCTCTGGGGCAAATGCATCATTGGAAAAGGGAGGTTCGTTGGGAGGCAGTTGTGATTTTGGCATCACTTCTGGTGTGGATGAATCCTGGAAGACGGTTCGCACGGCGGTGCTTCCATGATTGACGGTAGCAGTTGAAGCATCAGACAACACAGGGCTGGTCGACACATCTTCGGCAGGTTTCGGGTTTGGTGCGAAAGTCGAGGCTGTGACTTGTTTAGACCTGACTTCAATTCAAGGCGGGTCAGAGTACGGAGTATAGACCTTTCCTCGTCCTGTGAGATGTTGGTTTGCCGGTGAATGTTGCTTCCTCGAATGGCCGCCATTTGAAGTCTTTCTTATATCCACCACACACGACACCTCTCTTCTGACATTGTTGGCATGACGGCTTCGTCTCATCGCACTTCAACCGTTTCCCTTTGCATGTGACGCATCCTATCAAGACGGGAGATCAGCATGGCACCATCGCACTGCAGTCGAGATATATGATTGGCGTTCTCATATCACGCCCAGAAGAGGTAAAGGGTATGGTACGGGCGATAACCATACCATTACGACTTTTGGATTGTTTCGGTTTTGCAACTCCATCTGCTCTCGCCGTCGTAGTGTTTGGTGCTCTTGCAATGGTTGATGGTCGTCTCGGGGCAGTCTTGGTGGTTGGTCGCGGGACAGTTGCGGCTGGACTGTTTAAAAAAGCAGAAGGAGAAGGAACACTGATAGTCGCCATGAATCGGGCAATTGGGTGTGCTGCCAGAACACGGAGCTGAAAACCTAAAGACTGAAGAAATTGAAAATGGGGAAGCTTGTAGAGTTTCGTGTAACTTGGCTGCAGGAATGGTGATGCAGTGTTGAAGGTACGGAATATAGGAAAGCATATAACTTAAGGTAACGTCCGGCTGAGGTGAAAGGAAGTAAAGCGAAGAGAACTGGTGGAGGGAGTGTGGAGAAGGCCAAGTCAAGACCGATGCAAGCCAGGCAAGGTACAAACACCTCGCCTTATCTTCCACCTAACGTTATCGTGCAAAGTACCTTTCAAGGTACTACCTAAAGGTATCTTAGGTTGTAAGGGTACGGACAGTTGAGTAAGGTTAGGTTAGGTAAAGTCAAAAGGTGATGTGGGACAGCCGAAGACCCGCCGCTGGGGATCTTGGGAATGATCAAGTGTGTCTGCATCAAGCATCACGAAATCCCGTCGTCAAGGAGGACATACCTGTACCCTATTACTCAAATGATGTTGATTTGACATTATATTGATACCTTGTAAATATTAGGCATGGAGAAATGAAAACCAGCGGGAAATAATAATAACAATAATATCATCATTTTTCTTATTATTATCATACGGAGCTAACGAGCGAAGCGGAACCTTGTCCGCATTCTTCCCCACTCTCGCTAAGGTAGGGTAACGTAAGGTACGTCCTGCCTCTAGAATTAAATTATAGTGCATCAGAACCGGGTCAGACACATAAGGTACCTTACCTTACATTCACTTAATAATCAATGCTTGCTCGTCGTGATGGCCACGACTGCAGGGAAGAATAAGACCAAGACTGAGACTCAGATAAATTTGATAGGGCAATCGATATCACCTTCCAAGCCCCTGCTGTCTCTACCCGTCTGGTCCCAGCCACTTGATCGTCTCAATCATAAAAGCAAAATATCAGAGGTTTTCTTCTACTCAGACCCATATGAAGATGATCGAGATCATCGAATGATCGTCAGCCGACTCACTGCTCCTTGGTACCTTGCACTGTCTGTTTGCAAGCCCACAAAGGGGATGTTGGCGCCAAGGCGTGTGCCTCCACCCCGGCGGGGCGCATGGAGGACTCCGAATCATTGCTGAAAGGGAGAAACGGTTGACTGCAGGATTGCGCGCATAGCGTCTCCGCAGTCAATCAACCGACACATCACTCAAAGTTTCCCCCTTGTATCGGTCCACTCGTGCTGAGGCAGGTCACAAACGGCCCAGAGTCGGTGTCGAATTGAGACAGGCGACGGAGAACGGCGCCGGTGAAGCACCCTAGTGCCCAGCCGAGGTCTGGCCGGTGACTGCTACCCTGATTGCATGGCGCTGTGTGGCCAATGCCCTTGCAGGAAACTCCGAGCTGATCTATCACTCCAGGCTCATCGCATATACCGCGACACACATCTGATGGACCCCCTTGAATGCGTCACTGCAGTGGCCCTCGGCCCACAGATTGATCTCCATGCCCTCGCGATGTGCACCTCCTCCGGGCGTGAGCGTCAAAGACATCCTGGGAGTAGTATAGTAGAAGCCGTGACCAGCGCAGCTCCGGGCTAGCTCATCAAAAAATTAAGACACGGTAGCTGCTTTAGGGTACTTGTCGGTAATGAATGCGGAACCATCTACGATCTGACTCAAAGATCGTTTGTTACTTGACGGTGCGTCAACATCTCGTGTGAGAGACCCATGCTCTCCTCGGTGGGTAGGGAACCGGAGCGGAACCACCGAAACAAGAGCAATTAGTGCTACTCGAACCGACAACAGGGTATGCTTCTGCAGCTGTGAATAGCCTCAACTGCCGTGATTCATGAGGGTAGGCCCTCGGCAAAGGTAAATCTCAGTGATTCACCTTTGAGATTCAGGGCCAGTTCGCTTTTCCAAGCAAACACAAGTAAACTAGACAATGAAGTTATGTCTGAACCGGGACACGAGCTGCAAACAGCTGGATCGAGAGATTGTCAGACCTAGACGAACATAGACACTTGACCCTCCTTGATGTCTTGGACAAACACTCTGACCTCTTCGTGAGGGTTTCAGCCAGGGTTTGCCTGATAGGAGACCGCACAGTCTCACTACCTACTAGTACCAAATAGGTTCCAGGGCATGGTATGGTTCATGCTATACCATAGCTCGTCATAGGATAGAATGTCGTGATGTGCAAGAGGGATAGACAATTGGTAATAGAGAGCCGGCCGTTGAGCGAAAACCGAGATGGCCTACAAACAGGCGGTGTTGGTAGCAATCGTATATTGTGACAGCCTAGGTCAGCAGTCGGATGAAACATGGTGGTGCTCATATGGTACAGGTAGTGTTGAAAGGAGGCAAGCCGAGAGAACAAAACAAGGAGAGAGACGACCACCAGCCTACTTAGGACTGATGTTCCGGAGGTATATAACTGCTCTCAAGGAGAAGATGCGCTTACTGTTGCTACGCCGTCTTTAGACTGTGGTAGCGAGGAGACTGATTCAAGTGTCGTACAATACTCTCTGAGAAGCATGATCGGTAAGTTCGGTTAGTACACACCAATATTCATGGTGAGGCTCTCTCACGAAAGTTTGGATATGAAATCTGTCTTGGTTTTCATAGCAAACTGGCACTTCACAAGGATCAGGTGCGGTCCAGAAGACGCTGCCTGATTGGAAGGCAGGCACGTAGCAAACATTGTGGTTGATTGCTCACAACGGAGGTATGGTACAATAGATCACAGTTCTCCTAAAGAGATGAACATGTGCTGAGACGCCGTTGACCCCTGGTAATTCCCCAATGCCAAGGAAACCTCCCTAGGACTGTAGCAGATTACTCGAAGAGGCTGGAGCTCCAGAAAGAACAAAAGAACAAAAGAACAGGACAAGACAAGATAAGACTATAATGACACAGCGAAGAGGAACCTCCATGAGCGTCAGACGTCTGAGTTTGACAAGCTGGCGCCAGCAAGGTGTCGACGGCTGCGTTGTCACAACTATGACGGCCCACCCAAGAAAGGACTTGTCACTACTCCGATCTTTGACTAAGCGGGACCGCTGCCGAAGGGGAATGACAGCAACCCAAGCTCATTTGCAGAAAGAAATAGGCATACAGCTCATCGAATTTTTCTCCTTTATCGTGCAAGTGACAGCGACCAACGGGGAATGGGTATAAGGGTGCTGCCTCAATGCAGATAACCGGCAAGTAAGAGCAATCCCAAGGCTTTGAGATGCAGAAAGAGATATCCTGGTCGTCAATTGTCCTTGCCATGCTTGCCGTGGAGCTTTTGATGTCCGAGGCCAACTCAAGTAACCCGATATGCATCGTAGATGACTTTGAGTAGTAAGCATTCGTACCATTTCTGGAGAAGGATTACAGTAGGCGACTACCTTCAGCACCTCTCCTCATCCCGCTACCGATCCACATCCCTGTGTTGACGTGCAGATACCTCTGGTCACCAGTCTCTAGTCGTATATACAGTCGAAATAAGTATGTACGTGGGTCCACAGTATCTGCCTGCTCTGGGTCAAACAATTTCTCAAGGACTTCCCTCGTACCCGTCCGCCAGCCATCGGTCTTGACGGTAATGTATGCTGGGGGCATATCGGATGTTTGTAGGAGGTAAGAGGCTTCCAGGTGGGTGGAGAGATCCGACGCGACAAGCTGCGAGTCTTGCCCACCAGGCTATGATCGATCGCGTCAGCACACGGCGATGAAGGGGTTACGGGGAGATGGCGTACAACGACAGTTCCCTTTCCCCATCGTCCGTTCCAATGACCGTCTATAAAGGTTACCCAATCCCGCTGACCCCAGATACTTGGCCCAACGGATATCTTGGGGTTGACCCGCACGCTCATCCGGAAGTCTCGCTCGAGGCCGGGCTTGGGCACTTGTATGGATGGCGCCTGTGGGACTTGAAAGGAACGCGCCCCGGGGACTTTGGAGGGAGTCGGGGTCCCATTGACGTGAGTCGCAGCTTCTCGGATGATGCTGTTGTCGGGATTCACGTCCTTCATTGCGTCGAGGTAGGCGTTACATTCGAGCAGATGCGCGCGCTGCCGACTCGTGTTCTTGGCGCGGATTTGCTGACAGTAGATACATTGGACCGAGAGACACTGCACACGTCGACGGTGAGCCAGGCGTCAGATTTCTGATCTCATGCGCCCTACCTTGTCATCTTCCTTTGCGCGAAACTCCACGAACGCGGCCTGTACATCCTTGTCAGATGTTCGGCCCATAATGCTCCTCTTTGTTGACGAGGTTATGCGCCGGTGGCAATGGAAGATGTCAACAGTCTTTGCGAGCGGACGCCAGTCAGTCAATAAGAGCGGGTCGATCTCAGGACACGTATCTCCAAACCTGGATGCTGACCTCGATGTTGCGTCGGCTTGAGGTTCACATGTGTGTTGCGATGAAGGCCGGTATGTACTGGTCCTATAGTACTGTAGGGTACAGAGTACGAGAAGAGAGTACCTTAGATAGTCTGTACGAAGTAGGCAGTCTTGTCTGTAGTCGGTAACTTTGTAGTCTAGTCTATCATGGAGCTCGAGGGTGCCAACGAGAGCGGAACCTCCCAGGAAGGTTAAGTACCTTACGGTAGCAATTCTAGCCCAGCTGAACCAACAACACCTCAACCCAGCCCAGCCCAGCCCCAGCCCGCGCCCCTGTCTACACTGCACGCCAGCCAGCCAGCCCCCAACTTTTTATTATTATTGTTGTTCCTTTGCCGCACACACGCCGCCAGTCGCTAATAATGATTGATACTAAAAAAAGACTTTTATTGAATGTAAGACTCGCGGCGCGCGAAAGCGCTCTGCTCTACTCCGTACAACTATCTCAGCACTTATTGTGAGTACGGAGGCCCACGTACGAAGTATAAAAACATCACTCTGGAACAAAAGTATACTCTGTACCTATAGGCATCCCATCCCAGGCGTTACTTTGAACGAACAAAAAGACAGCAAAACTAATATCGCCCGAGGAGGGGCTCGAACCCTCGGCCTTGGGATTGCACAACAGCATTGTAAAAGTCCCACGCTCTTCCGATTGAGCTACCCGGGCAAGTGTAGTTGCGATGTGTGTAATGTCAATATATGAACCACACCAATATTGTTCTAAGGCAAACCGTACTGAAGCAGAATGGAGGATCCAATAATTTGTAGCGTGTTGTAGGATGCACAATCTCTGAGCAGGATTTTGACTGCTTTTCTACCGGCAATTTTGACTTCTTCCTCGTTGTTGCTGAATACCTAGCGAAGGGACCAAGCAAAAACACCGTTAGTCTTTCTGCTGTAGTATAGTGTTGATCAGGGAATAGCCTGACCGATCAAAAGCACCATATAGAGGCGCTGGTTGGAGAAGGAAAGGGTTCCTTGATTAACACCAATGTGCTACATAGTAGGCATACCAACAGGCATCATCACTACCACGACCACTATCACCGAACAAATGAGCCGATCTTACAATGGTAGACTTATTAGAAGTTTTCAGGACACAGTCAGTAGTGTCATGTTGCTATCGAGAAGGGCGCAGACGACAGCGAACTGTTTGGTTACGCAGCTTATAATGTTTTACGGAAATACCTACAATAATGGAATACTTGATATTCAACTCCTCTACTTATATCTCACCAATCCATCGTATCCTTGACGTACAAATCAACGTATCTATCCACTTCCATATTTTCAAACCTCTTCGCATCGTCGCCCAGTTTCACCAGCTCATCGACTCTGCTAGCCGGGAAATGTGGGCCAAGATGCCTTTTATACTTCGCAAGTATCTCCGGTTTTGCCTCCTCACGCCTTAGACGATGCCCCAACGGCGCCTCCACCACCAACTCTTCAAGCACTTGACCGTCATTGAGCGTGACTGTCAAGGCATTCGGAATTGAGCGCAAGGTGGCCTTGTGGTAGTCTTCTGTGAATTTCGGGTCCTCAACGCACTTGATCCGCTTACGCAGGGATTCGACGAGAGGAGATGTGGCCGCTTCACCACCATCAGTGTAGTCGGTCGCTTCGAGGCGGTTGAACACAAGCATTGTTGAGACCATGTACTGTTGAGAACCCACGGGTTAGTGGCTAGGACTGTAGTTGAGAGTACCCAAAGGGAAAGAGAATGCGAACTTGAATGCAGTGATCCCGATCAGCAAAATTGTCCATGGGCTTGAATTGCTTATCGATAATCCGAACACAGGCTTCGTGTGTGCGAATGGTGATGTCTTTGATGTCTTCTGCAGACTTGCCTTGCTGCTTTAGCTGGGCGTGGATATGCTTGGCGGCTTCGATGGCGGTTTGCGAATGGAACTCGGCTGCGAAAATCGATTAACGACGACATCAAGATTTCTGGTCTGAGTCTGTGCCTACCAGGATAGGACACCTTGAACAAAACGTTTTCCATTACGTAGCTTCCATACGGTCTTTGAAACTCAAACTTCTTGCCCTTGAACAGAACATCGTAGAAGCCCCAGGTAGGAGCGGAAAGCACAGTCGTGACACCTTGCTCGCCACGCTGAACTTTCAGTACTAGGTTTACGGCCCTCTGACATGCGTCACCAGCAGCCCAGGACTTCCGTGACATGGTATTAGGTGAATGCCTGTACGTCCTTAAGCTTTGACCGTCGACCCAAGCTTGAGTGATGGCATCCGCTGTTTGCTTCTCCGAGAGACCCAACATTTTAGAGACCACCGCAGCCGTTGCGACTTTGACGAGAACAACATGGTCCAGGCCAACCTTGTTGAACGAGTTCTCCAGAGCAAGACATCCCTGAATCTCATGCGCTTTGATCATGCCCTCCAGAACGTCCTTGATCTTGAAGATTTTCCCATTCCCAAGCTTTCCGCCAGCACGATTTGTTCGGGATACCCAGTCCGCGACAGCAAGGATTCCACCAAGGTTATCAGACGGATGACCCCATTCAGCGGCAAGCCAACAATCGTTATAGTCCAGCCAACGAATCATGGCACCAATGTTAAACGCGCCATTGATAGGGTCAAGTTGATACGGGGTACCAAGTACCCGAGTGCCGTTAGGGACCGTAGTACCCTCCACAACAGGACCCAGGAGCTTGGTGCATTCTTTGAAGCGGAGTGCTTCCAGACCGCAGCCAAGGGTATCCAGAAATACAAAGCGGGCAGTGTCATACTAGGTCTCACAGTCAACACCGTAGATCAATCAAGCCGAATGAAGCTCAAGGTGTTTCCATTGGCTTACAGCAAGCTCCGAGTCGATCTTGCCGTTGTGGATGTAGCTGGCCATGTCCTTAATTTCCGGGTCGTATTCCCTCGGGCCTGTTGGCGGAGGGGCGGCGGAGTTCAATGCTGGCATGGTTGAGAAAGACGCCATCGCTGACGCTCGTTGGTATATGGGTGATTGCAGCGAGTTGCCCTGGGTGACTGACGGCCGTAGAACCGTACTTGAACAGCTCAAGGAAGGCCTTTGCCGCAGAACTGTGGATGCGGCACGACAGATGTTGCGTGAAAAGGGTGACATGACTTGCAATTGGCGTGTCGACAACGTTAAAGCTATATCTCCACGATCCTTAAAGAAACCTCTGACTTCAGAGGTACTAGGCTACCTCTTCAGAAGTAAGAATCCTCTTCTGCTAAGCCCATGCGAGCTTGGTGGGGAGTGAGGGCTAACGGGGGCTGCCGGATAATCGAATACCTCGGGACAAAAGTGACGCTAAGTCTTCAAACCCGAGCATGAGACAACCGCCATATTTCATCACATCCGATATTCACCAGGTATCATTCGTTCCTAACTACCTTATTGGAGGAAGAGTGTACTGTACTATCGAAGCCCTCGAATTTGTGCACAATGAGTATGATACATTGTCTATCTCAATTCTGTATTTCCAAGTCCGACGGCCATTCGTCCCTTTCGCTGCGTTCTACTTTACAAGGAGACGTGGTATGCCTGTGCTCAACTCATCTTCTGCTTTCATTGTCTGGAGGATGAGCTCGTGGTTTTGAGAACCTTGTTGCTTGAGAGTTTGTCCTCTGGCGCGCTAATCTTATGCTGCAATCCTAATCAGCAGGATTCTTTGTTCTTTCCTCGATGGCATTATTGACAGAATAAAGAAACTAAGGTACATATCCAAATTCTCACACAAGCACCATGGTGTTGTCAGCAACAATTTCTTTGTCCAGAGAATGTCGAATCAATGATAAAGAACATGGTACTCTATATCACGGCAATGCTAGTCATGATTCGCACATCAAATTGTTCTCCAATCACAATTACTCTTCCATCAATTTCTACACCGAGATCGCATATTTGTCCACAGCAGGCGTTCGGACACGATGTTTTACTGGTTACGGAATCTAAGCAATGGTAAGCGCACAGTTGCTAGGCAAAACGGTAGCTCTGCCATTCTCAAGACACCGGGACTGAACATAGGAAAGAACACCATCAACAAAGGGAAGAAGACCAAGAACTGCAGAGTCCCAAGTTCAACGTCCTTGAGCTCGCTTCATGGCGAGACACGGCAAACCTATATTGAAGCTCTCGCCAGGCTCCTTGAGGCTGCCCGAAATTGTGAGTACATCGACAACCCGAACCTCGAGGCTTACGAAAATTTCGGTCGGATAAGAATCAACAATGACTATTGGCACACAACAAGGGTGCCAGAGGGGCCAAGAACTCACCTTGTCTTATCCAGGGCTGAACCACATATGGGCGTGGATCTTGTCAGGGCCAACATCGCTAAACAGATGGAGCATATATACCAGGAGCTTCACGAGATGTCGTTTCAAGGGCTGACGTCCTCTACTCTAGATCTCAATCCAGCCCAACCTCAGAGCCAGGCGGTGGTAGGTCCTTTCTCGACTTGTGATAATGTATATTAGCTAACAACGCTTAGGCCATCAAAGACATAACCAGAAACTTGATCCAGACAGACTTGGCGGACCGAACGAAGGAGATGATGATGGTAATAGGTAAGTAGTATATATCAGTCTTTGCAACATCTGGCGGCTAACTGGCAGACAGACAGCGCACGGCTACACCGGCAGTACCAAGCGAAGGGCAAAGAAATCGAGCGCCAACTCCGAGAACACATTGAAACAGCCGTTCATACAGTACGCACTGCCCCAGATATCCATAGAAGGGCTGAAGTTCTTGCTTTCAGGGAATGGAGAAAGATAACCCGGTATGGACGCTTTGCGGCAGAGCATGGCTGGATGATGCTAAGTATATTAGCGAACTCGGTGACCTTTCGATCTGCATGCCACTTTTCTGATGATGGACTATGGTTTGCTCTCAACAGCGCTCTTGCCGAAAACGCGCGAAGCGTCGAGATGTTCGCCAAGGTGAGAGGTCTCAATTGGAGAACAGCGCTAACAAAGACACCCCATATCGGAGACGCATTGACAGAGGCAGAGATCCGAAGTACCATGAACGTTCCGATTGACCATCCGCACAACTTCACGCTGACACTGGAAGGCGATCCCCAGCGACCTCGACACCAAGGTCGCGATCAGCTGAACATCAGCCAAAACATTTACAATGCGGTCACCTTCAAATCCGCTCCAAGACCAAAGGCATGGCCTCGTGGAAGGGCATTTCCTCAGGATCCCACGATTCGCCTGCCCAAGGACGGGCCATGTCACATTTGCAAATCCCCAGTTCGATGCAATTGCCGCATGGAGACTGCTAACTTCAATCCTCTCGTCGAGATAAACAACTATCCCGGCCGCGGCAACGGCGTCCGCGCCTTGCAATGTATTCCAGCTGGTGCGATCATTGGTGAGTACGTGGGTGAACTACATCCTCTCGAATCTCTCTCCGATCCGACATACAGCCTCGAGTTCTCCGGTGCCCAAGGTGAGTTGGCGCTAATTCACTGCAGACGTTACGGCAATTGGACCCGATATATGAATCACTCATGTAACCCGACCGCCTATTTTCACGATTATACCATTGGTGACAGAGTCCGCATGTGTATACGGACCGTGCGCGAGACCAATATATTCGAGGAGATTACCGTGCATTATGGAAGCGCCTACTGGAACGAAGCAATGCTTTGTCGGTGTGGTGAGCCAAATTGTGAGTTTGATACACCAGCCAAGATTCAGGCAGCCATCCGGGAAGAGCGAGCGGAGCTTCTCAAGGAGGCAAAGCAGCAAAGGAAGAAGAAAAGACCGGATCATTGACCGGTAAGTCCTTTATATTTTGTAAATCTAGCTTTGGATGTTCAGTTGCTCTTATATATGTTTCTGTTTCGTTGGCGTCAAAACTGGTGCTATGTATTACTGGACTGGTGTTCTGCTTTTGCCACAAGCACGGCGTTGTTGACCGTGTCACAACAAACAGCTGACATTTCATCAACGATCTTTGCGCGGGGGCAATTCAAGAATCATCTGGACCAGCTTGAGCTATGTCTATGATAAGCTAGCAAGTCCATCTATTCTATAATGCTGTTCTATCGCATCGTTGAAACATGTCCATGATGATCTACGCATGGCATCTGCTTTGCTTAAGCAACAAATTGTCCATTTTCACCACTGCATAGCCTCCATTAGTGGACAGTATGAGCTTCAGCGAGCGAAATTCGCGGGTGCCTCCGTGGGTGGCCCTTCCGGTGTGACATATGCCTTAGGATCAAATCGGTCAGCGACCCGTATGAACTTACTGTATCAATCTTAGGAGAATTGAGAACGGACCTTGGTCATGCCACCATCGACGACAAAGTCAGTCCCGTTCACGAAGCTGCTTTCGTCACTAGCGAGGAAGAGTACCGCTTGTGCTTGCTCGATAGCTTCCCCAAAGCGGCCGCTCGGGAGGTGAACTTCGCGGCGGTGCCGCTTAGTCAAATCGTCACCCAGCCAGTCCTGGAGGAGCGGGGTACTATGCGAGCACCCCAGTCAATGAAAATTTCAAGCCAAAATGGGATGGAAGACATGACGGAAAAGCCATCATACGAAATGCTTACTTTAGTGGAGCTGGGCACAACGCATTGAAGCGAAACCCCTCTCTCGCATGCACAATCGCCAACTCCCTCGTCATCGCCAACACCGCCCCTTTACTCGCCGTGTACGCCAGCTGCGGCGTCGCGCTGCCCACCAACGCCACAACACTTGCGGTGTTGATGATACTCCCTCTCTTCTTGCCGTGGCGCCGCATGCTTATGATGGCGTGCTTGCTACCGTACCAAACACCCTTGACATTGATGTTCTGCGTGAGATCCCAGACCTTTTCCGGCGTGTCTATGGCGTCCGCGTCCTTGGCGTGCATGATGCCGGCGTTGTTGAAGATGATATCAACACCACCCCAATTATCAAGGTAAGCGATCATGGTCGAGACATCCGACTCTTTGCTCACGTCACACTTCATCGTCTCCACCATTTTTACATGAGGTACGATTTCTCTCACTTTGGCGAGGGCCTTGTCCAAGGCGGGCTCGGAGATGTCGGCCATCAGGACTGCGGCGCCTTCACGGGCGAAGAGAATGGTCGTCTCCAGGCCAATGCCCCTGAAGCGGTTAGAATGGTATACAAAACACAGATAGCTTTCCGGTGCAGCACAACTGCCTTTGCGCCCAGGGAGATAAACAAATGGATATGGATGTGAGCGCCATTGCTAGTTGTTGAAACTGAATGAGAGCACAGATCCATGAAGATACAAAGACACAAAGCCACAAACTACCTACTCAAAACCAATGACGTGTGATGGTCAAAGGCCATGACAGTATCACAAGCTTGACGGCAGGGAAAAGTAGGAGAACAGAAACGAAACCCGCGCCATGCATATCAAGAAAATGCGTCCTCCAGACCCCGATCCCACGACTCACCCTGCTGCTCCGGTGATGATGGCATTCTTGCCTTGTAGACGACCTCGGCAGCCATCAGATCCCATTTGGACCGATTTCTTGAGATTCAATGTATCACGAATACGGACCTCTCTGTGATTAGCAGTTTTTATTTCCGAGTGCTTCTTGGTGGGTAACACATCAGAGTTGTGTGACTTATTTGGATCCAATAATGATAACAACTCACGAAGATCTCGCGTACGGGAACTCGCTAGATAAGGTACGAAGTACTTCGTACATACCTTACTCAGATTATCCAGATAGTACCTTAGCAGTTATCCGTGGTAATTTACCTTTAGGTTGTAACTTACCTACCTTAAGTAAGGTAGATAACGTTATGTATCGTGGGGACGCGTAAGGTACATAAGTTAAGGTACCTACCTTAAGATGAGGGACCTTGCCCTATTATCTTAGTTCACTTCCGGGTCGAGCTTGCCGTACGTTACCGTACCTTACCTGGGACTGATTCACGTTAGCTCTGCCGAGTAATACCCGTGGTTGTTCATCCCTTTGTAACTGCATCGACCGTTACCTATCTGACTGTTAACAACGTCATGACTCGAACCTCTTAACCGGAAGGCAGTTGATGAGACCTGGACAGCTCGTTCCCCGTCGACGGCTGGGCCCAGCAGATTCAACATACCTCAATCACGCCGTCAAGCCACCATGGCCGAGAAGGAGATAACCGTCGAATCTCTCCCAGATCTTCTACGGGCCGACACCAAAGTCAAGGTTGCCGGGGTGGACGTTGATGGCGTTCTTCGTGGCAAATTGATGTCGAAGAAGAAATTCTTATCCATAGCGAGCGACGGCTTCGGATTCTGCTCCGTGATCTTTGGATGGGACATGCATGATCAGACTTACTTTAAAGAACTCAAGGTCAGTAACAAGGAGAATGGATACAGGGATATCATTGCGGTCCCGGATCTGTCCACGTTCAGGAGAATACCATGGGAGGAGAACGTACCATTCTTCTTGGTGAGCTTTCTCGACCCAGATACGCGGCAACCAGTGAGTGCGTGTCCGCGGGGTCTGTTACAAACCACGTTGGACAAGCTTCACAAACAAAGCTTTGGTGCAATGGCTGGCGGTAAGCAATCCCTGAGGTTTCGTCTGTGTCAGATCAGCAGTACTTGGTCAGCATTGTACTCATATCTCTATGCCCTCTGCAGCCGAGTACGAATTCTATCAGTTTCGAGCGCCAGACCCGAGCAACAGACCCGCCACAGAGCGCAACTCGTCATCGACGGCAACGTTCCTCAAGCAAAACCCTGTCAATTCCCTCCCGCCGCTAACCGAAGGCATGTTCGGCTACAGTCTCACGAGACCCGTACACAATCAGGATTACTACTATGGCGTATACGATGCCTGTGAGAAATTCAACTGTGGAATCGAGGGTTGGCACACCGAAAGTGGACCTGGGGTGTACGAGGCTGTACGTCTACACTCGTCTTGTTACATCATGAGAGTCTTGCCCCAATACGGAGGCTGACAGAATTGGTTCGGCTCAGGCTCTGGAGTTTGGCGAAATAAAAGGAATGGCAGATAAGGCCGGTCTCTTCAAGTTGGTAATCCGCGTCACCTTGGCTAGATTTCTCCTGCTCGACATTTACTAACACACGCAAATCCAAGATATGTAGTGAAATCAGTAGGTAGCAAGTTCGGCATAACGCCCTGCTTTATGGCGAAGCCCCGAGAAGGTCTACCTGGAAACTCTGGCCACATGCACGTCTCGATTGTGGACAAGTCAGGCAAGAATCTTTTCTACCGCGGGTCGAAGGATGAGAACCCTGAATACCCGGATTTGGCTTACCTATCGGATATGGGTCGACACTTTCTGGCAGGTCTGCTAGATGGTCTTCCGGACATTATGCCCATTGTGGCGCCGACCGTCAACTCATATAAGCGTCTTGTTGAGAACTTCTGGGCTCCAGTGACCGTATCGTGGGGCTTAGAACACCGCGCAGCTTCTATTCGTCTGATCGCACCTCCCACATCAAGTGCTAAAGCTACAAGGTTCGAAGTCCGTGTTGCTGGTGCCGACGCGAATCCATTCTATGTGCTGGCTGCCATCCTAGCGCTCGGATGGAGGGGCATAGAGAAGAAGATGGAGATCAAGGTGCCACCTCTTGGAAAGGGCGAAGATGTCGGAGGAGCGTCGGACAAGGGGGTGAGGTTGGCCAAGTCCTTGAAGGAGGCCAATGTACAGTTCATGAGGAAAGAAAGCGTAGCGAGAGAGGTGTTTGGCGATGAGTTTGTTGAGCATTTCGGTGGGACTCGAGAACATGAGGTTAGGCTTTGGGAGGAAGCTGTCACTGATTGGTACGCCCTTCTTTCTGCGTTGACCGCTTGATGCTGGACGCTGAGATTTGCTTTACAGGGAGGTCAGACGGTACATTGAGACAGTCTGATGCAAAGTGACGATGTGTCTCCTGAACCCGCAGGCTACCTAGTAATTTCGGCGGACCGTTGTAGGGGCCGAGACGGACTCAGCCCACGCATGAATGGATGAGCCGTGCTCTTTGCATCTTCAGGAAGACGCATGGTTGAATAGGAAAGCTTGTCTGGAGATATCAAAGCATCTGAAGGCCGCGAATATCCCTGAACATGATATAAACATGCTTGGTGATCAAATGCACACGACTTAGCATGAGAGCCCAATCATCAGCGTATCGGACCCTCTGTCACATCAGACACACCCTCGAGTTATATAGTCAATTAAAGATGATCCTGACCCTCGCACTCCAACTACCTACGCTGTTCCCTCCTATGTACGAGTGTGATCGTGCTTTGAGAACTTGAGAACCCACTGATTTGTGTTCTCTAAGGTCGAGTTGCTTGATGACGTATGTGCCCCACCCCACACTTCCAGCGTCCGATGAGTACCCGTTATATCCGACATGATTCATGAAAGGTCGTATGAGATTCCGACCTTTCACATTTCTCTTGAGGCCCGCCACTTACTCCAAGTTTCAACCAAATCTACTCGCAACAAGATACATATACAAAATGGCACACCACGGGCCATAGTGAGGTACGTGAAAGAAGCCAATTGACTTCCGGTCAGGATCAAACTGACCAGATAGGCTTGCTGTACCATTCCTCCTGTCGTTGCAAAGGGCTATCAGACCAAGGGCAGATATATCGAGATTGATGGCATGAAGACATGTACGATGTGAATCTCGGAGGGGATCAATAATCGGAGGCACTTCGTTGACAGCTACTCTCTCTGTACAGACGCAACGGGGCCTTCTTCAGCAAAATCCGCCATCTTGGTCATCTATGACATATTCGGCTTCCACGACCATACACTGCAGGGGGCCGACATCTTAGCGCACTCCGACCAAGAGCATCAATACCAGGTCTTCGTGCCGGATTTCTTCTACGGCAAGCCTGCCGACCACTCTTGGTACCCTCCCGACACCAAAGAGAAGGGCGAGAAACTTGGAGCCTTCTTCCAAGGTCCGGCGGCACCACCGAAAACAGCAGAGAAAATCCCCCAGGTCCTCAAAGAGATCGAACAAAAGACAGGCTACAAAATCAGCCATTGGGGTGCTGTAGGGTTTTGTTGGGGCGGCAAAGTAAATCTCCAGTGATCTGCGAGCAATGTGATAACTGCTGATGGAGGTCTGTTCAGATAGTATCGCTCACTTCGCAGTCCGGAACACCTTTCACGGCTGTGGCAACAGCACACCCAGCTATGGTGGATCCGAACGACGCGAAGGGCATCACTGTACCCTTTTGTATGCTTCCCTCCAAAGATGAAGATGCGAAAGAGGTGGAAGCCTTCAAGAAGGAATTGAAGGGTAAGCACCATATCGAGACATTCCCCGATCAGATCCACGGATGGATGGCTGCACGGTGAGTACGGGTCGCCCAAGGGACACGGAGTAGGCTGCTAAATGTATTCCCGCAGCGGTAACCTGGAGGATCCGAAAGCCAAGGCAGAGTACGAGCGTGGATACAAGACGCTCTTGCACTTCTTTCACGAGTACCTGTGAGTTTATAAGGTTCGTTTACGCTCGATATCTTGTTGCTGATGACCCTTTACTGGTCCCTCTGCTGACGGGATCCCGTATAGGACAAGCAGTGGCACTTCGAAAATGTGATTACGTATCAGATGAACAGTCTGAAGCAAGGACTTCCCATAGCAATGGATTGATAAGCTGCCATAAGATTATATCAGGAGCGAGCCAGCATCGTGACTCCTGAAAGTAATAATCTCCGAAGGTTCCTGCATTCTAACAGTAACTCCGGCACCTCTTCCGAAGCCGAGATATTCAGTAAGGCAGAAGATCTACCCACCTAGATACGTGAGATTGGGGCCAGATTCTTGGCGTAGAGGTGGGGGCTGTCATGACGCCCACAAGGCTGTCTGATCCTTAAGCCTCAGTGGACATACCCACGGTGTGTAAGGGCGGCTGTGCGCATTCCATATGTAACTACTCCGTGAGAGTTCCAGAAGGGTTCCATAATCCTAACAGCACGTGGCAGTTGCACCGTCAGCATGAGCCACAGCAACGTGCGTACAAATGCCTCGCTGCAGAATCCCTTCACGAAACAGACATTTGGTGAGTCTCCCTGACACCAAAGAACAGATAGCTTGTCCCCATCGACTTATCTCCGGTACCTCGGCTCGCCGTTTCCTACTCGTCAAGGGCAAACGAGTGCTGGAGTGTTTGACGCTACACATACACTGTGAGACGGTTATAGACCAGCTCTCAACCGCATTGGCGCTGCTCCGGCGCTGTCCGCGACACTGAGAAGCTAGAGACCGACCAATGGCCTGTCTGATGCTTGTAAGGTCATGATTCTGGAGGATTGACTGGCGTAAGGTTGAAAGCAATGCAAGGGACAGTGCCTGGTTGTAAGCTCTGTAGTTAGGTGGTGTAGGGCTGATCAAAGTGAGAGTAATTTACCGAACCGAAAATAGGGACGAGTCAGCGGCGTTCAATCATGATTAATCAGCAAGTCATGACAGCTTGCGGTCCGTGATTGGTTGAGTGACCTTAAGGGATGTTCAATTAGCTGCTAAGTTATTTCCGGATTCACTAAGTTATGACCTTTGGAGCTAACTACCTTCAACCACATTCATACCTACCATACTAACAATCGAGAGGACATTGAACAACGACCACTCAGGCGCCTCAGGTCATTGGCGTCAGCAACGTACAACTCTGTTATGTCTTTAAGCGTCTTTTCGTCAAGTGAATGCATACACTCAATATAGTCACTGATTGCAGCCGGTCTTCTTCTCGCTTGAGCTGTCATACTAAGATATTGAAGGATCCTACAGTGACGGCAGTACGGAGCTGCTCAGCCATTGCTCTGACCCATCCACGGAGACAAATCTGTGAGGTCATTGCTGGTTCTTCATCGGTATTGGCTTCGGACATGATTAAAGCCACGGGTCAATCGACCAAACTCCGGGGCTCGCCGTCAAGCTTCAGCTGAATGACGGCAAAGAGGGAGAGGCAATGCCCACCGGCTCACTGGATTCGATTGCTCCTTGAGTATGGCTATCCAACAGCTGCTCGAGGACTGGGATCGAAGTCCCACAGTGGAGTCACCAAGTGGGGTGTGCTGACACGGGACTTGCCAAGTTGTTGACCTATCTGCATCCTGAAGCTCGATCGGGGAATGGAAGCATTCGCATATTGGGGCTGTGACCCCTGCAGCCCACGGGTATCTGATCGAGAAGCATACCCTGGGTAAATCTCTTGGCCTTGGCCCACCTCACCCATATCTGTTTCAGCCCTAAGATAATCTCCTGCGGCTTGATTACGTTCTGTTCCTCCGCCCCAATGGCTTGTACCGAACGAAATCCAGCTCGTTCTGCTCTTGTGCTGCAAAGATATCGTACTCCTCTGCAGGAGCTATTCCGTCATATCTTACTCTTGCTCTACGCCCTCATGGGCCATTACTGTACTCTTCCCTCGGGATATTCGAACCGTTTCTGGCATTCTGTCTTCTATATAATCCCTAACGGCTTCTCTTTAGTATCATATCTTTCCATATACGTTTGAGTATCATTTGATCCACCATCACAAAGTCAGGTATTCAAGCACGAGCCAACAGCAATCATTCCTTAGCATCAGACTGCCATTGTTAGTTTCTTGGATTTTGGATCATCATTACCTCCACAAGACTTTCAGCACCAAGAGCAAGAGACGCAACCTCCTGAGCCTCACTCGGAAAATCATCGACTGCACACTTTTGCAGATTCCGTCTGCAAACTCTCAATACAGAACTACCATTCCTGGTGTGACCCCACACACGTATCGACTCCAGCACAACCATAGTGTACCGCAAGAAAAATGTCAGCCTATTCATCCTCCTCTCAGGACGATCCGATCTACAGCACTCCCGGGCCACAGCAGTACATGCTTGTTACTCCAGGGATGTCGAGTGACCCCAGAAGTTTGAGTCAAGTTAGTCCTGGATTCATATACGTAATATTTCCTAAATCTATGATTGCTTTCTACGGTTCCTGCATTCCCTATACGTTTACCGTCATTCACACTCTATACCGTTCCTCTTTCTATTCCTCTTCCTCATACGATCAGTTCTTTCCAGGTCCTACGTTATGACGTCGTCAACTCAAGATCAGAATGGCAGTAGAGTTGACAACTGAGTCTCTAGGGTGACAAAGATCAGCTCATTCATTCCCTGCGCACCCGGCGCGTCAACACCCTCACCGAGCTGCGGCGTATCGAGAAGATCTTTGCACACTTGGACTCGGCCGACGTCACGGAGCCTATGACCAGTGCCTGGGCTCATTACGTCAATTCCAACAACCTCCTGAGCGAGCTGCGCGGCCTTACGAAAAATTACCCCTTCAGCTCGGAGTGCCTCGATGAAGCCAAATGGTTGGTCATTGGGGATCCGGCCAGCACCAGAAGTTGGAACTATTGCTGGCTGGTGCTCAACAAGATCCAAACCGAGTATGATCATAAATGAACTTTGCCGTTGACAAAGCGCCGCGCATGCTGACGGAGGTACAGCCAACTGATCGCGAAACACGCACGACTGCTGGCCGCCAAGCCGGCGATGTGGGGAGGCCAGGCGCCCACGGCCGCCGGTGCCGATCAATTAGCTACCGCTTGCGCCAACGAGTGGAACCGAGCTCTGGGGCTCATGCTCAGGCACTGGGACACACCTCCGAGTACGACTGGTTATTAAATCGATTTGATTCAAGGGGTCCCAAGCATTTGGAATCTCACCGCCGGTTTCCAAGCCGCTGGATTAACATTAGATCAACGCGGGTGGGCCAAGGTCCCTTGACAGGGTGCCCCTACTCCCAGTCTGTCGGACTTGGCCATACCCACTCGTTCAAATACAGAGGCTCATGCGGATTCTTTTCCTTCTTGCGTACATTTTATAGCATAGCGTTCGGCCACCGTTAGAAGAATTCTCTTTTCGTTTCATGTCTTCGCTTGAGAGTTATTCATTAGGCTCCATCCTATAAGGGAAGAGGCGTCACGCAGTCTATGCTCTTTTCTGGACCATCAAATTGCAAGCAGATTCAGATTTCCAATTCTCTGGTCTGACAAGCCTGCCGTGATATGACCAATCCATCCACCCCTACCTCCTTACTCCTGCCAATGGTAGAGAGAAAAAAGCCCTTTCGTGCCCTCTGCCCACTCAGGAAGCACCACCTCACTTATTTCAAGCTTCACCGCCACAGTTGACTAATCGCCATCACTTAGTAATCTTGCGCACCACCCAAATCTTAGCACCCAAGGTATTGACATCATAATTGATGCAATCACAAAGGCAATCAACTAACGTACCCTCAACTTATTAACCCCACTGTCCCATCCATGCCCACTTACAGCACTTCTGTTACCTCCCCATACTAAACTGAGAATTCGTAAGCGTGACCGCTCTTCCGTACGCGCACGTCCATCCGGAATAGCCCTAACACCGTCCTGGCGGACTGGAGGCGGAGCCTCCGGTATTCGTACCTGCCCTACATATTGTACCTAGGTACAAATGCCCCAGGTATCGAGGAGGGTGGCAAGGAAGGATGGAGCCCTGTACGTCATCTCATTCATCGACAACGGGTTTCTGTGACAGGGGAGGCGTAGGGTTGCGTTCCGATGACCAGAGGTCGGACCGGTGCGGCCCGGGATTTGGGAGGCTGTGGCTGGATCCTTAGGCCAAGTGTGCGTGGAACGCTATCATTCCGGAGGGATAGCCTTGCCTCAGCTGACGTGGCGATCGGTGGTCGTTGTGCCAAGGCCGTCTGCGTGGTAGGGTTGTGAGCGGGATGTACTGGGGCTCGGTATGTAGATGCACTACCTAACCTCCCGACAGGGCTACGATTACATAGGTTTGGGTGCGCCGGTCCTCAGCTATGGACGGGCCGTTCCCGCACTGGACTGAGTATTCGCATCGAAGAGCTACTTTCGTCTTTGCCCGGTTTCAGAATGCCATTGAGTAAGTGAAGGGTGTCATGGTAACTTTGCTCGCTCTGATCGTAGTCTCCTAAACGTTTGTTCCGTCAAAAGCAAAAACGCCTCATGATATGCGACGCGCTCTGGCCTCTGTCATAACCTCGTCCCGCCACCGACCAAACGGTCCCAGTCCTGCTGCCCAAACTCCACATACCGCCCCTCCCTCGGTCGGTTCCACAGAACGCGATCATCCTGCGCTCCAGGGACTTGACTCCCCCGGGCTGCGGGGTCGACTCCCTCTTCGCGGAGGTGGACCTTGCTCTGCTTGTTATTGTGCATCGGTGTCATGGCGCCGACAATTCGCAGGAAAACCGGCACAGCGTACCGCGGCAGGGAGGCGTTGGCGTGCTTGAACAGCGCGTCGAAATCGAAGCGGTCCCTCTCCTCCGGCGGGATGAACAATGCCGCGCATCCCGCACGGCCGTCATGCCCCGGTACCAGGACGCCGTAGACGTTGGCCTCGATGACGCCGGGAAAGCGGCCGAAAACCTCGGCCACTTCGGCCGTGCTGACGTTCTCGGATTTCCAGCGGTAGGTGTCGCCGAGGCGGTCGAGGAAGAACCATCGGCCGTCTGGGGTTCGACGGAGGGCGTCGCCGGAGCGGTACCAGAGATCGCCTTTCGTGAAGACGTCGCGAGCGATTTTCTTCGCGGTGGCGTTGGCGTTGCGCCAGTAACCGGCAAAGGCTTGCTCGTTGGGGATCTGGACCATGATTTCCCCGCCTTCTTCGAAGGACTTCCGTATAGCGAAGCCCACGTTTGGATCTCTGACGATTTCGTTGGTTGTGGGGTCGATTTCGACGGGCACGTAGATATTTCGGTAGATGTGGCGAAGGAGGGCGCCGTGATGCCCGACGCAATTGGCTCGATAGTCACCTCGGCTCCAGTTGACAAGGCCCCAAACTCCTTCCGTACTGCCAAAGAATTCCGCCACCTCCGGCACACCGAAGCGTTCGCGGAATCTGATCCACACGTCCGGTCGGAGTCCGTTGCCGTACATGCATCGCACTTTGTGCTTCCGCTCCAACGGGTGCGGCGGCGCTGCCAGTAGATACCTGGCCGTCTCGCCGACGTAAACGAAGAAGGTAGCCTTCGAGTCATGGACATCGTTCCAGAAGCGACTGGTACTGAATCTCTTGCCAACACAGAGACCTGTTCCCCCCATCATACACATCATTGCCGCCATGCCACCCGTCCCGTGATATAACGGCATGCAGACATACCACGTATCTCCCCCGGGCCCTGGTTTCTGACCCCAGGAGTTGGAGTGAAATTCGACACTGGTCCAACCACGGGCCGTGCTGTAGGAGCACCCTTTTGGCATGCCGGTTTTACCGCTGTCGACGATGTGTCAGTACACCTCCGTTAGATCTCTGCGATCTTGACGTGCCTTGTGTACAGTAAACACATTGGAAAATCTCCTTTCACCCCTGCTCGGTATTCGTGCCCCGGTACTTCTGCTTTGAACGACGAGATCTCCCGCTTCAGCTCCTCCGTGAGTACTCGAACATCCATCCCCAATTCTTCCCTAATCCTATCTCCAACCTCCTGTATCCGGGCTTGGCACCCGTTCTCTTCATCCGCCAGCAAAACACTTGCTCCAGACACTCTCAAGCAATGCAGCAATGCCTCACCGTTGAGGTTGTAGTTGATGAACGCCGGCGCACATCCAATCGCCCATAGGCCCAGCCAAGCGAACATGAACTCTGGTGAGTTTTGCAGGTAGAAGGCGACCAGCTGCCCAGGCCTCACCCTGACCGAGAGGAAATAATGTGCATACCGACATGCCTGGCCGTGCGTCTCCTGCCATGCGTACTCGCCGGCGCGAGACCATATAGCACGAGCCGAGGGATAGCGCGCGACGGCCTCGGCGAAGAAATACCACAGGGACTGACGGTTTTGCTCCACTGTTGGAGACGGGGGACAACTGTTAGCTGGCTGAAGCGACGGCCGGTCTTTTAGTCACGAGCAAAAGATATAAGACATACCTGCTTCTGCATAGAGCTTTTCCGATTGCTTGTAGCGTCGCAGGAACCAGAGATCCTTACTCAAGTGTAGTTTCGCATCGAGGTATGCTGCCGCAGCGGAGGTACCCACGACTGCTGCCGTCGCAGCTAGATCCCTGTCAGAGCTTCCGCCGCTAGGGGAAATGGGCAGGAGTGATGACCTAGAGCCATGATTGCGGTTTGCTGTAGTTAGGACAGTCGAATATAGTGTCAATTGCAGGTTGGAGAAGGGTAAAAGTCAAATGGAAGAAGCTGAGCTACATTACCGGAAGAAAAGGTAGCATATACCATAAATAAATGCTCCAGGAGACGGCATTATTGATTGCGTTCTAGCCTCTCCAAGCTTGCTCCGCTTTGGGTCGCTCTGTCAAGCGATGCTGCGTATCTATAAGGGAATGTATAGATGGTCACTGGAGAGTTTCGATCCAGACACATCCGCCGAAGTGCGGACTCGGAGCCCTAACTACATCTACAGCAACCCTAGACACACGCCATTCTCCTGGCATATTTGAATGCTGGGAGCCACATTGAGAGCTACCTTTGCATTTCGTTGCCAGAGTCTCTTTGACCTCACACAAGTACAGCGATCGGCTCGTAGATCAGAGGTTGAGTCTTAAGCAGCTCGAATGCTTCGGCCCGGACATGCTCTCAGACACTGCAACAGCTCTCCGGCCTTTGCTCTTGCGAATCCTTGTCCTTTGTCATCGATCCCTAGCCCTACAATCACTTCATCGTCCAAAAAGCCCGTGTTCTTCCAGATCGCTTCGTCCCCTTGCCGCCCCCAGGCGTACGCGATACTTACCGAGTAGGTAAAGTAAGCCCAGTGATCCTTGCCGACAGAACCCTTTCCACCTTTTCCGCGAGCATGTTGAACACTCCCAACATTCGTCGGATCGTCGTCCCAATTCTGCTCGGCGCTCCATCCCGAGGCAGTTTCGTTAGCCAGAAGAATCGGGTGCTGAGAGATGCCGAGCATACTGAAAGGTGCCACAGCGGACCAAACGATAAAGTAGCGCTCATACCTCAGAGGCAGCTTTAGTGAATTCGGATGCTTCCGGTGAACGATAGCGAAGAAAACGGTGTTCGCGGCGTTCGGCTCGCACCCTCCATCGGCTCGTTTACAGAGTACCAGACGCAGAGAGTTGGTGGCTTGATGCCATGTTCCACCCGTCTTAGACATATCAGACTTATCCGGTGCCACGTCTCTTAGACATGCTTGCTCCAAAGGATCCGTCAGATTCGGCGTAGTCAAACCATTGCCGAGGAGCTTGGCAAAGGTGCGGCCACCGTGAGGGGACACTTCATAGTGTATGTACGCCTCGGAGTTGGTGAAGAACAGCATCCAATTCTTCTCGATCGCAGACCGAGTGTTCGCAGGGTTGCGAGTAAGTTCGGTGAGGGTTGGATATGACATGAGCGGTCCGAGGGACGGATGAGTAGGAGATGAGGCAAGGAGATCGGCGAGTCTGGGGTACAGGCTCCGAAGATCGATTACCCAGAGACCGAAGCAGGCATAACGCGATCTGAGAGACCAGAACCATCAGTCCATACACGAGTGGTGGACCCAAGAGTAAGGAAAAGCTCACTGCGTATTGACCATCATCAATGGCTCCCCCTTGCCACTCCAGAAGATTCTTGGGTCGTGGAACCCTGGAATGTCCACATAAGTTCCGAATTTGCCTTCGCACTTTTCCGCCGGTGTAGGTGGGACACTCAGCGTTACTGGAGCTGTCGCACACCTCATGCCTCCCGCTATTCCCACATATCCTATGTCATCTTCCGAGCATTGTTTCTCACCCTCCTTGCTGCCTTTGCCAGATCCGACGTAGCAGATGTTCGCCTCGCATAGCACGTTCTCTTGGTGGTTCCCATCTGTCACGATCCGACTCACAACCAAGTACTGATTCTCCGACCAATAGGGCAAGGAGACGATGGTTGGGTTCCAATATACTCTCTTATCGTCTTTCACTGGGTTCGAAGGAATTAGGGAGATGTTCTGGACGATATTTGCAAGCCTGATATGATTTGTGTATCGGTTGGGGCGAACAGGGCATTCGAAGAGGCTCGCAAGGTATGGATTGAATATCGGTCGTGACCAGGTCGATATTGGTAAAGACCCGTTGATCGATTTGGAGGTAGGCTCCTTCGTGTGGCTGTAGTAGTGTTCATGTGGTGGAGAAAGATGATTACCAGAGATGTTCGAGATCGGAAAGATATGGGGCTTCAAGTCCGAAATCGGAACGCGGATGCCTTCCGGTGGGGGAGGCGGCTGATGGAGGACGAAAGATGGAATCGCATTTGGAACGTGAAAGCTAGATTTATAGAGTAAGATGAAAGCGAGAATCGTGAGTGCTGGTACGAGGAAGCGCCGCAATGGAGGTAAATAGATCATTGCGATGGGTTGGCCGAACAATCTTATTATTTACTTTGGCGAGGGATTCCTGGAATTAGGGCTAGTGTCAAACTTAGCATCTCGTTTCTGTAATGCAAGGTAACAGACGGAGATTTCACACACCTAGGTAGTGTATAGTACCGTATTCAGATATACCTTCCGGCTGCAGATGAGTCACAGTGGATTACATGCAATTAACACGGTTCCGTTGTCAGGGAAGTATCCAGACACCACGTAAGAATTGTTCCAGCAGTAAGGTAAGGTATTCACCTCAAGGTACATTTATATACATGACCAATAGGTCTATATACCGTATGTGCCTTGAAGACCTGCGGAGCTTAGCCTAGTATAAGACGTTGGTTTAAGCAAAACATCCAAGAGCCCTCTCGAGCATGCAGTTGTCCTGGTAATTCGTTGACCCATTGAAGACAGAGAAATCAATCAGCTTACACCCATTTATGAACACCTCACGCCATATACGTAAACTTCCCATATGCTCTTGACACCTCCAAGCATCATGCGTATTCAAGCCCATGTACAACGCAGAGACCCCTCAACACCTCTAAGTTAACTTCGCCGTGTGGGAACAGATTCATCTCAGCAGTCTTCGGCGACTACCATCACCATTCTCATGTCCGTCTGTATCTGTATGCGCTTCCTCGTCCTGAGTTCCGGTCTCTAAAGTTTCACCACCAATGCCAAAGCTTAGTAAAAACCCGATGAACGCTATGCCGCCGAAAACACCAAAGGCTAGGGCTTCTCCCTTCAGTTGAAGATGAGTGGCAATAGAGAAGAGTCCGCCAGAGAGAAAGGGACCAGCAGCACGGCCCGCAGCAGAGAGAGTTTGGGCAAGGCCATTGAGAGTACCGAGTACCGAATGATCGGGCGCCGAGTTGGTAATCTAATAAGTCTATTAGTGACTTACATGGCTTCCCCCTCCTTGCAACGATTGAAGACAAAGGTCTGAGGATTTGCAACCATGACATACCATCAATAGGGCACTCGTCAGTCCCCCAATAGCTGCAACTGTCTTGATAATAAGAACCAACCCCATCTCGATCCACAACCAGATCGAACCGCTGGAGATACCGCCAGCTCCGTTCTTGGCGTCTTTGTAGCCTACAAAAGGCATCAAAATGAATGCGAGAACAAAGCCACCCAAGCTCACTCTATATGCAACCTTGTTGCCCGTTCTCTCTTTCAGCTTGCCGAATACGCCAACCTGAAAGATAATAGTAACAACACCCGCGAAAGCAAGCAGGATCCCAATCTCCTTGGGCGATAAGTCGCGCCCTGTCGGTGGGGCGGCTTGAGCAAAGATTGGATAGAGGGAGTTGTACGAGATATTTGAGAGTTGAAATATCAGAAATGTTACAAGGAGAAGGATGGTATCACGGTTCAGGACTTCTCTAATTGTCACACCGGCGTTTTGTTGGGGAAGGAACGCTGGCAGAGATATTTGCGATGCTGTTTCTGAACCGGGGTCTCCTTCGTGATCACTCTCGTTGACTGCGCCGTCTCCTTGGGAATCGGTATAGTGCTGAGAATGTTTCCATCGAAGGTAGGTCGGCCGTTTTGACTTCTCAAATTGCCAGACCCAGCCGAAAAACTGCCCGAGCCTTTCACCAATGGGTGGCAGATCATGCGCTTCCTCGAGGCTCTCCTCGAGAAAGATCATTGTCAGGATCAAGTCGACCGTGAGCAGCGCCGCCGAGAGCAAGTTTTGGGGGGAGGTATGGGTACGGGTTCGGCTCCATGCTGTCGGATGACTTCCTTGAAGACACCAGTAAGCCCCCGACGATCGGGCCAGTGATACTGCCGATACCATAGATCACCGGGAGGTAAGTGAACGCCCGGGATTGGTTGCTCCGATCCGTCAGCTCCCCGAGGCAAGTCGAGATGACGGCCTGATTTCCGTTCACAAGACCCATCAAGGCCTGTACAAGAATGGCCTGCCATAGCGTCCTGCAGAAGCCGAATGCGACGAAACAGGCCGCCGTAAAGAGGGTGCCCAGGAGAACGACCGGCTTTCGGCCTACCCTATCCGACAGCCAACCCCAAAAGAAATTTGATACAAATTGTGCCAAAGCAAAGGACGAGGCGATGATGCCAACATAAAGCCCGACTTGCCCTGCGCCAATTTCTGGAAATGTGGAAGTCATCTGCGGCAGATACGGGCTGATGGAATTGAGCGCAGTCTGCTCGGAGATGGCGATAACCGCAAGGATAGCCAGCTGTTTCAATGGGAGCGGAGTGTTTGGAGACACCGCCGCGCCATTCTGGCTATGAGCGCCGCTGCTGGAAGAGCGAGTCGAGTGGTGGGATGGGCGGCGGCCCCGACCTTTCGGGGGCTTGAACGGAAAAGTCTGATAGTGAGGCGTGGATCTGCGCCGATCCACAAGAGGATCTTTCTTGGAGGACCTCATGATGGTAGAAGACGTAGTTTTCTGCTTGAAATGGACTCCATTCTCGCCTGACTTGACGGATATTCCGGAACTGCAAGTAACAGTTTTGATGATGTCGTTTCAATGATACCAAACTTATTGCATTACGAGCCTTACGTTATCTTCATATACCGTAAACAACGACCGAGCATTTTATCTTGGAGCAATATACAGTTCTAGAGTGGCCTTTCCCGGTAACATGGGCGGCTTCAGAACAGTAGCTTTCTTTACTTGATTGTGTCTATTCATAGGGCTGATGAGCTTGTCATACATACATATCATGTTATGAGCCACAACCATCGCAACAACATAAGACTGGGACGGAGAAACCCTTTCGGCAAAAGACCTGAGGTCAACGGTACAGCGATGTGGAGACAGTAAAAGACCTAGTTCGACAGTCTGCCTTGTATAGATGTGTTCCAGCTGTCGACTGGACTAAAATTAGAGGCCTAGGCTTCAACAAGCAAAGAATAGGGCAATGATATTCTGACAATTGCTACTCTCCCTCCTCCCAGAATAGCTTCTTCAATTTCCCCTCCTTCTCATTCTCAAGATACCGATCGAAATTCGACTCCTCCGGATTGAATACTCTGCCTTGATATACCTCTGGCGGGAGGAAAGGACACTTGTCTTCATCGGCGGCCAGAAATCTGCAAACGTGCATGTGCAGGAACACCGCGACGCGCTGATTCCCTCGCTCCGTCAACCGCCGCTGAACAGGCGCGACGGAGTCATCGAGGAAGAAGTCACGGTCGTCCGAAGTGGCATCCTCGGTGTCAAGCCAGCCAGATGTGTCCAGCCAGAAGACAGATTTGTCCCCGTCGGCTCGGAGGTGGTTCACAACGTTCTGGGTAGCGTGCTCGAGCTGGCCCAGGAAAGGACGCACAACAAAGATGGGTATTGGGGTTGGGGCGATGTATGCGCTATCGACGGAAAAACTTGACGACATGGCATATATCGTGGAAGGGTGCTTCGGATACGCTATCTGGCGGATAGCTTTGACCAGCGAGACGTAACTGTCTTCAAATCGTTGGGAGAGGTCCCAAGCCGACATGTTATATTCGGCCCGATGCCTATCGAACGATATAGAATCAGAGCCCCCCAGATTGAGGATCTAGGAAGTAAGCAAGTGATACAACGCAAAATTGTAGTGGGGTAAATCCATCTTACCACGACGTCTGGAACATATGCATGAAACATCCAGGGATGTTCAAAGTAGTCGGAGTCTTTCGGCCCACTATCGTCATGTTAGTTCCGCCTAGAAAGGCCAGTCCCGGTGCCATGGCTTGCGGGACTAATTCACCTTCTGAAGAACACATCTCCCATTCCAAATGGCGCTCCTGCCCCCCCAAGACATTGTGGGATGAGACACATGCCCTCAACGCTGATACCAACGTGGTCCACCCCAAACATTTCCCCGAGCAAAAACTCCCAACCCATTACCCCTGCGAGTAATCTGTGCGCAACCCCCTCGCGGCGTCCTTGGATTTGGCCAACCGACAAGCCTGGGGAGTCTGTGACAACTTCTACCACCTTCCTCCGTCCTCCGTCCGTGTGAGTTACATCCTCACCTTCCTCGTCCAATGAATCAACTACAGTTTTGCTTTGATCGCTACCGACTATCGGTCGGCTCGGAATGAGACGATGCTTCCCACCATGGTTTTCGTTCTCAGCACTTGTATCATCCTCGTCCTCGTTCTCTCCATCTAGAAGGGACCCTGCAACGCGCAGAAGTTTTGCGCCTTTGGTGACCCAAACGCCCTCCAATTCGATAACACCCTCTCCGTGATCGTCCGTCATGGGTGCAATGATGCGAACATAGTGGTCCTTTGTGATGTCAAGATCTCCGCGTCGAACCGACACGAGAGATGATGAGTTGGGAAGCAGAATGTACTCTTCCATGTCCACGCGGGCCAGAAGCGAGATTGGCGGCGCCGCAAGGCCTGAGAGAGCCGAGGAATGGAAAGAAAGATGGCCGGCATTGACTGGAGCTGATGAAGTTGCTGTGACTGCCGAGGTAGCTACGGTTCTTGTGGCCACGTCCGCGTGTACGTTACGAAGCGACAAAAGTAAAGTGGTGGTGTTCGAGACGTTCAAGTCGAAGTACACGCCTTGCATGGTTATCGATCAACACCTCGAGTCTCCCCTGTACGGAGAAGAACAACTTACCAGGGAACGATCCATCCTTCCTGAGCCGGTTAGGTGTTGCTGTCCATCGTCCAACAAACTACAGTCTGTTCAGCTTATCGTGTTTCCTGTGTGTAGTATCCAGAGGAAAGGGTCTCACGTGAATCTTGGGGTTGCTTGCAGGGTAGAATTGTAGATTCTTCGTAATCTCCGGAGCGAATAGCTCTTCTTTCAGGCTGTTGGATCTCAGCTTCGCAACCTCCAGATCTTCTCGTCCGCCATTGCTCCACCAATAGATTAGTCCAAAGATGACTGCTCCCAACAAGAAAGCTCGACCGCTGAGGAGACGCCTAGGTTTGGAAGATCCGTAGCGGCCATATATGCAACTGGAGCGCCGTGGTACGAAATGCAGCGGGCCGCCCTGGGAAGCTGGAGTTTTTGGGTCTGCAGAGCGGAATGGGGAGCAAGTTGTTGTGTTGAAGGGCGTCGTGCCGGGAGTGCTTTGCAAAGATGTCATCGGCAAGCCGGCGAGCGATGGCAAGGAGAGGTGTAGGTTGGGTCGATTGCGGAACGGAGGCGTGTGGGCCATTGCTCCTGAGCTCAACAGCCTGACAGTGATGTGTTGTATGAAAGGACTCAACTAAAATCTTTGCAAGTTTTGGAGTTTTAACACGGTGTACCGACACATCTTGCAAGTCAAGTCTCAGTATTGGAAGGTGCCAACCGAGGCATTAGGGCAACACGGACGGTAGACTGATGATGCTACCACATCAAGCCAATATCTTTAAAACGATCATGTTGTGATGTTATAAATCAACTCGCACATGTCAAGTATGAGCATTCAATTCGCAGTCCCTTCTTCTTGCGTCTTTGATAGTCAGCGGTCCAACCAACGGTCTAGACAGATGGACAAGTCAGGATTTCAATCCGTCAGCACATCAATGTGTATCTAATATGTCGAGAGTCAAAGCGCATATCTCAGTAATGCCGGGGAAGGATGTGGTATGCAGCTTTACAGAGTGAGCATAGACACTTGGTCGAGAGACAATGGTACAGGTTGTCACAGTTGCTGAAGCCCGTGCTGCCATTCAATGCTCATCAGAATTTGAAGACCATGCTTCAAGGCAAATGGTCCAGATATTTTCACTTCCTACGACTGTGGCAGTGATCGAACCTTGGGTGCGGAAGACAGCCTCGGAGCCTGGGACCTGAGAGTACGAAATCCTTTCAGCACAGAGGAATCCGGTAACAGATTCCTGATTCAGACGCATACATACCCTCTGAGTCGTTCTCTTGCCCTTTGGCGCAAGTAGGTAGGTAGCTTGATTGAAAAGGTTGGAGTTCGTACTTGCTGCTGATAAGATATCGGGGGAGTGGGAATCTTCCTCTTATATGCGACCCCAACCCCTGCACAAGTCCACATAAAATATCTTGTCGACGTGCAGAGAAGGATATGTAACAACCGATCGATCAGTCGGTAACTTGATGCACCGCTGTACCTGTAGTCCACACCGAGCTTGTTGTCGTACAGTGTCTGGTACCCTGTTGGTTACTGCTCTGATTTAAAATATAAGATGCCATCACCACTTGTCACGGCAACGATCCAGGCGGCTGTGTTGAGCGCGACATCTAATATTCTGGCTCAAGTCATCTCGGCGTATCGCAAAGACGTGCGATTCCCCTACCCAATCAGGATGTACTGTACGGGCTGTAGCTAACATTGGAATATTGATATCTCGCTCTAGTCACCATTCAACATCAGCCTAGTGCCGATTATACATTTCGTGATTTTTACGCTTCTGAATTGCCCGCCAAACTTCCTGTGGCAACAATACCTTGAGCAGCGCTTTCCCGGCTACACGGGACCATCGACCGTAACGAAGGGAGAGAAAAGGGTTGCGGTGAAGAAGAAGCTAGATGTGGGCAATACGATCAAGAAGTTGGCTCTAGATCAGACTGTTGGCGCGACAGTGAACACGGTGTTATTCACGGCGGTCATTGGTTCTCTGAAAGGTCTAGGTGGTGGAGACATTGTCGATGCCATCAAGCAGGTAAGCTCTGACATACGGATGAAAGAACTCCTTGCTTGGGTCCGGGTGATCCAGGTGCGGGAAAAGGTTGTACGAGCACTGATTGCAGAATCCGTCTAGGATTTTGCACCGGTGATGACAGCTGGGCTGAAGCTGTGGCCGTTGGTCTCACTACTCAACTTTACGGTGGTGCCGGTCGAGAGGCGGATCCTCGTCGGCAGCTTGGTGGGTGTTGGATGGGGAATTTATCTCAGCATTATCGCTGCAGGATAATTGGGCAACAGGACAAGCATCGCGGGTCCGTCATCAGCAATAGGGTGATCATGACACGGATCAAAAGATCAGTGCTGAGTGGCGAGTGACCGCTGACCGGGTGAGATGGATCAGTGCCAGGTCTCGAGTTCTTCCTCAACGGATTCTCTTTCCTCCCACAATAGATTAGTCTATCAAACAAATTGAGAGGGAAAGAGTGGTCTCCAGTGGAATCTGATTGTCACCTCAGACACGGCTTACGAGAACACGGATGAAGGTTGGGTACCTTATGAAGTGGATTCCAACACTAATGATTGTTTCGTTTCGTTTTGTTTCATTTTGTGTGGTTTCGAGTAGCTGTACTAAGGTACTCACTTAGTTTGTGTTTGTTTCTGCATCCGGGTTTGCGGAGGAACCGGCACAGCCCTGCGCTAGAATATTCCACCTTAGGTTACCTTATCCGCCTTGGTGGCATGGAGGGCACGTGGGAGTGGAGTGGACACGTTTCATCCGGCTTGTACTTTACAGAATACCTTACTTGCTCGTGGGGTTACCAATTAATTACCAATTAATTACAAGTACAAAAGAACGTTAAGATAACCAACTTACTTTTGACGCCTGTGCCGCCGGCAAAGTTGAATTGAGTCCACAGCAAGGCAATTAAATAAGGTAGTAGTACTCAGGTAGGGTCTCATCGACTCTTCGTATGATAAGGTAAGGTAAAGATCATCATTCTCATGACCATTATAGCGTAAGGTATCACTTTTAAAATTCGCCGAGTCTCGTCGATCTTTGCAACTCCACGTGTGAAGTCGAAATCCCGAGACTCGGCCGGAGAGGACACTTAGTACTACCTAGGTAGTACTCTGTTGCGCCATATCTTAAATGTGTCCTCCACCTCATCCTGGCTAGATCAGTTGCGTCGAGTCCAGACGATGCGGGTGGAGGTGTTACTATGTTAGTTGGTGTCAACTGAATCGCTCATGTTGTTTGGTTTTGCCTCATGATCATGTTTCGGGGTAGTGGAGAGGTCTTATCAACATCGCTGCCGCTCCAATGCAAAAGGAAGCCAAGCCCACCGCACCGGTCCGGTCCAGTCCGGTGAATCTGGTCGTCAAAGGCTCCGAGTGACGTTTCAATAGCAGGATGTCGGGGGGATCCGGCAAAGGCACAAAACCAGGAGCCGTCTCAAAAGCTGAGAGAAGAGAAGCATACCTGTAGCCATGAAACGGCAGGGGAGGACGGTAAAGGTAAAGCGTACCTTGACGCAAAAAACGTGCAGTGCGCCGTGTGATCTCATGGATATCTTTCTCGAGTTGTACGTACAGTACTTCGTAGGTGCTGTTCCCATCGTGCAACGTACCAGTGTACGAGGTAAGGTAAGCGCTTCAATGGAAATAGATACCTGCCGTCGAGCTGAGGCATCGCAAGCCCTAAGTGGCATAGCCTCCCACGTTAGCATCCGAGTAGCGAGAGGCTTATCTCATCCAGACTGACACCACCGTCCATGAAGATACCTTACTTCGTAGTTGTAACTACATCAAACCAGGTCCTACAGTGCTGCGCCCACCTCACTTTCGCTCCGCCTCGCGCTTCTGCTCTTCTTTTGTCACGGCAATGCTAGTTGATAACAACAATACTCATAATGTAATAACTATCCAAAGCAAAATCCTCCAACACAAACGATGGATTCAAAACTCGAGAGGGTGGTAAGACTTACATAGCGTCAATCCACGAAGTATACGAAGTACAGATATGCATTTCTTATCCTTAAAGATACTCGATACCTCGTAATGTTTGTAACGGTCGTAATATTCCATGTACTTTGTCGCTCTGTACTGGAGCAAAGGTACTTGGTCGTTGAGGTTACCTTTCTGGATATCTTACGGCGGCACATCATCAACCGATCCCATTGCTGCCCAGGCTTGATGCTCTGTCGCGGCTTGGACCCTTGCCATGACTTGTGTAGAGATCAGAAACCTTATTGGTACTTTGTACAGCAACTGATACCTTAGGTACCTTACAGCCCTCTCATCGGACTGTTTCAGCAGTGACGATGCGCAGATCGTCCCCTACGCCTGGTGGGGGCAGAGGGCGGAGGAATGAAAACGGGCGGAAGACCAGTGTGACTGGAACTGCACTATGTACCGTCTTTTCCAAAAGGGATGAGCCTTCGTTGATTGACATGATTCATTCAATCCATTCTCTAAAGTCGTACCGCATTACACGACAGTCACTGGACAAATCTTCACGCTTTAATCTTCATACTCTCTTCACTTTGATGTGCTACATGGGCATTCCTTCAATCTCTCTGTTCGCAAGAAATCAACCTCGCGATATTTGGACCCCGATTGTTCCTGCGTCCTGATTGAAATCCTGCGTGTGCCACCGGAGGGATTGGAAGTGTTGGTTTGCTGCTTTGTTGGTTCGTTGCACCTAGACATAGATCTCCAGGCTCCAGCTGTGCCATTTCTGGTGAGTTTCACCATGACTCCCAATGTTGGTGGGTTGGTCATACTAATTCTGTGCCGCCAACAAGAGATCGACTATCTGTCCTCATGTTCATAATGGGGACACCGCTCAGTGCCCTCAATCCATGCTTCTCTCCCTCCAAAAGTCACCGCAAAGAGAAACCTGAATCCGTAAGACTATCCAAAGAGCCGAAGCAAGCGAAAGCGAGAAGAATTACCCACGCGGTAGCCGAACTACCCAGCATGCGCTTTGCAGCATCATGTACCGGACCCTTCTTGGGGAAGGTTGGCAAGTCGAAGACCAAGAAGAAAGGGAAAAAGGTCGAGGTGGTGCCGGAGGCAACCAAGCAAGCATGCATTTCGGGCCGTGATCTGGTCGTTATCACGCCTGTAGCAGCGCCCGTCGTTACAAATCTTACTACTCGAGCGACAGCACATGGCTCGATATCATCTGAGAGCGGAACACATAGTCGCAACCTGACTCCAGACTACGAGCCGACGATATCCGAGTCGACGACTTCTGCAGGAAGAGAGGTTTCGGAAGATGAATCGGAGAGCTTACGGATGTCTATGGATGAAGAGCCCGGACAACATCTGGCCCACCCGGGAGCGGACGACGATACAGCAGTTACGCTCGATCACACGACGATGGAGGTCCCCTTGGCGATCAGTGACTCGGTTCGAAGAAGGCCCAAAATCCAGCTTACCATTCCTGAGCAGCGATCGCTATCATTTGCATACGTCCCTCACCGAAGTATGAGTGTCGTCGAGCGTAGCGGGACTCCAGCCAGCGCCATATCTCTTCCGTCACCGCCCCCGAAGCAGCGAACGGGTAGCTGTACCACAACGACGCGGCTCTCAATTGTCTCTCCGATTTCTGTGATGGAAATGCCACGGCCACGACGGCCGTTCTCGACATGGTCATTCGCACCAACTTTTCAAGGCAGTCGGCTCGAGAAAGCCGTGCTAGCTTCCCCCAAACCGAAGTCGTCAAGCTCTGGTTCGTCAGACGACACGGCCGATGATGAGGCTTCGTCCTCATACAGTCCGCGGTCATCAATGTCCAGCTTCAGCGCGGATGGCACCGTCAAGCCCCTAGGGGACCAAAGAGGCAGTGTGGCTTTCTCGATTGTCTCGCCAGCGCGTGCAGGTATCTTCGATGACATCCCACCGACACCGAGAATCCCCGCCCTCAAGAAAAGTACGCTCTCTCTGGCCGAATCGGTTAACAAACCTCTCCCGCCGGAGCCGACAATTATTGAAGTCGCACCGCTGTTACCTGCAGGACGACCATGCTCGCGATCTACTTCGAAGGGCTCCAAACTAGGGCTATGCATCCCTAAGTCATCGCCCTCGCCAATCAACATCCCTTCCCGGATATCCTCAGGGATTTCCCTCCTCTCGAAATACAGTAATACGGACCTGAGAGCTCTCGATGCGCTTGACGATGCTTTTCAGCGGTCAAGCCCACCAAAGATACTCTTCGAAGACACCCAGCAGTGTACGCCAACCCTCAGTCAGGTCGAAGAAGCCTTGCAGGCTCAGCTAGCCACCATCAGTGAGGACGTGCCGTCTCAATCAGATCTGGTCCCCCTTGTGCACGGTCCACTTCAAATTGGCCGAGGACCGATGCAGATGAAGCCGTCCCGCGCAGCTCCCCCGCCACCGACGATGTCGGAACCATTGAGCATGTCACGGAGGAGAGATCGGAGGATATCCACGCTACATGTGTCTCAGCAGATAAAGGCCATCGAAACGCGCAGTTTTTTCAGACGTGGGTCCGTGCCGATCGGTGGTCACGGCAAGTGGAAAGCGAAGGTGCATAACGTTCTCGCTAAAGCGGATTCTCGTACAAGCACACCAATGGAAAGAGAGATAAGCTCCGAGTCCAACTGGAGCTTTAGCGATTCGAAGCGATCCCTTGGATCGATGCCCGACCTCACCGCTGATGACACATCCGGAAGTGAGGTGTCATCATTTCCAGAGATTGTGGTCGCAGAGGTGAAGGGGAGACTCGAGCTGTTGACTGCCACCGATCAGTCCGAATCAACATCGCCTTTCGCGGGAGCCTCCCTGACTGAAGTTGACGAAGTGAAAGAGAGGCTTCAATTGCTGGGTGTCTCTAATGACTCAAACATCGCAAGACCTGATGAGAGCATTCCATCTATCAGCGTTTCCATCCACCTGCCTGCCCAACAAAAGAACACAGATCACACTCGTTCCATCTCGGCTGATGTGAGCAATGTCGGCCTGCCAGCACGGCGTGGGCGCGAAGGTGATCGTCTGGTACATTCGATGGGGTCCTTGGCAAACGTTGACATCGCCGAACTATATGCCAATATGCCAGCCTACGATCCAGACGCTCGACAATCCATGACGGAAGAAGAACTGAAGCGCCAGATTTCTGCCGACGCAGCCGAGAATGTCCTACTCCGCATTTTGCAAAGCCTTGACAACCTGCAAGATCTTTTCGCTGCGGCTGTGATCAGTAGAGGCTTTTATACTACCTTCAAACGCAACGAGCTTCCTTTGATGAAAAATGCCGTCTACGCGATGTCACCCGCAGCCTGGGAACTTCGAGAGATGAGTCCACCATACTCCGCCAGCTGTGACATCGATAACGACACGCCGGTCCCGGAATACACACCCGCCACGTATCTCCGCCATTACACTCGGGATATGTATATCATGGTCGCGCTGAAATCCCTCATCCTCGTCCATTGCGAGTCCTTCCTCCGCCCCGAGACCATCTCGGCTCTTGCTGGCACCGAATCGGCCCGCTCATCGGAGATTGACGAAGCGTTTTGGCGCATCTGGACCTTCTGCCGCATCTTCGGGTGTGGGAAAAACCGTGAGGATGACATTGAAGGGCAAACGGACTGGCTGAAGGGAGGTGAGCTTGCCGGCAAACAAAGCATCACGACGAGTCTGTCAACGACGGATCCTTTCGCGATGAACGGCGTCCTGTTTAGTCCACCCCCAAGCTTTGCCAAGGGTAACCGAAATGGTTTGACTGTCGAGGAGCTATATGATATGACAGAGATCTGGACGTGTCTTGGGGTGCTGGTTCGAGGTTTTCAAGGCAAAGCCGAGCAGGCACGAGAATATGGCATCTTTGAGAATGCCGATATCTTTCCTGGTGACGTAGACAAGGAGAATACAATCCTTGGTTCGTCACCTGTTGCGTTCCTTCATTGACACAATGCTGACGGTTTATGCAGAAGAATGGACGTACCATCTCCTGACGCTCGGGCCAGCGACCATCCTCGATCTCGCCGGTGCATCCTCACCGACTGCCAGCACCTTCGCTCAGGCCCATTCCAACGGTTGGACATCATGGCAGCCACCTGCTTTCGGCTCTTCCAAGTCCACCTTCCTGAAAGAAGCCGTATCGCTTGTCTACGAGGAGAAGATTACGAAACGCATGTCCTCGCAAAAGAACGTCGGAGAGGAAAGTCAGGCAGGCCTTGCCTCCCAGTCCCGTCAACGCTGCCTCAGTCACGCCGCTGAGATTCGCGCTCGCCGACTGTCTCCCGAATACACCGATTTACCTGTCAGTGAAGAGCGACCTCTGAGTAAATACCCCGAGGTCATCAGGAGGCTGGAGGCTCCGCCAACACGTTCTACTTCACCTGCTCCGCAAGGCCAACAGGTCAAGGACCCTGTTGATATGGCTTTAGAACGACTGGTCGCGATGGGCTTCGATGAGAGGGCAGCTAAAAAGGCACTCGCGGAGACGGATTCCGGAAACGCGATTGACTTTGATGCTGCAGTGAACAAGCTGATGCGAGAGAGAGATAGTAGAATCAGACTGAGCGCAACAGGACGTGGATGGTAGATTGTTTCTATGTTTGTGTACTTTGCCTTCGTGGATAGCGGTTTAGCGTTCCTTTACCTCTATACCCTCATTCAATCTTGTTCGCAGCAACAGTTCCTGCATGTGTCGCGAGCAACCTCTCTACAAAGTACAATACGACTATGCGTGACTCTTTTGACTCGATCTCAACACGGTGATCTCAGCAACCAGCGCAGATCCGCGTCCGATCAATAAACTACTGATCACAGCATCGACTACCTACCTACCGTATACGCTCTTCCGCATCAGGTAACTTTACAACCCTCTTCACGCAAACATGCAAGCCCCAATGCAGGTGACTAAAAGAAAACCTGCCATGAGATGTCAAGTTTCACATGTAAATCAGGGAAACCCCCTTGCATGCGACCACTCTGTACGACGTACAGTACGTCATTACGAAATTGTCTCCCCTCCTAGAGATGCATCCTTTCGTACGATCTTTTATCTCTACATGTTGACATCATCACCTCCGAACAGGTAATGTCCATTCCCAACGACTAAACGAACTAACCCTAACATAAACCCAACCTTGAGCGTTACCTGCCCAACGACCACTATCTCCGCGTAAACCAAAGAAAAGAACAGAATAAATAAAATAACGCAACGATGGACTGGTCGCGCCAGAAATACAACTCCTACTACGACGCCTACATGCCTTGGGTCGAGGACAAATACCTCGCCTGGTTCGGCGAAAACAAAACTTCCTACACCGCCAAAGGTCTTTCTCACTCCAATTTTCTTCCCTCCCCCAACCCCCCTCTCCTTTACTCCCCTCAATGGACGGCTCCGAACCAACAAACTGACGAGAGAACCAGAAAACCTCAAAGCGACGAAAATCACGGGCGACAAGAACATCGACGCCGTGCAGGACGGCGTGGCGGAAGGCGTGGGCGGACAGTTGGGGAAGGGCGGACTGGGAGAAGGGGTGGGGAATTTGCTGAGTAAGGAGGGCTTCACCCGGGCGGAGGAGAGTAAGATGCCGAATGTGGGCATGGGCGTCTTGGGCGGTGGTGGTGGGAAGAAGGACGAGGGGAAGTGAGAGTCGGTTTGTGGTGTCTGGGTGGAATTTCATGGGGAGTGGGATGGGTCGGCGAGCTGGGGTTCGGGATCGGGTCGGCTGGGTTGGTTGGGTGTGGAATGAGTGGTGGGTTTCCGCTGGACGTTCAAGCGGCAGCGCTTTCAATTTGGATTGTAGGGTCGAGTTGATGCAACTTTGATGCCACGTCTAGGGTGCTCTGGTACATTTTCCTCTTCTTTCCTCCCTCTCTTCTCCTTTTGGCTCCCTTTTCCTGAGCCAGGACCCCTCTTGATATCAATAGCGGTCGCCGCATGAGTTTCTATATCCGACCTCTTAAGTTCCTCAGCCTCCCAGCAGAGACGGTCCAGGCGGGTTCGGCATGGCCCCCTACCAACCCCTGCGTACTCTCGCAACCACTTTTCGAACGTGTCCCTGCATTTTCATGACAGACCAAGCTCCCGCCCTCGAAGCACACCTCTTCCCTCAATCAACAGACACTGCAGATTGATTTCACCTCCACGATTAATCGCACTCTGGTCATGGTATCATTTCCCTGTTCAACAGTGCCTCTGGAGATGAGTACAATATCTTTCGAAGCGGAAGAACTCGCAGATTGAAAGACTGCGATGCATAGTGATTGATCATGGGGTAGAACAGAAGAATCGGAGAAAACAGTATGAATAATGAACAGCTAAGATAAATGCTTATTGCATCTCGAGATGTTGGTTGTGCAGTTTAGATTAATAACCTATATTGACATAAGAGGAATTTATTCCATCTTGACAACATGGCCGAGTGGTTAAGGCGGCAGACTCGAACTTCATTTTCCAAGAAACGAAATTCCTTATCTGCTAGGTTCGCCTGCACAGGTTCGAATCCTGTTGTTGTCGACAAATCTTTTTTTTCGATGTCTAAGTAGTTCTAGGCCCTAGAAGATCTTCTCCCTCTTGCTTGCGACGGTAGAGAAGTGGGCTTGCTTGTCTCGTGTTTGTTGGCGCATTACACATTCAATAAGAACTATAAGTTGTTGCGTTACTCCCTCCCGCCCTTCCTGGCAGTGTTTCAACTTTCCACGGCACAGCTGGAGAGTCCTCCGTTGAAGTCAAGCGGGCCTTTTCCAATCCATTCCAGTCATGCATGTGGAGAAATGTAGCACATACAACAAGATCTGTCTCAATCCTCCAGTAGGTGCACCTCCCCCTCACGGAGAGCGCGGTGCACATGTTTCAAGCTGTTGTGTGACATTGGGAGATCGACCTTCATAATTATATCAGTGACTCTGACTTAATGAAGATTGATCATCTACGTAGATGAATTAAAGGCCAGTAGCGACAATGGATTGCATTTTCTATCAAGTAACATTCTAGATCAGTGGAAGAACAGGTCGAAAGATAACTATATACCAAAGACACCCCAATCATGCCGGCTGCTCCCAATAAGCTGGAGGGAGGTTCTCGATACTGTTCTTATGCTGAACCATACCGAAACACCCAATCAGCCGGCTGCTCCCAATAAGCTGGAGGGAAGTTCTCGATACTGGGCTTATGCTGAGCCATACCGACACAAATTCCTAGCTCATCCAGCTTCAATAAGAACTGAGCGAACACATGTGTTTCCACTTTCCCAGTTGTGGTCCACACCCCGAATTACCATCTGAGCCCATAACGGGTCGTCCTTTAAACGCTACGGTACGAAGCTTGGTTGGAGGAGTCCCTTGTATTCGAGGCTTCTTGTGGTTTGAGTATTGATGGAGGTCGAACTGGTGGACACTGTGTGCCGTAGGGAACTAGGCGATTGGGTGTCGCAGTCTCACACCGGATAGCTACCATGAAGCTGCCATCTTGGATGAAAGACGTCGCCAATTCTTCCCGGTACCATCATGGCGAAAGTCACCCGACATTGTCCATTCTATCATATCGCATCTTACCCAGTTCCTGGGCGCTTGGACTGCATCATAGAGTGATTCTGGTAGCAGCTCCTGGTGACCGTCGAGTTGAACGGGATCACGGAAGGATGCTGCATGCGGAGAATTGAGCCCAGTGAGGAGAAGCCTACTCTAGACACAAGTAGAGTCAGTAAGAACGCTCGCAGTCTGTTGCCAGCAGTCTACCGGTTGAAAACACACTCGTTCAGAACTCAACGTGTCCGCAGTATAATGCTCGGAAGTCTAACATCTAATTGTATTGAATCGTTCATCTTACAGAGACATATCGAATTTGATGAAATAAATACTGGAACTGACCAATCTGCTCTCCTCCAATGTCCTGTGATAGCTGCAGCTTGAATCCGGGACAGTAGTCCTCAGACAATGTATATCCAGTACGATATCGAGAAGGTGATTCGCCAAGTATGACAAGGCGGTATCCTTTCACTTGTTGACATTGACTTGCTTCTAAAGGGTAGGATAGCACTGAACATTGTAACCATGTTGTTTTAGTAGGGTTGCACTCCCGTCGTTGGAATGATACTGTTGGCAGAAATGCTTGGGGGCCAAGACGCTATAGTGAACCACGCTTAGTCAGTGCTTGAGAGTAGGTAAGGTAATTGTATCTGGCACTCATTATTCTGGAGTGGTTCGGCTCAAGTATGAGGACAGAGAAGATTTTACAGACATTCCATGCGAGATGGTTGTTGACTGTGATGTCACCTGTTGTTTCCACTTTTGTGCTTTTGTCAGATTTGACATGAGTGGACTTCCATCCACGGTTTCCCGACACATAAAGGCCACAGCTATACGTGTACAAATGGAGCATATATGTTATGCCAGTCACTACAGACTGGTCTCCTAACTGCTGTTGATCTGTTCCTTTCTTGTGCTTATCAAGAGACTCTTTTGATTATTGGACTTCTCTGTGCGGTTCCTCACATCGGCATCAGATGAGCTTCAGAACACCACCATTAGAGCAAGGTCGATAGCTTGCCTGCTCACTAAATATGACTCCACTCACTATCTGTATATTTCATCATTTCTGCTGATATCTTAATGAGCATGTCCTTTGCATTGCTGCAATTGAAAGACACACCGGAAAACTCATGTTTGACTAGAGAGCAACAAGGGGAATCTAGGAGCGGACAGTCAGGTCTGCGGCTCTACTTCCATACTTTGGCCTCAGCACCTTCTATCGTACAACAAGGTCCCTTTGTGTTGCAATGGAATGTGCTAGTAGCGTGCTTGTAGTTTCCGCTTCCATACGTGTTCAAAAGAAGCTGTCAAAGTGTGGAAACCTACAGAGAAGTACATGGACAAAGCTGTTCTGGTGCCAGAGGTATGCTCTGAGGATATAATGGTCCACCTATCCCATCCAGAACCATGAAGCTTGCTGTCTTTCCTACCGATTTCCTAGCCGCATCTCATATAGACGACACATCTAAATGATCTGGCTTGGAACTCCACTGACACAGCGTACAGAAAGCTCGCTCCCTCGCCACCACTTTGAAGATTTCTATTGACAAGTTAAGCTCACTTCGAGCTACTTACTCCCGATTTAGAATGTATGTTACTTCTCCACTTCGTTTTATATAGTGTTCTCAACATTCACTGACCGATTTAAAGAAGTCAACTTGACATCACTGCCAGTCTTGTGTGACTGTTTCTTAGCAGAAATACATCGGCTACAATCCTCGTTCTATACTTTGAACACTTCAAGAATACGGCTCGTCTTGGCACTTCTCCAGATCGAAAGATCCTCCTACCAGCAGAAATGCATGACAAATGCGCACAGCAGCCCAGAGATATCGTGGTTATTGATGAAGAGGATGCTGTTGAGGCTGTACAGCCCAGTCAGTACCACCTAGACTCCGGTAACCCTTGCAAGTCTACCTTTCGTTATCATTGGCCTTGAGTGCATAAGTGAAAGTTCTGGAGCTAACCGTAACACGCAATAGTACTGCGGTTCACTGCCCTGCCACACCGTGATGCGCATGGGCAACATACCCTGTACCAAGCTCCGCAGCGAGAGACAACATCGACTCTGACCCCCCACAACCTCAAGCGTTTAAGCAGTACACTGCAGAAGAGTGTTGTTAGTGACTCGACTGAGAGGAGTCCTTGTCCCACTGTCGGAGCCGTGTATCATACCACAGGCCGTCGGCAGCCGGGGATAACTCAAGATGAACCTTCCTGGCGCTTGGATTCTAACAACACGCACCTAACATTGTGCATACCCACCTCTCCTGAAGAAGAAGTGCGTGCTACACAACATGGACCAGAAGCACTCGGCACAGACCCACTCTCACACGTCACTCATAAAGGCTCTAAGAACATTGTCACCATAGATCTCGATACGGATGATGATTCCGAGTTCTCCGCGGGGTTGACAGACGTGATCGAGGATGACTTCCTGGAACAGAAGCGCTCCCCAACCCCCGTTCTTAGCCTTGAGTCACTCGACACCATGTATGAGACTCTAGAAAGAATCAGTTCCGACAACAGAACTCTTAAAGCGGGGAAGACAGTAGAACTGTCGGATGGAGAATTCTTGCGCATCCAGTCCGTCGTCCGCGACATCACCACTACGGAGATATTTCTGCAGGGGCACAGATTACGTCGTGCCAGAGACATGCATGGTCTACTAGAGCTCAAGCTGAATGAAGTGGTCATGATACTTCAGGTGGAAGAGACTGATCCTCGTCCAGTAATGGTACAAGGGATCGAGCACATTCCGCTGGCCCAAGTTGGACGTATCCGAGAGTTGGTCGTCACAAACAAGCCATTTCCAGAGTTGAGCTTTCGAGAACTCGCGCATGAGAGTCGAGCCGATGAAATTATCGCTAACTACGGCCGTCTTGTTTGCCGATGGAAGTATACTGTCTCATTCCGAACACCTAGAGACAAACAGTGGAACAAGTACCCTGAGAAGTGTCTCACACGCTTTCAGGAAAGCGAGATCGACTCTTGTTTTGTGGTAAGCGACGAGATACTACGGCGAGACTGGCGGGGTGATACCGTGAAGGGAGGAGCAAGTCTTGATATGCCTGCAGAGGAGGAGGACTTTGACACGAAGGAGAGAGTAGCTAGTCGGGTATCAGAGAGTATTAGGCCCCCCGTCAGCCATCATTCTTCTAGAGCAACAGTCTACGCACAGCGCACGGGTAGCAAGAGCAGCAAGACGAGTACAGAATCTGGTCATTCATCAACATCAACGTCGTCATCAACTCCCACCGGCAGTTATTCACAACCCTTTACAGTGCTCGACCACGAAACAGAGATTCCAGTGTCCCCGTCAGTACGAGTCAAGTTACCAGCTCAGGCTTCTGAGAACCGAAGACAAGCAGCTCCCCGTCAGACTATCATCGACATAACAGGTGACGCGAGTCCTAAGATCAGCCTCAACCCACTTTCCCTAGGTGAGAGTCCTGGCCAACCTTCTAGGGGAGATTGCAGTCGTGACCAAGGGATCCTACAGTCATCATGGCATCACAACGCTCAAGCCCATAGCACTGGTCTAGTAGACTGCGTTCCCCGAACATCAGACATAATCGAAGTCAGTGCAAAGGTCACAGCAAACCCAATAAGCGGGCTGTACGGGATCAAGTACATTGGAGCGCTGCCGTTCAGCCATGAACCCCATGTCCGTGCTGCAAAACGTCTTAAAAGGCATCGGGAAATTGCCATGTCGCCCATCATGGACCATGAATACTCTCTATCAGATTCTAGACGTGGAATTTCCGGCGAACTATGGCCAGCCGAGTCTGTACCCCTTGCCAAAAGGTCTGCGTCTGCCAAGTTAAAGGACCAGGTTCTGTCGTCAGGATTAGCATTGAAGGAACTAGAGCAGAAAGAACCAACTCAAGCCACACGATTTTCTGCCCTTACAGGGAAGCGGAGCCTTAGGCAAAGAACACTGTCTAAGCCAAATTCTACATCTACCAAGCCACGACAGAAGCAGAGATACACATTCGGGGATGCATTCTGTGGTGCGGGAGGGACGTCACGAGGCGCCAAAAGTGCCGGCTTCCGTGTCGAATGGGGCTTTGACTTTGACTTTGCTGCCATTATCTCCTATAGCCTAAACTTTTACAACGCTGATTGTATAGTCGCCTGGGCACACAACTTTGCTGATATCAGCTTTGGAGATGCGTATAAAGCCGACATTCTTCATCTTTCACCGCCTTGTCAGGTGTTCTCGCCGGCTCACACGGTAAATGGTAAGGACGACGACATGAACACGGCGACTTTCTTCGCGTTGGAAACGGTGGTGAGACGGATCAAACCGAGGGTGGTCACGCTCGAGAACACGTCCGGACTACTAATCCTCCACCCGGTGTGGCTCAACTCGGCGATTCACGTTTTCACTAAGCTCGGCTTTAGCGTCCGGTGGAAGATATTGAACTTTGCGGAGTACGGTCTGGCTCAAGCAAGAAAACGCTTGGTTATCGTCGCTTCGTGGTGAGTTTACTCAAACTTTACTTCGTTCCGACGAGTTACTAACTTTTGCAAGTCCCGGTGAAGGCTTACCAGTGTTTCCCAAGCCAACTCATGGCACCCGTTTCAGCGGCCTGGCGCCATTCGTGACTGTCCAAGACGTTATCTCCAGGATACCAGAAGGATTAGCGGACCATGATCCTGATTCGGCGAGAGAACGAAACGAGCCTCCGTACCCGGCAGATCAGCCGTTGCGCGCATGCATCACGTGCAACGGCGGAGGCAACTACCACCCCTCGGGGAAGAGGAGCTTCACTCTTCGAGAGTACGCCTGCCTGCAAGGGTTTCCCCTGGAGCACAAGTTCGGTCCCAGGGGAGTCAAGAAACAAATTGGCAATGCTGTGCCTCCTTCGTTCGCCAAGATTCTCTTTGAGGAAATCAAGCAGACTCTGCTCGAAGCGGACGGCTTCTGAACGTCCTGGGCCGTCTCTTCGTTGTCTAAGTGCAATTTATCAACCAGGAAGACTACTGTACCGCTTGGATCCATTATCTGTTTTCCTAAAGCTGTGAGTTGAACACGACCCGGATACTCATACTCGTGCTTTTATCCTGGAGATTCTTTAACATCACAAACATTGTGCTGGCTAGGGATGTCCGCGACTGGTTCGGGGTCTCGCAGGACGGTTGGTCTCTACACTTGGGCTCGACGGTCAAGAGCAATACAGTAGATTTTTAGCACTTTCTCGAGAATTTTCAGATCCTACTGTCTATGAAAGATTTGTCCAGTACTGAAACGCTTCTAAAGGAGACAGACTAGTATGCACGTTAGCAATATAGGCGTACTGACAATCTACCTCAGTGAAGCTCTTTCTCGCGTGAGCCGGAAGTTACAGTACTTTAATCTCCATCTTCAAAGCATATGATATTTCAGCAAAGTCTTCAGCGTATGGATTGTAGCTGAGAGCCGGGAAAGTGATCTGACTTCCCCGTTCCGAAAACTGAGACTCCAGGCTGGAGATGTTGTACTCAGCAGGATCTATAAGAAATCCTCCTGCTGCGGCGAATGAAGCTCTACCCTAGGCTCCAAACGAGCTCCCGTCGCCTCTTCATGTGACGAAGGTAACGTACAGCACATACCATAGTAAAAGCACATGCTATAATAGGGCACAGTAACATATTTTCTAAGACCAGTGCATCTGCACACGTTTCATGCAGCTTCAATGTGGTACCAAACAGAACAAGACCACCAGCCAGCCCATATGCTGTACTCTTTGAGCTCCTACAGCTGAACTTCATCAAAGCCATTACCGTCCCCGGGTGTACGTTGCCCGTCATTGGCCGCAGGTCTTGTTCGCTGCTCTTCGCTGGATGTCGGGCTCTGTTCTCTGGGCCCGCCTCCCTTGTCAGGCTCTTCCATGCTTTCTTGTCTACTATCGTCTTCCCCATCTGTACGCTCAGACGTTGGTGTTTCGGCATCCACCCCTCCATCTTTTGATGGAGGCGCCGGTTGTGAATTGGTCCCTCTCACCCCATCTACCCCCGCGCCATTCCTGTCCTCGGCCGGCTGTTGCGGCGACGGCGGTCCATGCCTAGAATCTTGCTGTACCGGCGGGTTGTGCGGCTCTGCCACCGGACCGCCGGTAGGTCTGGACTCCTGCTGTTGCTGGCGTTGCTGTGGGTGCAGACCGACACCCTGTCCGACTTGCCGCAGCCTCGGGTCAGCGTTGAGATAGTATCCCCTGACGCCCACTATTCGCCCTTCACGCTCGCATCCTTCGACCCATTCCGGCCGTACTACAGGAATGTTCATTTCGACCGCCTTCTCCCACGCCTGCCCTCTACCTTCCGTACAGACGAAGTGGGTGGTGTCAATCCTCACGGAGTCAATGATTTTGGCGCCGATTCTCTCGACGGCGGTGGAGAGGCTGTCTCTCAACGGCGCCGGAAGGACGCCTGGGGTAATGGTGATGCCGGAGAGGTCAGTCATCTTATGCGTCCTGACAGACAGCTTCTCACTGCTGTATGTGCCTGCGGATGTCCGTAAGATGAGATGAAAAGTGTATTCGGTGTCGACCGCCAATCCACTGATCTTCGTACTCTGGATTTCTGCTGGACGCGGAATGCTGCCCGCCTTGCTGCCATTCCGGTATAGACTCAAGGAGCGCAATTGAGCGGTCGCAAGCTGTATGGGGTCCCATTCGAGGACTACGGAGGTCTGGGTGGCGTTCCGGCAGCGCAAGACAGGCGGTGAAGGGGAGCGTTGGCCGTATGTTCTGAAGATCTCATCTTGGAGCTTGGCGAATGCTCCTTGGGACGCGTCCTCGGAGCTGAGGTTCCGCGATACGTTAATATCAACTATCGAGCCGGAGGAGATGTTCGGTGGTAAGAGGATCGAGGGGAATTCTATCTGTTCATTGAATGAGCATATTGTAGCTCATGCTTGATCGTCATGCGAAAGCACCTAAGCACTTACCAGTCGTTTATCTTCTGTGAGGAGCACAGCTACACCAGCGTCGACTTTGCCGACTGTCAATGAGATCAGCATGATGCTCGAGAATGCATTGAAGTAGCTCCGCTATGAGGCTTTCTCTTGACTGTACTTGTCAATAACAAATACTACCTGTGCACACGCTCGCATTCGCACCGGCCATGGTACACCTAAGGTACGAGTGTGTCCCATTATAGGTCGGACAGCGGAAGAAGCCGGCCGCCTCACGTCCTATACTCCATTTCGATGCAAAACAATGAGAGTACGATTGGAGTTCTGAAACCCCTTCCGGGACGTCTTTTATATTCGTGCATTCATCAAAGTTGCTAACAACCAGATTCCGGAGAGGCACGAGCCACTTTACAGGACTCGTTGACCAGGGCGTCCACAACAAAAGCTGCCTCCTTCTGAAGCTCAGAAAATTTTACTGTAATCAGATGCTCAGTACCCAGGAGCTGTAACGACCCGCAAAGAGACGTCCGGACCCCGACATCTGTCTGAACTCGCCCCTCCCGGTCATAGCCCCTTGCTTTGAGCGCTTCCACGAGGGCACCCCTTGCCCTTCTACAGCACCATGCCCTGACCACTTTCTTCTCCGGAAGATTGTTCGACGTGATATTCCACCAAAGAGTATTTCGGTCCCGCTGGGCGACTTTTTGTCTCGTCGCTTGATGGAGGACGTGTGTAATGTCGTCCAGAATGATTCGTGCAGCATGAGCTGGCTGTGGATCCGGAGAATGCAGCACACGGAAGCTGGTGACTCCAGGGATCTTAAGCGGTCTGAGTCCGCGCATTGGAAGTAGAGCGGCGCGCGACGACCGTGAAGAGAGAGGAGATCTCTTCATCACAACTCGACCAAGAACACATCGCCTAGAGCTGCAGGCCCTTAATCCACCCTTTTCGCAAATCGTCGTACAGATGTGCGTAGCCTGCTCGTGGCGAGAAGGCAGGTATGTCTGGGGCCCTGGGACGGACGGGTGGCCTAGGAGGACTCGGGTTGGGACAGTATCCCATACACGTTCATTGTAGGGTGTCTAAGGTACAAAGGAGTTGTCTACCAGGTACCATCGCTGATGATTTCTTGTGGGAAGTGCCCCACCGCTTAGGTAATTGAAAGCTAAATTTCTATCGATTGCCTTGCACCCCACACAGCCCACAACGCCGTCTCAGTGACAGCGCACATATGATATAAACTTATCTTCTTGAATTACTGCAAGCTCTCAACCCTGCCGACACAAGTAATCTTACAGACGTTGATTTGACTGGTCTCCTGTTCCTGTTACACCCACGCTGCTGCGATGCCCAAGAACAAAGGAAAGGTAAGAGGCACCTGCTTGAGCTGTGTTGCGCCACCTTCAATCATACTTCAGTTGTCCTCCCGCACTATCGACAGGTAGACCATATCTTAGGATCCGGCGCTGACACTATAATATCGTCTAGGGAGGTAAAAATCGTCGTCGGGGGAAGAACGAGAATGATAATGAGAAACGCGAGTTGACCTTCAAGGAGGAAGGGCAAGGTCCGTACGACCGAAAGCCTCGCCGACACGTTCAGCCCCTCGTGGGGAAGACATGAAGAGGACTGGGAACTACCAGGTGGCGAGATGTGCTGACTTTTGCAGAGTATGCTCAGGTAGTCAAAATGCTCGGTAACGGTCGCCTCGAGGCCCTCTGCTTCGACGGAGAAAAGCGACTGGCCCACATTCGTGGCAAACTCCGCAAAAAAGTCTGGATCAATCAAGGAGACATCATACTCTTGTCGCTACGGGACTACCAAGATGAGAAGGGCGACGTCATCTTGAAATACTCGGCCGATGAGGCGAGAAGTCTGAAGGCGTACGGGGAATTGCCGGAGAGTGCCAAGATCAACGAGACGGACACGTACGTCGTTCACTTTCACCCTGGAGAGATTACGTCGTAATCCGCTAACGGGTGTGCAGCTTTGGTCATGAGGGCGTGGATGATAACGTCGAGTTCGACGAGGACAGGGACGGGAGCAGCGACGACAAAGAGGTCGATGTCGATGAGATCTGAGCAGCCTTGGTGGGGCTACTAAAATCTGCTCGCTTGGTTTGTTCATCTCTTTCAACGTGTGTGATTCAGGTCAGAAAGCCTGGTTGTTGATGATGGTGATGGAGCATGGCTTTCAAACGAGGCTAGTATGCACAGGAAAGATGCGGAACTATCATGGTACGGCGTTTATCTTTCAAAGCTGCAGCTGCATCCATATGCGTTTTCGATATGTCCCAAAAATAGATGAAACTTATTGCATATGAGTAGCGACCAGTCAGCGATCTAGAAGTGATTGCGACCCGAGGATAACGCTGCTGAAGCTCCTCGTAACCCATCACACGCCACGCGCCGCCACACAGCATCCACTCAGTCATCAAAAACGCTCCGGTTGAAAAACCTAAACACCTGCCTTGCCGCCTCCTTTCCGATCATGACGCCCAAGTCGTCCTCCTCCAGATTCGCCACATCCATCAGACTCCCAACCTCGAGCACGACCCGCGCCATATTCTTGGCCGTAACGCCGGGTACCGCCCTCAACATATCCTGCGGCGTCTGATTGAAAGTCTGCTCCTCGGGAGTCTCACCTGAGTTGAGGCCGATCTGCGACGCTTTGATCGGATCGGGCTCTTCCTGATTCTTTTTCAGTTCTTCAAAGATCTCCGCAGTCTGGTATGGTGATGATGACCAGATGACCTTGAGCCGGGGGAATGCAAGGGTAAGGAGGACGAGCTTGGACTGCAGGTCGGAGGGATTGCTGCTATTGGCGACAGTGGTCAGATCGGCGAAGGGGTCAAGAGTGAATGACTTGTTCTGGTCGAATTCGATCAGAAGCATCGGATGTTTGTAATGCTGGAGCATTGTCTCGGCTTGATTGAAGAGACGCCCGTTTTTGAAGGAAGAGGCCAGGTCTCGCACGGATTTTCGCTCGATGCATATGTTGGGGCTGAGGACGTAATCGCCTACCGTCAGCATGCATGGTACGACAACCATATTCCGGCCGTGGAGTAGCGACGGAAGGGAGCTCCTGAATTCTCTGACGTCGACCACAATCCGGGGTGGTTCTGCTGTGGCAGCGAGTCGACCACCACCTGCTATGCGTGTGTTGACGGTGCGCAAAAACTGCTCTTGCGGATCATCCGGTCCTCTACCATCCATGGTGAGGGTCACGGCCATGCTCTGTTGAGCGGTCAGCTTGCATCGCTCATCGTTCTAGGTCGTGAGATGAGATACCCCTTTTTCTTTGATCAGCCGTGTAAAAGCATCTTTCTCCTTCCTTACCGCACTCAGATACCTTTGCTCCTCTACAGAGCCACCGTAATACATGAAGTATACCCTTACATTCCTATCTTGGTGCGAGCTCCTATAGACCTCAACTCGCCGGATGAAAGCGGCGTCGGGCTCGTACATGACGATATATCTTGGTCTCACTTCTTCCAGAACGTGCTCGTCCATATCTCCCTCGAATGGATGGACGATGACTAGATCGTCCATTCCGTAGAGCTCGAAGTACTCTTCCATGTCGTCCAAGACGTCGGCCGCGATTTCTTGATCTTCGACTCCGTCGACCTTATTTGTTTGCACATCGGCTAGAAGACTTGCGACTTGAGATGCGATTTCCTCAGTTGTAACGATGCCGGTGTTCGGCGCTCTCGACGAACCCGTGGCTGCGGCAGAGCAACCTCTGACCCGGCGTCTTTTATTGGGAGGCGCTTTTCCCCTGTATCCATTGGTGCCTCTTTGATCAAGAGCTCCGTTTAGGGCCTTTTGGTTCTCCGCGAAAAGGGATGCGCTGATCTTAGCAAAGTCTTTCTTCCAGTTCAGATAGTTCCGCAGTTTCCTCCGCATCAAGAAGGAAGCTGACCGTGTTAACTGGGAGCCATCGCCTTCTCTGGAGTCGTCACTCAAGTCTCTCACTCGTATGGTCATCGTCTGAAGATACTCGCGGATCTGGCGACAGGTACCTTGATCACTGCACATTATGAGAGTAGTCCCATAGGAGTCATCGCGGGTGACTGGGTTGAAATATACGTCACGTTCAATCTCATCGAGTATCTCAGCTAGTAGCTTCCATTTAGGCTGCTCCTCCAGTACAGGCCTAAGTGTACTAGATGGTGCAATGGCATTATCCATGCCGCCAGTATCATTGGCTGTCCCGGTGTATACTCGTCGCTTCGCTGTTTGAAAAATAATATTTGCAGCGTCTAGGAACAGCCATGGTGATTGGTTCTGTCTCGTCGATCCTGGCGGTGGTGAGTGCGCAGCAAGAATTGTGTCCAGATAACGGTTGAAAGAAACGGCATCGTACGTCAGTAAGGAGCTTGGGCAGACATTAGCATCCGTTCTGAATAGGTGAGGTCGCTGAACTCACTGAAGGACACTTCGCAAGACACTCAAGTCATTGACGATCTGCCTTGTCCGATAGCTCACTCGATGCCAGACAGGATCGAGCTGTCGTTTGATGATAGCGTCAAAGCTTTTATGAAGCACGCTGTCTGTGCTCCAATCATCCATCCCAATACCCGTGTTGGCTTTCTTTAATTCTCCAATACTAGCTTCTACACATTCGAGGATTGCATTCTGAACGTCCTTCATGTTGTCCGTCATTGGGACTTCCAGTTCGATTACTTCGGCTTTCCTACGGCCCTCCAATGATTTGGCGACTGTAACATGAAAGCGCGGCCATAACGATGATTTCCGTAAAAAGAGATTCCGCAGCATAGAAGCTAACGGGGCAAACCCGGTAGTGAAAGGCTCAGGGTTGTCCGAGAAGGCTTTCAAGAACCCGATTTTGTTCGTTTGTCGGTATATCCGTATGATAAACGCCTCAAGAGAAGTCGCGATGACTCTATGCAATCGTTAAAACCAATAAAGTGCCAACCTTGAAGTTGTAGATTACCTTTCCGAATGCAACACCACCAAGCCAGTAACAGTCTCCGGATTAAGGAGCCCTACCATGCCTCAGAATCTACTCTGAAGGGGGTCTCACGAAGTAACGTACTTGACAAAAGGTCGACCACCAGAATTTGGGAGGTAATGCTAAAGACACCACCTTGCAGGTACATCTTCTCCCTTTTCAGACATCCAATTAGCATGCTCTCGAACGTGAAGCCTGATCCAGCGAACCTTGTGCCTACACTCATAACGTCTGTCTTGACGACACTCAGCCCCCTCGCAATGGGCGACTGGCTGACGGCGGCATGCTCAGCCAAAGCTGTTGAGGCTCAGCCGAACTGTGCACATACGGTCTCCGCATGTGGCACCAACCTTCTCCAATCCATCCATTTTCATTCTCATCCGCGCCAACAACCACGATCAGACTGTTGCCCACCACATCGTAGGCGTGGAGGAAATTTGTAACGATCCGCAGTAGCCCAAGGCCACGGGCCAGAATCACGAGTTCATCGTCTGAGCGGAGCTCGTTGAAGAGGTCTTGTTGGTATTCCTAGCAGCAGAAAAATATAAGCCCCTTTGCTCAAGCTTACAAGAGAGTTCATACTGACAAGGGGTAGTGACAGCTTCACAGACGGCTTCTCATTTTCCGCAGGCATTAGGGTTTCTCAATGTATCAAAAGCTTCGAGGTACTGTACGGTACCTAGGCTACAAGTACCGGGGATGGCGGGCACGGCGGAGGGGTACGAAAGGCAGGTACCTACCTTAGGTACCTTACCTTACCATAAAGGTACTACAGTACCTTAACGTCTTAGCCACCTAGTCGAGCCAGCCACCTAAGCAAGCCACCCATTTAGTCAAAACATCAACATCAACATTGTCATCAATCTCATCATCATCACACATTCACAATGATCTCAGACAAATCAATTAAGTCAATTTCTGATATTTTCACACAATATAGTTTTGCTTTAACTGATTTAAACAATGATCTATCAGTTTTTCTTTAAGAGATTACTTAAATCTATAATTTATCTTGATCTATCTTATAAGCTCATTAAAACAGAAGACAATCAATAAAGATCTTTTAAACAGATTATTAATGACTGTTAATGCATAAGAAGAATGCTTTAATTCAATAAATTAATATTATAACAGTCTGAGAATGATCTTTATAAATTAAATAACTAAAAATAATAATAAAGCATTTAATGATGATTAAAAATGATCTGAATTCTTTAAAACAGCATTGATATAAGATTTTTTTATATTGATATTCAGAATTTAAGACATAATATAGCTGAAATTTTAATTAAAATTGAAAGAATGCTGAGAATTATAAAATCATTTAAAAATGATTTAATTTATATAACTTCACATAAATGAAGCATAATATTTTGAAGTTAAACATATACAACATAAATGAGAAGAAATTTACAATGAGTATTATAAATAGCTTTAAAGTTTTAATACAATACATAAAAGCATAAGCTTTCAGTATTTATGTTAATAATTAAAATTAAGTATCTTTTATTAAGTATATATCATTCAATAACATCACTCTTTTTCTTTATTTCATCTTTAAGAAAAAGCAGATTCAGCAAGTATAACTAAACTTTATTAAGAATGATTAGACTGTTTTATAAATTAATAATAATGATTAAATTATAAATTTTATTGAAAAGTAATGTTCTAGCTGCTTCTATAAAGTGAGATAGAATTAATGTCAGAGACTGAGTAAAGACTTTATTTACATTAATTGCAGTTAACATTCTTTTTACTTCTTTTGTAACTTTCTCAATCAAGATATACTCATAGACAACACAGTTTAAAGATTTCATTAAACAATATAATATAATATAAATATTTACTTTCTTTCAATAAATTATGAGCTCAGATTAGCAAGAAGCTTCTTAGAGAAAGTGTATATTTTTAATGTGACAGCAGCTAAGTATATTGATTTTTAAGATTTATAAAAGATTTATAATAAATCTGACTTTAACAGAATCAGCACACTAATGACAGCTATGTATGTCAATTATTGAGATTTACAGTCAATTTAGCTTTAGCAGTATCATTAATTATTGAGGTTTATAATAAATTTGACTTTAACAGAATTAGTATACTGACAGCAGCTATATATATTACTTATTAAGATTCATAATCAATTCAGCTTTAACAGTATCATTAATTATTAAGATTTATAATAAATTTAACTTTAGTAGAATTAGCATTTTACAGCAGCTGAGTATGTTTAATTTAGAAGATTTATAAAGAATTAATCTCAATAAAAATTAACATTTACAGTTATTCAGAAAGCACTGTTCTTTGATAGCTTAATATAAGTCATTAAGATGAATAAACACTATTATTTTATAAAATAAGAGATATAAAAGCTTTCTATTTATTTTATTTATATTATCTTTAATGTATACATCATTATTTTACTTTATTCACTTCTTATATTACATGTTAACTATCATCATCATGAACTTTAACAACTTCTTTATAAAGCAACAACTCATTTCAATTCTTATTTACAAGAACTGTAATCAATGATTTACTTTCATAAAAAGATGACTAATAGAAGAAGATCTATAAAATGTTGTTAAAATTTTAAAAATTAATATATTAATTAGTGAATTCTTAGACTCATTTTTTCTCAATAGTCTTGACTTTAAAAGTCAGAAAACTGATGCAAAGATTTTATATTGACTTATTATCTACATAAATATAGATAATTAAGAATATCTGATGAACAAAATCAGTACAAAGAATATTTAAAATATGTTAAAGTTTAAGTATAAAAAGAAGCTGTAGATGATTGAGAGATAATATTTAATGAAGTTTGTTAAATATAGAATATTAAAGAACATATTTATTGAAGAAGTATAAATTTATTTGAGCAAACTTAATAAAAAGATTGCTACAACTCAGTCTGATATGACTGAGTTATTTAAATCAGAATAATGATTTCAGATATTGCTTTAAGCATTATTAGTTAAGTACATTGTGATTTATAATGTCATCAACATTTAGAACAATTTAAATGTTAAGAAAGATTTATAAAAGCTTCAGAAAAAAGAGATATAGCTTAAGATTGATGAGACTGTTATTGTTTTGTGAGTAGATAAACAGAAAGAAGATTAATGTTTAATGAATTAAAACTGCAGTTTATTAAATTACTGTATAGCTGATATTAAGCAACACTATTATAGATCATTTAGCTTAGACAGTAATCATTTTTCTTATTATTTTATTAAGTGCTTTCTTTGCAACAGCTTTCACTTCATTAAAGATTATGAATTTCTTTCTGATGT
>JAABUJ010000723.1_pt1 | contig 59874 bp, 53 predicted proteins | sample 5559131 | NCBI WGS metagenome assembly JAABUJ01 (sample SAMN10711875, study PRJNA513366) | rock metagenome | isolation source: Antarctica rocks | place: Antarctica: Victoria Land, Mt New Zealand nord | collected 2016-01-07 | reverse complement strand
GGCGTCCCGCCTCGGCACCAATCTTTGTATTATGTTGTCTTCATCTCGACATCCGCTAACACCTCGACTTTTGGCGACGGTTCGCGAATGTCTATTGCAAGCTTATCCTCAACCGCACTGACATAGACTTCGCCGTTCTCTGGAATGTCGGCCAGCAGGATACGCATACTCAGTGGCACCGTCAAAAGCTTCTCGATGACGCGGCGTAATGGACGCGCCCCCTGTGTCTCGCTAAAGCCCTCTTTACACAGCAGGTCTATCGCGCTCTCGTCGGTTTGTAGCAGCAAGCCTTGCTCTAGCAGACGCGCCGCGAGTTCATTCATTTGGAGGCGTGTGATCTCGTGTGCCTGTTCTTGCTCCAACGGATGGAAGATCACCACTTCGTCGATACGGTTGAGAAACTCTGGGCGGAAGGTCTGGCGCAAACGCTCTAACAGGCGGTCACGTTGCATCTCTTCGGTGCTACTCTTAATGCCAGCACGGAAGCCATGCGGCATCGAGCGACCCAGCATATCGGTACCCACATTCGAGGTCATAATCCAGATGGCGTGCTGTGCATCGACGGTGTGACCCTGTGCATCGGTCAAGCGACCCGCATCGAAGACTTGTAGGAACAGGTCGAACACTTCTGGATGAGCTTTCTCAACCTCATCGAGCAGCACAACGCAGTGTGGCCGCCGCCGCAGCTTTCCCGTCAATTGCCCTTCCTGATCGTAGCCAACATAGCCAGGGGGCGAACCGATCATACGCGAGACCGCGTGTTTCTCCATATATTCCGACATATCGACGCGAATAAGGTGTTCTGGCGAACCAAACACCTCCGAGGCCAGTGCGCGCGCAAGCTCTGTTTTACCAACGCCTGTTGGTCCCAGAAAGAGGAAGACACCCGCTGGACGATTACGCGGCTTGAGTCCAGCGCGAGCAACCTGAATTGCCTGGCTTACCCTCTTGACCGCTTCGTTTTGTCCAACCACGCGTGCTTTCAGGCGTGACTCAAGGCTTAACAGGCGATCACGCTCCTCACGACCAGGGGCACGTACAGGTATGCCTGTGCGTGCTGAGATGACCTCAGCTATCATTGGTGCCGTGATAATAGGCGAGGCTAACTCTTCGTCCTCGTCTTCAAAACCTAACTCTTCTTCCTGCTCCTCTTGCTCTAATGAAAAGACGCGAGCCTGTGAACACGCCTCATCGAGGACACTACAGGCTTTATCAGGAAGGCGCATGTTAGGCAGATATTGCACCGAGAGATTGACGGCGGCATCTAATGCCTCATCAGTAATTGTAGCATGATGGTGTTGCTCGTACAATTCACGCATACCATGTAGAATTGTCAATGCCTCTTCTGGTGTCGGTTCCTCGATCTGAATGGGGCGTAGACGACGCTCTAGCGCGGCATCCTTCTCGATTGTGCGGTACTCCTGTGGCGTGGTGGCTCCGATACAGCGTAGGCGTCCACCAGCCAGTGCTGGTTTGAGAATGCCTGCCGCGTCGATACTGCCATCCGCTGCACGACCTGTGCCGATGAGCAGATGCATCTCGTCGATAAAGAGAATAATGTCGCCGCTACCCTCGGCCTCTTCCAGGACTTTGAGGAGCCGCTCTTCAAATTCGCCACGATACTTCGTACCCGCAACAAGTGAACTCGCAGACAATTCAATCAGACGCTTGCCGCGTAGTTCGGGTGGAACCTTGCCATCAATAATACGCTGTGCAAGGCCGCCAACGATGGTTGTTTTACCCACACCTGAGTCTCCGATGAGAATAGGGTTATTGCGGTCCTTGAGCATCATTGTTTGCATAAGCAGGCGAATCTCTTTGTCTCGCCCGATCAATGGTGTAAGTTGCTTATTGGCCGCCTGCTTCGTCAGATCGCGCCCAAGACGTTCCAACACTGAATTACCGCCCTTTATGCCATCAGGATTCAGGACGCCAGGGATATCGGCAGGGGCAACATCGGGACCAAGGTTCGCCGCTGGTACAAGTTCCAGGAGTGCTCGCGCATTGCTGGTGAGAATCAGGTCAACCAGTTGCGTCGGATTGATGCCGAGTTTCGTCAACAGTTCATGAGTGACGCCATCGCCTTCACCTAGCACCGCCTGGGCTATGGCACGCTCATCAACCACAGTTGTACCTGCATTTGTCGCGTTGCGCTCTGCTGTCAACAATATCTCCTTGCAGCGACGTGTCGGCAGAATTGGTGTATCGCTTGTAGCCTTGCCAGAGCCGAGTGCGAGGCGAATAACGTCGCGCACCTGCTTGGAGGAAAAACCAAGGTTGCGTAGTGCATCCTGTGTGCAACCGCCGTCAAGCTTGGTTAAAGCGATAAAAAGGTGTGGTGTGCCGAGGTAATCTTTGTGCATACGGCGTGCCTCGCCGAGTGCGAGTTCCAGCACGGCGCGAAGGAAGCGACGGTCCGGTGAGTTTGTTGCTGAAAACATGGGTGGCATAATATGAGTATCGTCAAGTCCTTCTATACGGAGTTCAGCAGGTCGCTCTTTCGAGGCCAGCGAGCCAACGACTAAACGCTGTGTCGGGTCGCCATAGAGTACAAAGCTCATCCACGATGTGTCGTCGGGATGCTGCTGTGCCATTGTGACGCGAGTACGCCGCAATGCCTCGCCCAGTGTAACGCCATCGGCAACATCCTGGTAAAATAATGTGGTAAATGCGCGGGTACGTACTGCATTGATGGGCCAGCGCAACGTGACAACCGATCCTGCTCCTGATGAAAGAAGATTGGTTGCGACGCGCTCCATCGTCTCGTCGCGCTCCTGCTGATTTGGTAATGGACTACCATTGCGACCTTGCCGTTCGTCTTCATGATAGCTCAAGAAAATAAGCGGTCGCCTCGGCAGCGATTGTAAGAGGTGCTCTACGGCGCCGCCATCTAAGCGCGAGTTGCCAGCGAGAGCCAACGCTGGCTCACCTCCTGGTGAGCTAGTAAGCGGTAGCGGACCCGCATAATGCACCACATGTGGGACATCGGTGTTCAGGCGCATTCGCATCTCTAGCTGGTTCGCCTGTTGCCGATAGAGGATAATGCGCGAAATCGACTCTGGTAGCGTGGTGCAGAGAGACGCCACCTCTTCTTCCGCGCTAATGCGCTCATTCGTAGGATTGACGAGAAAGAGGACCGAGAGTCCCTGTACATCGCGCCGCCCTAATTTGCGCGGCGGTCTCTCTGCCAATGGTGCGCGATGCGTATTTTCGTGTCCAGCTTGAGCCACACGTCCTACCCCCGTATGCTGTGAGATATAACGTCCGGGCTTTGCCTGTGCATCGTAGAGCAGTTCCCAGGGGATATCAGGCGTATTTGTGCTGAAGATGAGTCCCGAATCTAAATAGCGTAGTGCTTCTTGCAGTGGAACAGGTAGCAGCGAGTCGAAGAGGAAACGACCCAGTGTGAGCAGAGCATCGTTGACGGTGCCGAGCTTTACGGTCTGGCGTTTGGCCTCAGCCTGTGCGAGTGTGTGCATCGACTGCGCCGCCGTCTGCAAAGTACGGCGCAAACGCTCACGTATCTCATGAGTAAGCTCAGTAGTATAGTCCTGGCCTATGGAAGCCGGACTATCGGGAAGATCGAGATGAAAACGGTATAACGTATCAGTACGCGTAATATTTAATATAGCTGCTTGTTCCATAGATAACTTCTCTTCTACAATCTTCCCACAACATTCCATGCGCTAAGGGCACGGATGAATCCTACAAAAACGATAGCCCGACAGTCGTAAATGCGAACACAGCATTTACGCCAAAAATCCTGATAAGTGTATATAGCAAAATTAGTATACGTGTCGCAATGCATAAGTGTCAATAGTTGGGTTGCCCCAGCAAAACAATGACGCATGTAATATATGCCTTGATATTGGTCCGTACAATGGCTCAATCTCTACAACTTAGGTTGCTCATAACATTTCGCCCCACTCCCCGCATTAGATGCTGCCAGCGCGAACGATTGGTCACGGCTGAGAACGGTATCGACGTGCTTGCCCGTCGTTTTGAGCGTTGCACAACTCTCAGGTGTCGCTAGAATGGTCAGGTCCATTTCGGGATAGACACCCGGTTGACGCTGCACCAGCAGGTCGTAGGCACTATGTCCTGTCGGCGGCACGTACCACGATAGCATCACCGTCGCCGTACAATTTTTGGGTACTATCACCCAGCCGCCGAACATGTTGCGTTGCGGCTCATCACTTGTCATGTTCGTTGGTGGTCCTTCATTGTTAAGCGGATGGTTTTGACCGTTGTGTGGGTCAGTGATCTGGTTTGTCTCTGCCATAGGATCGCTGTGATCAACGGGGCAGAGCAAATTCCCATCGCCGTATGCGTCATAAGACGGACAAGCTTTGAATCCTGCGGGTAAGCTGCATAAAGTATTGCCTAGCTGCTCAAAACCATTGCCATTTAAAAACTTCGCGTTCGGTGGCACGTAGACTCGTACATAATCGTGATATGTGTCAAGGCCATACACTTGATCTTGCATATGGTAGACAAGGCTCATTTGAAACTGGTGTGTCGCACCTCCGTTCGCATCGAGTGTCACCGTGTCGTGCAGAACCGTTCGCACGTATTGCGAACCCTTGTTGGCATTCACATTGGCTTGTACCACGAACAATCCATCGTGCGTTGTCGAACGGTCAATCACCGCTGCCGCATTATATTTAACGAGCAGATTTTCAATTTGTGCGTTTGTCACATACACCTGTAGGTCGCGTGTCTGCAACGCCTGTAGCATCTCTTGCGCGATAGCCAGCACATCTGTCACGGAGGCATGACGAACTTTATCCATCAATACCTTGGAGACACGTTTCGTAAAGAGCTTACGCGCAATATCCGTATTATCCTCGTGTTCAACAACCGTCTCTTTGCGGATACCTACGTTATCCAACTGGTAGTAGTGCAACTTGCTCTCAAGGTTTTGCGCTGTAACGGTCTCATGATACTCCGGTATATAGATTGGTCCAGTTGCTGCTAGCACACGCGAGATCAAGAAGGGCGAGAAGACGATGACGCCATCGACCTGATGCTTGAATTCGCGCTTATATACGTTGATGGCGATCTGTGCCGAGGTTGGGAAATCAGCGGAGAGGTTCGAGTCACGTAAACCCCAATCGGCAATAGGCCACCACGATGTGTAAGCGGTGGGCGGAAATTGTCCTGCGTTAGGTTCGTTCGGCTTGTTTTCTTCATAAATGCCGATGTTCTGCAGGTTAAGCTGCCCCATGCGCCCACCGTTCAGCGCAAGTTCGCTGAACTGTCCAGTGAATCCCCCTGTGGGACGTATCTCTGCACGGTCAACCGTCTGTATCAAGAAGTTGCGTGGCTGGCCTACGCCTAGTATCCAGCCGATGGCACCCATCATGTCGTGTGCCTGCGAGAGACCTGTTACAATCGTAGGCACGAGTTGTATGACCTGCGCGACCTGTATACGTTGCGTATCGTCGATGGGCAGGACATCAAGTGAGAGCAATGGCGTTTGTGTCTGTATGTCCTTCGCTAACGGCAAGATGTAATCTAATGTCGTACTGGCCTTCGCGAGCATCGGCGGCGTGATGAGCGGTTGTGTCGATGCGGTAAGGGCGGAGCCGTGTAACGCTGGTATAAAGGTTACTAACATGTCTGTAAGTGCCTGTCCTGCATCAGCGGCGTCACTACTAATCTGGCAGAGCGCGAGGGCGGAGTTTGTATACTTTGGTAGTGTACTACCCACGCCATTAAAATAGACATTGTGCATAAGGTCTTCATGCAAGACTTTGAAATCGACCTGCGCCCCCTGTAACTCTATCTGCATCTGGTGCAGCTTGTTGGCATCAATAGTGGACACGTGCGCCTTCAGGTCGTTCGCCATGTCGCGTACATGCAATAGGTGCTGTACACCACTATAACCATGTGTAGACAGAGAGTAAAGATTGATACTATCGACAATGCCAAGAAACGCGGGCAGAATATAACTAATAACAAAGAGATAGAGTATAAGCCTGGTCTTTGCTGAGTGCGGTGGCATTTCGCGTGGAGCAACAGGTGGACGCGTCGGACCTGCCTGTGTGGTACGCGGTGGAAGCGCGTTAGGATTGATTGCTGACGTATTTGGTCCTCTGCTGCTCGCGGAATATGTGTTGTTCGGCATATTTTGCGCTGGCGACACTACTCCCGCTTGCTGTTGCTGCTGTTGATATGGTCTTGCTGCCGCGACATTTTGTTGCAAGCTGTTTCTGCTTGATAGTGCAACATGCTTTAGCGAATCAAATTTTGACCGGACACCTTGATTATTGAAGTTTGCAACGGGGTCAGTTGATGGATAGCTCTGCTCCTGTCCCTGTTGTGGCACGAAAGATGGTGGCGTCTGAGACCTGGGCTGATTTGTCGATGGCATGTACGATGCGTTATCCCTATTTATTTGTCCCTGTGGGGTGTTTGTATTCGCATAATAAGGTTGTACAGGAGGGGTAGCTTGTTGTGCAGGTACGTTCTCGGCGAACGGTTGCTGAAATAAATTCTTGGTTTGACGCCTTGTTCCATTGTTTTGCGGTGAAGCAGGCATACCAGACATGTTCGACATAGTGGCTATATAACCCCTCTATAGAAGAAAAATTGTAACGCAGGTAATATTTTTTTAGATGTTTATTGGAAATTTGTGGCCTTATCAAGTATAACGCTTTGCAGCAAGGTTTGTTGCTTTTTGTGTCTCTTGTCCACCCATTTATCTTATCGAGGGAGGCTTTTGCTCGATTAGGATGTCTTCAACGCTTGTTTCTTTGATACGCTAATGCTATGATAGGTTTGTCAAATATATCTCAGCAGTCAAGTGGTTTTGTGCCACTTTTCGCATAGGAGGGTGCCATTCATGGCTGCACCAACTATACAACGTAGTAGGTCGGACTCGTTCACCGCAAGGCTGATAACGCAAGTACGCAAAGTGGGCAACTCACTTGGTCGTCCTCTTTTCGCTGTTATCCTGGCCTTGATTGCAGGCGCAATAGTGATTATACTTACATCCCCTGGTTCGCCCACCGACCGCTTTAATGCTGTTATTACGGCTTTTCAGGACTTATATGTCGGCTCGTTCGGCGATGCTCAGACGCTTTCCTATACGCTTGTGCGTGTCGGTCCTTTGATTCTTACAGGTCTCTCGGTTGCTATTGCTTTTCGGGCTGGTCTCTTCAACATTGGTGCGGAAGGGCAACTGGCAATGGGCGCGATGGCGGCGGTCATTCTCGCCCTCATGCTGTCGAGTCTTCCCGGTTGGCTACTGGTGCCACTGATGGTTATCGGCAGTATGCTCGCTGGTGCTATCTGGGGTGGTATCGTGGGTTTGCTCAAGGCGTGGCGTGGAGCGCACGAAGTCGTGACGACCATTATGCTGAATTGGATTGCCTTTTACCTCACGGACTACTTGATTCTCACGCCATTCAAAGACCCCAAGCAGTCGAATGTCACACCGTCACTTCCCCCAAACGGCACCATTCCTACTGTTGCAGTCTTTTATAATCAGACATTGGGGACGTTTTTGCCCAAGATTCTCTCCCCCGGCTCATATCTTGTCGATATGAGTATTTTTGTGGCACTACTTGCGCTTGTAGTGTACTGGTTTATCACCTCGCGTACCGCTTTTGGCTATGAGGTGCGCGTTCTCGGTCAGAATCTCAAAGCCGCACGCTATGCAGGTATTCCAGTCAAGCGTAACCTGTTTTTGGTGATGGCACTGGCTGGTGCCTTCTCCGGCCTCGCCGGAGCGTTAAGCGTGATGGGACAATTTCCACATCATTTGATTGCGGGTACATTCAGCATCGACTCAACGGGCTTCGATGCCATTGGTGTCGCCCTTTTAGGACGTACAACCGCGATAGGTGTCCTCTTAGGCGCACTCCTCTTCGGTGGCTTACGGCAAGGAGGTACCTTTATGCAGGTCGATGCGGGTGTACCGGGGGATCTGGTGTATATCATTCAGGCACTTGTCCTCTTTAGTATTGCAGCAGAATTTCTGCCCACACTACAACGCTCGCTCCCCAGTTGGGCGCGTCTCAGTCGTCGTCCGGCAATCGTGCCTAATGTTGCAGGTTCGACAGAAGCAGCTTCGTCACTCATTGAAAATGCTTCAACTAATGCAAATGGTACAGGCGAGGCGAGTGCGGCACAGGGCAGTTCTGTTGCTGTAGCTGAACGGACAGAGCCACTGGATGAGTATCGCGAACTGCCACTACCGAAAAATGAGGAGGAATAAGGCGTGTTTTTCCAAATCTTCTTACGGGTTGTTACCTCTTCCGATCTATGGGGTGCAACACTACAATTCGGCGCATTGCTCCTGCTGCCCGCACTTGGTGGTGTGATCTCTGAGCGCAGTGGTGTCGTCAATATTGCGATGGAGGGTATGACTCTGACCGGGGCATATGCTGGCGTCATGATCGCTCTGTCAACGCATAGCGTTATTCTTGGTATTATCGGTGCGATGGTTGCGGGTGGCTTGATGGCACTTGTACATGCCATTGTCTCAATCAATTTTAAGGCTGATCAGATAGTGAGTGGTATCGCTATCAATATTGCAGCTCTCGGCCTGACCGATTATCTGCTTACCATACAAACAAATGGGCAGGGCGTACCTTCCTTGAGCGCGGCACTACGCATTCCTAGTGTTGCGCTGGGCCCTCTGTCGAGCATTCCTTTTATAGGTCCCGTCTTCTTTCAACAAAACGTTATCTTCTACGTTGCAATAGTTATTCTGCTCGCCATTCAATTCTTGCTGTTCCGTACCAATATCGGTTTACGTATTCGTGCGGTGGGTGAGCAGCCACAAGCAGCGGATACCGCAGGGGTCAATGTGCGACTGATACGTTATCTATGCGTCATTAGTAGCGGCCTCCTTTCTGGATTGGCGGGTGCGTTCTTGTCGCTCGGTATCGCGGGTATTTTCAATACAAACATGACCGCAGGACTTGGCTACATAGCCCTTGCCGCCATGATCTTCGGCAAGTATAATCCCATAGGAACAGCGGGTGCCTGCCTCATCTTTGGTCTTGGCGAGGCACTCAGCCCACGCTTACAGGACACGGGTATCTCGCCTAACCTGCTCAGCACGTTACCATACATTCTCACGCTGGTTGCCCTCGTCGGCCTCGTCGGACGTACAATTGCTCCCGCTGCTGATGGCATTCCATACGAACCGGGTTCTGAATAAGAGGAAGTAAGAAGAGATGCAAGAAAGCACAATGGTAAAACCTGTAGCGGAGCCTTCCGTTCCCTACGCGGTCGAAATGCGAAATATCAGTAAGGCGTGGCCCGGTGTCGTGGCGAACGATAATGTGAATCTCACGGTGCGTAATGGCGAGATACACGCACTTGTGGGTGAGAATGGCGCAGGTAAATCGACGCTCATGAACATCCTCTATGGCATGATCCGCCCTGATAGCGGCGAGATTGTGATCAATGGGCGTGTCGTTCACATTACAGGGCCGCGTAATGCTATTCAAATGGGTATTGGCATGGTGCATCAGCATTTTATGCTTATTCCGCCCTTGACTGTTGCCGAGAACATTGTGCTTGGCCGCGAACCCGGCGGACTTGGTTCTCCCTTCAACTTTCGTAAGGCTCGCGCCGATATCCTTGCTCTCAGCAAACAATATGGTCTGCCCATTGAGCCGGATGTTCCCATTGAACGCCTCTCCGTTGGTTTGCAGCAACGCGTCGAAATTCTCAAAGTGCTGTATCGAGGGGCCGACATTCTCATCATGGATGAACCGACGGGCGTGTTAACACCACAGGAGACATTTGAACTCTTCTCGGTGTTGCGCGGTCTTGTGGCACAAGGCAAAACTATTATCTTCATTACACATAAACTGCGTGAAGTCCTCGAACTGACCGACAATATCACGGTGTTGAGACGCGGCAAAAATGTTGGTTCGCTGGTGACGCGTGAAACCAATCAGGCCGAAATTGCCCGTATGATGGTTGGGCGCGAGGTTCTGTTGCGCGTCAACAAGACCCCGAGTAAGCCCGGACCCATTGTGCTACACGTCGAAGACCTGCATGCACAGGATGATCGTACCCTTGAGGTGCTGCACGGCGTTAGCCTCGACGTACACGCGGGCGAAATCCTGGGCATCGCCGGTGTCGAGGGCAATGGTCAGACCGAGCTAGCCGAAGTGCTGAGTGGAATGCGTAAAGTCACTGCTGGGAATGTTGTGATTACGCCAACCGAGGCGGGGCATGTGAATAAAGCGAGCAATATTACCAACATGGATGCACACGGAGTACGACTCGCAGGCATGTCGCATATTCCAGAGGACCGTCGTGGTAGTGGCCTTGTGCTAGCCGAGTCGATTGAGGACAACACCATTCTAGGACGGCAACGTTCGCGTCTGTTTTCGTGGCGTGGCTTCGTCTTGATGCTCAAAAATATCGCGACCTGGGCCAAACGACTCGTTGCTGATTTCGATATACGTACCCCCTCGATTGAGGTACCTGCACGTGCCCTTTCCGGTGGCAACCAGCAAAAAATCATCATTGCTCGCGAGTTTGCCAGCGACCCTGTAGCACTCATCGCGGCCCAACCCACGCGCGGCGTCGATATCGGTGCCATCGAGTTCATTCATCGTCGCCTCATCGAGCAGCGCGACGCAGGCAAAGCCGTCCTACTCATCTCCGCCGAACTCGACGAAATCCGCTCCCTCTCGGACCGTATCGCCGTCATGTACGAAGGAAAGGTTGTCGATATCGTCGGACCCGAAGCCACCGAAGAACAACTGGGCGTGCTAATGACAGGTGGTCATAACGAAGTGGCTCTATGAAAGGCATGGCAGAGACAAAAATGTAGGGCTTATTCTATAACGCTCTGTGAGCAATGAATCTGTAGGCAAGGATTGAGGAACGGTCTCATTGCTCTAAAACGTGATCGGTGGCGACGAGGGCGTTATAGAATAAGGCCCCTACAATTCGCTAATTCCTAGAACGTATGTGGTGTTGAACCGTGTAGGGGCCTTTCTTTAGAACGCCCTGTGAGCAATGAACCCTGTTGGCAAGGATTGAGGAACGGCATCAACGGAGAGAAAATTGTGAGTGAGCAGGCATTTCGCTGCTCACTCACAAATCCAACTCCTTCTTACGACGCAGATGCGGCGCAATCATATAATTGTGTACTACCAGCGCGTCCCGTCGAGGTCCAGTCGCTGGCGGGTACCACGCTACAATGTCTGCTGACCCATGTAGACAGCGTGTTCTGTTGTCCAAACCCCCCAAAATTCTCACTCCGCAATCTATCACGGTACTGTTCGGGCAACTCATCTATCTGACGTTGTGTTGCACGCGGCGAGGTAAGCAGGAAGTAGCGTACCGTGCCGTTGCTAATCAAGGTTTGTAGCTGACTTGTTGTCAAAATGGGGTCACCACCACTGAAACCACCCAGTGCCATCACAGGCTGGTTTGTAGCGAGAATAATCGGAGCCGCCGTACTTGAACTTGGCGTTGCAACCAGAAACTTTGTATTGCCTTGATTTGCCTCAAGGTAAGAGATGAGAGCTGCATTCGTCTGCGTAAGACCATTTTGTCTAGCTTGTGCTTGACCGAAAGCAAAGAAACCATTCGTTGTACTGTTAACGCTGGGTCCTGCACTGGGAGCAGAAGACTCGGTATTGTGGAATACAGAGTAGCTAGCCCAGACTGTGGGTGCGACAAGAAGTGCAAACAGGCCGACACTTACGGCCACAGCCGCAATTCGTATCATAGAGGTATTCAGGCGTAATCGTGGTAGTACACGGAAAAGGATGAGCGCAATCACTGCCAGTGCCGTGAGACCCCCAATCAATGGACTCAACCATTGCGCCCATGCAGGATAGGTGGCGAGCATGTAGATTTGCGTGGCAGCAGTTATCACAAGTCCGAGAGGAAGTAACCAGCCGCGCCAGCTAGCACTACGATAATCGTTCCACATGATGACCATGCCAATACCGACAAGTGCGCTCAAGCCAGGAGCCATCTCGGTCATATAATACTGGTGGAACGAGCTATCGAGCGAGAAGAAGGTTGCCATTGTGAGCAGCCAGAAGCCCCACAACACAAGACCTGACTGTTGTCTATCTCTCTGAAAGCGGAAACGCCGCTGGAGGATGAGTGCGACAATTGCTAAAAGTGCGAAGGGAAGCAACCAGCCGATCTGTCCACCTAGAGAGGGGCTAAAGAGACGCAATAGCCCAGGTGTGCCTGCTTCAGTGAAACCCGCGACAGGAGGAGCGGCTTGTGTACGATCCGTTGTAGCTGAACGATCTGTGCCCGTGGCGCGATTATTTGAAGACGTGGCACCAGGACTCCGATTTCCACCAAAGGAGTTGCCACCGATACGCAAGCGGTTGAGGCCGTTATAGCTGAAGGCCAGACTGACCTCCGAATTGTTCTGCGTCGAGCCGACATAAGGACGTTGTAATGGTGAGATCGAGTCAACGGCGAGCAACCAGGAGAGCGAGAGCGCAAAGAACACCACCACGAAGAGTGCCAGGTGCCAGATGCGTGTCCATACTTTACGCGGAGCACAGAGCAGGTAAGTCATAATAAGGGCGGGCACAATCAGGTATGCCTCCGCCATTTTCGTGTTGAAGCCGAGACCAACGAATACGGCACTCAACAGTAACCATCGTAACTTGCCAGACTCTGCGGCGCGAATGACTGCCCATGCCGCAAGTAAAAGGATCAGTGCTAACGTACCATCAATTGTGTTGTTGCGGTTTGTGACAACACTGATGGGACTGACGGCCAGTGCGAGTGCCGCAACCAGTCCGGCAATGACCCCAAAGTGCCGACGCACCAGATAGTAGAGCAACAGCACAGCTAGTACGCCACAAAGTGCCTGTGGCAGAAAGATGCTGAACGGGATAAAGCCGAATATCTTTGCGCTGAGAGTCTGGAGCCAGAAGCCGAACGGTGGCTTATCAACCGAGACGAAGCCGCCTGGGTCGAATGAGACAAAGAAAAAGTTGTGTAGACTATCAGTCATGCTTCTAACACCGGCAGCGTAGTATAGATTGCCGTAGCCGTTCTGACCAAGTTGGAAGAAATCCATGAAGAGCGAGACGAGCAACACGGCTCCCAGAGCTATCCTGCTCCATAGAGGTGTACTCTCCCGCTCAGTATGTATTGGTGCGCTATCCTCAGTTGGCGAGAGTTTCACTGTATCGATTGTATCTGCCATGCGAATATATTAGCTCCTATAATGACAAAAATATCTTAAATCTTTTCAAGAATACTTGCTTTACTCACGCTATTGTAGTAGCTTTCTCTCTGGAAAGCATGAGAAAGAATTAAAAAGATTGTAAAATCTTTGCAAGTTGTGAGAGAAGCGAGGCAATCCTTGACATTAATGTATGAGCATTAGATACTAGTAATACGACAAACTTTCTTACTAGGACTTACACCTGCGAAGGAGCAAGGATACATGTTTGATAAGAGCAAGGTTGGTCAAAGCTTTTCCCCGTTTACAGTCGAGGTTGAACGTGCAAAAATCCACGAGCTAGCTCTCGCTATTGGCGATCCAAATCCTATTTATCATAGCCGTGAAGCCGCGCAGTCGGCGGGCTATAAAGATGTTCCCCTCTATCCCACTGGTCCTACCCTGTTTAATTTCTGGGGTAATAGGTATGGCGGTAGCAACCTGTCAAGTGTCGGCATTAACGTGATGCGTATTCTGCATGGCGAAGAGGAATACGAATATCTCGCTCCAATCTACGCTGGCGACACCGTTACGGGTGTGACCACGATTGTAGAGGGCAAGAATCGTCAAGGCAAAGATGGCTCTTCAATGGATATCGTTACGACCGAGACACGTTATACCAATCAAGATAATCAACCCGTACTGAATGCACGAACCACAATTGTTGTGCGCGAATAATGATAATGTGTACGGGCCTGATGTATCACGCCCCGTTCTTTTCAGCAAGGAGAACACTGCATGACAACCACAAACACACAGACACCAAAGATACGCTATTTTGACGAGGTGCAGGTAGGCGATGAATTGCCGCAACTGGTCAAGAATCCAGTCACCTTGAATCAACTTGTGCGCTATTCGGGAGCTTCGGGTGACTTCAATCCGCTTCATACTGATCCTAAAGTTGGCGAGATGATTGGTACTGGTGGCGTTATCGCGCACGGGATGCTTATTATGGGCTTTGTGGGGCAGTTGGTAAGCGACTATGTTGGTCCCGCTGCCTTACGTAAGTTCAATGTGCGCTTCAAAGGGATGACCCATCTCAACGATGTGATTACCTGTACAGGAACCATTACCGAAAAGACCGAGGCCGATGGTGAAGCACGGATCGCAGGCAAGGTGCAGGCCACAGACCAGAACGGGGATGTAAAGGTTGCGGGCACATTTACCGCTGTTCTTCCTCGCCGATAGGGAGAACAAAGGTAAAGGTGCTGCCTTTGCCAGGTGTACTCTCGGCGGTGATGCGTCCACCATGTGCCTCTACGACATAGCGAGCAATGGCAAGTCCCAGCCCTGTGCCTCCACCTCCTGGACCAAAGTAATCAGCTTTAGAGCGTGCGCGGTCCGTTTTGTAGAAGCGTTCAAAGATACGTGGTAGCTCTTCGTTGCGAATACCTACGCCTGTATCACGCACAAAGAAACGCTGCATTCCTTGTCCGGCAAGAAACATGGTGCCAAGCGTGATTGTGCCGCCGGAAGGCGTAAATTTGATGGCGTTATGCACAAGATTGACCAGCACACGCGTAATCTGTCTGCTATCTGCCGCGACCGAGGTTTTGCCTTGCTGAATATCGGTACGTAGCGTCACGCGATGACGTTGGGCAAGGGGCAACATACGTGCCATCACCTCGTGTACCAGGCGTTCAGCTTCGATTGGCTCGATGGTCATGGCCGATTGGCCCGATTCAATGCGCGAGAGGTCGAGTAGTTCGGATACCATGTCATTGAGATACTGCGCCTCGACCTCGATCTTCTCTACAAACTCCTGTGCTTTATCAGGGTCGGTATCAATAATGTCTTCGAGCGTTTCGGCGAGGAGCCGTATCGAGGTGAGCGGCGTGCGTAGTTCATGCGAGATGTTGGCGATGAAGTCGCGCTGCACCTGTTCGACACGTTGTATCTCGACGACATCTTCGATTGTCACCAGAAAGTATTGATAGATGGTACTTATCTCTGCTTGCGTTGCGAGCGGTGTAACCGCTATGTTCCATGTTATCCTGGGGCCACCCCTGCTATAGCCACCTCTACGTACACTGCCAGTTTGCACGCTTGTTTGCACAAGGTGAGTAATATCTGCATCGTGCAGTGCCTGCTCTACCGTCAAGCCAGCAAGTGGCTCTTGTACGCCGGAGACCTTGAGAGCGGCTTCATTTGCATAAAGAATGGTCAAGGTGCGATTCACAATGAGGACGGGTGAGGGGAGTGCTTGTACAAGACTGCTGAATAGTAGCCGTTGCTCTTCAGTCATTCGTTCGGCTCCGTCGTATTCTTGTCGGTAGCAGATGATACGGTGGTCGGGGGAACAGGCAATTGTGTGGCGACTTCGACGTATCCATGTTGCTCTTGTGGGCGAAGACGGCCCATAATGTAGCTATCAACGTATTTACCACTACGATAACTCTCGGAACGTATACGTCCTTCGATCTCAAAATCGAAGTTTTTGAAGAGGTGTAGCGCACGCTCGTTGTCGGTATACACGTCAAGCGTAAGACGCACAAGGTTGAGCCAGTTGTCCGCGAGGTCGATCACGGTCAGTATGAGCATCTTCCCTATACCCTGCCCCTGATGCTTGTCATGTACCGCCATAAAGACAGTACCGACATGTTTTGAGCGTCCCAGCCCCACCTGTACATGTACAAGCCCAACGACCTTGTTCTGAATGTCGGCAATGAAAACATGAACGTGTTCGTTCTGTATCCATCGTTCAATCGTTTGCCGCCACTCTTCCTGCGTGGTGGATGGTAAGAGCGACATACCCCAGAGAACGTTGGGCATATGCATCAATTCGTGAATATCGTCGGCGTCGGCAATTCGCAAGGGTCGGATGGTGATACGGGCCATGTACGTGGTACTCCCATACAAAGAATAAAAGGCCACCGATTGTGGTGGCCTTTTCCCAGAAGCTCCTCGAACTGGATTCGAACCAGTAACACCTCGGTTAACAGCCGAGTGCTCTACCGTTGAGCTATCGAGGAAGGATGCTCTTACGAACACAGCTAGTATATATCACAATGATTTTTTCGTCAATACCTTTTTTCGGGAATTTGCAAATCTTCCTGAGAATTTGCGTGCTGTCGCTGCGTAGTTATGAATATGCCACCTATTCCACAGTGGCTACAAGGATGGGCGACGCGCGATGGCTACACGCAAGGCCCAACCATCTTCCTGCGCAACCGAACGCGACGGGCGAACAGTGGAGCAACTGCCAGGGTAACGCGATAGTGATCCACTATCGCATAGAAGGCGGCGGACACGCGCCCCCACCGCCTATCGCAGGACATTCCAGTGCCGAGATAGCATGGACGTTCTTTATAGCGCATCCATTGTTGTAGACGTTCATGTGATGGATTTTTGTAGGGGCATGATACAATCACTGCGTAGGTGCCTCTGTCGCACCTATAAAAAATTACGAAATAGGAAGATACTGTGCAACTACGCATTTTCTTCAATCCGATAGATATGTCTGTCGTTGAGACCCATGTAGACGATATCTACATTATAGTAGATGTTATTCGTGCAACGACAACGCTTGCTACTCTGTTTGATAGTGGAGTAGCGCGTGTCTATGCAGCAGATACAATAGAGCAGGCTCGCAATGGTGCAAAGTTATTTCCACAACGCCTGCTCTGCGGCGAACGCCATGCACAACCTGTCGCAGGCTTTGATTATGGTAACTCGCCCGCTCAGTTTTCGCAGATGGACCTGAGCGGCCGTGAGCTTATTTTGACGACCACCAATGGCACTCGCGCCTTTTATGCCTGTCCCATGAACAGTACACGGCTCGCAGGCAGCTTCTATAATGCTCATGCTGTGATTGCTCACGCCCTGTCGCTTGCACAGGAAAGAGGCCGCGACATCGCCATTGTGTGCGCCGCCGAGTCCAACTATTTCGCCCTCGACGACGCGACCTGCGCGGGCTATCTCTCCCTCGAATTACAGCGACAGCAGCCCGATATCAAGGTATGGGACGCGGTATATGCAGCGCAAGCACTCTACCGCGAGTTTGAGCCACACAAACTGATTGAGTTCGGGCACTCCGCACGCGAGATTGTGGCTGCCAACCTGAGCCAAGACCTTGATTATTGTATGAAGATTGACGGTAGTACAACAGTGCCAATGATTGTGGAACAAGAGGAGGAGACAGGGCTGTTGGTAATAGAGAAGGCAAAATAAAAGGAAGTGTGGTAAACGCATTTGCGTTTACCACACTTCCTTTTATTTTGCCTTCTCTATTTTTCGATTGGCGCACCAATCAAACTGCCCCACTCGGTCCAGGAGCCATCATAGTTACGCACATCTGGATAGCCCAGCAGGTAGTTCAGGGCGAACCATGTGTGGCTGCTGCGCTCACCAATGCGGCAGTACGAGATAACCTCTTTATCGGGTGTGACGCCCTTACCTTCGTAAATGGCGCGTAATTCATCAGCCGATTTGAAGGTGCCATCGGGACGTACTGCACTTGCCCACGGCACGTTCGCGGCACCAGGGATGTGACCACCACGTTGCGCCCCCTCTTGTGGAATGTTCGCAGGGGCGAGCAGTTCGCCGCTGAATTCGCCAGGGGAACGCACATCGACAAGGGCGACGTTGTTATGCCCAAGTACACTCAGAACATCGTCACGGAATACGCGAAGCTGCTTGTGTGGCTCCTCGGCCTGATACGTCGTGGCTTGATAGGAAGGAACCTCGGTAGTGATCTCGTGCTTGTCGGCTAACCACTTGACTCGTCCGCCATCGAGCAGGCGCACATCCGCATGCCCATAGTATTTGAAAATCCACAGTGCCCATGCCGCGAACCAGTTATTGTTATCGCCGTATAACACAATAGTTGTATCTTTGCTGACACCTAAACGGCTAAACAACGATTCCAGTTGCTCTTTGCTCAATGGCGCACGCACAACCTGATCCTGTAACTCTTTCTGCCAGTTGACACCAACGGCACCAGGAATATGCCCCTCATCGTATGCCTTTGTATCAACGTCAACCTCGATCAGACGGACCTTGGGGTCTTTCAAGTGAGCCTCGACCCAATCAGCGTCTACGAGTACCTCTGGATGTGCGTAACCTTTATTCTCTGACATGAAAATCTCTCCTGTTGAGTTATATACTTACTAACTTATTTCACAGATGACATGAAAAAATATGGATGTATTGCTTGTCGAAGAAGCGAGGGAGATGCAACACTTCTTTCTCCTGTCAGAACGAATCAGGTGACAGGATGAATTTTGCCATCGTGAACATCGTAAATGAAGCCACTAATATCAATCGTGTTCGGAATAAGCGGCGACTCTCTCAAAAATGCTACATCGTCACGAACTGATTGTTCTAGATTCTGGAAAGGCAAGAAGTCGATAGTATCGGCTGCATCAGTATGCAAGTCCTGTTGAATTTTCGCGTGAATGTCGGCGTTGCTGAAGGTGAGCATGCCACATTCAGTATGATGAATCACGACGATACTAGTTGTACCAAGCAATTCTTCTGAAATGACAAGCGAGCGTAACGCATCAGCGGCCCTACCACCTGCATTCCGAATGACATGCGCGTCGCCTTCTTCAAGGCCAAGCGCACGGGCAGGATCAATACGTGCATCCATGCAGACAAGAACCGCAACCTTACGAGCAGGTGGTAATGCTAGATCCCCTTTGTGGAATGCTGATGTGTACTTTTCGTTCGCTTGAACGAACTCCTGGGCTATCGACATGAACATGTCTCCTTTGGTTGGCAACGGCGCATGAGCAAAACAGTTCTTACTCACACATTTTATTCTATTTCCTAAAACAATCAGCATATAAAAGATAATTCCCTTACATTCCGTAACTTGCTACTTTTTGCATTTTACTCATTCTCTGTAGTTATATATCTGCTTCTTTGCAAAATTGATAGTGAACAAGAGAACACTGTCCTGTGATCCGACCACAGGACAGTGTTCTCTTGTTCACTATCAATTAGTCTATTGTTACAAGCAATTTCCCAAAGTTTTTGTTCGCTGCCATTGCTTTATGTGCTTCACCTATCTCATGTATTGGATAGACCTGCTCGACAATTGGTTTCACTTTTCCGTTGGCGAACAACGGCACAACCTGTGTTGAGAAGCGGCGTGTGACGCCCAATTTCTCTTCGAGTGTGCGGGTACGTAGAGTGCAGCCGCGTATCTGAATGCGCTTGCCCATGAGCAGACCGAGATTGACATTTGCCTGTGTACCACCAAGTGTCGCTAGAAACACCATGCGGCCCCATGTAGTCAAAGCATCAAGATTTTGCTCCATGTAAGCAGCCCCAATAAAATCGAGGACAACATGTACGCCTTCACCATTTGTGCGCCGTTTGATCTCGTTAGCAAAGTCTTTGTCGGAGAGACCGATATCCAGCCCTAGTGGTTTCGCACGTTCGAGTTTATCGGGTGTGCGCGATGTGCCGAATGTGGTGGCACCAGTAGCATGTGCTAGTTGAATGGCCGCCGTGCCCACACCACTGCCAGCCGCATGAATCAGGACGCGCTCGCCCATCTGTAAACCAGCTTGCGTGAAGAGGCCATCGTGCGCCGTCATGAACACCTCTGGTATAGCTGCCGCCTGCACAAAATCGAGATTTTCAGGGATGATAACCAGCAGCCCTTCGTGTACCAGGACGTATTCGGCTTGACTCCCACCGCCTACAATTCCCATTACCCGTTGTCCCTTTTTATACATGCGTACAAGGGGACCGACCGCATCAACCTCACCCGCGAACTCCATGCCAGGAATATCGGCTGGTGCATCGGCAGGCGCGGGATACATGCCCATACGTTGAGACAGGTCGGCGCGGTTCAGGCCAGCCGCACGCACGCGCACCCGTACCTGATCGCCTATCGGTTCCGGCGTCTCGACATTCTGTATCTCTAGCACCTCTGGTCCCCCAGGTTTGGTAATTACCACTGCTCGCATCTCTATTCCTCCTTCTTTAAGCAAAACAACCTTATGCCTATTGTACGACGTATCCAAAAGCAACGAAGCAGGCAATCTATATATAGACTGCCTGCTTCATTCATTTTATTTATTGGTATCGTTGATGAGATGCTACTAGCTAGCTGTCGTTGGCGCTGGTTGATTGACTGCTGAGAGGTCGATCTCGATGTTGACATCTTTACTGACCAGCACACCGCCAGCTTGTTCTAGTGGTGCATTCCAGGTGAGGCCCCAATCTTCGCGATTGATCTTGCCTTTGACGCTGATACCCGCACGTTGCATGCCATAAGCATCTTTTCCTTGACCGCCGTATTCGGCTTTGAAGGTGACTGGTTTGGTCACGCCATGCATCGTAAGGTCGCCGGTGATGTTGTACTCGTTGCCACCGATATGCTCAACTTTGTTGCTTTTGAAGGTGATTGTTGGGTATTGTGCAACGTCAAAAAAATCTGATGATTTGAGATGACCGTCGCGTCTCTCATCATTTGTGGTAATGCTGGAAGCATCCGTCTGAGCATCAACCGATGAGTTGGCGGGATTCTGGTCGTCGATATGCAGGTGTCCACTGATAACTTTAAAGTGACCGCGTACTGTACTAATCATCGCGTATTTTACTGAAAACGTCGCCTCTGAATGTACTGGATCAATTTCCCAAGCCATATAAATATCCTCCGTTTAATTGGCATCTTTGTTACACGTTAGCAACTTTACTAACCAAAACAAGTATAGCATCGGCTACTTCCGTTTGTCAAGTTACTAACTAAACATTAGTTGAATGCTCTCTCTGCTATCCATTCTCTCAACAGTCATGATATAATTTGCTTGCAACAACTGTAAAGAGATCGAGGATAGCCAGCATGTTCACCCTCAATGATATAGTGCAAGGGAACGGCCCAGAACTTTCCATACAAAGCAATACTACTCCTGACCCTAAACTTGTCTTTCGCGCAGCACATCATGATAGCCGTCAAATCGAGCCGGGAGACCTCTTCGTCGCCATTCAAGGCACGAATGTTGACGGACACCGCTTTATTCCTGCTGCTGTAAAAGCTGGTGCTTTAGCTGTGCTTTGTACCATGCTTGTCGAGGATGTGCCACCTGACTTTCTGCAAATCGTCGTGCCAGATGTGATTGTGGCTCTGCAAGCAACGGCGAGGGTTCGTGTAAGGCGCCAGCAGTATACAACGCTTCTTGGTATCACTGGCAGCAATGGCAAGACCAGCACGAAAGATGCCGTTGCCGCTGTGTTGGGTCGTAAAGCACCGACGCTGAAAACGCAGGCGTCGTACAACAACGAGCTTGGCTATCCGCTTACCCTTTTGAGCCTGGAACCGCAGCACCGCTACGCTGTGTTAGAAATGGGAGCGCAGTGGGTTGGTGAACTTGCAGGTCTCTCTCATACTGTCGCCAAACCGGATTGGTCGCTCATTACCAATGTTGGAGCCTCGCACCTTGAATACTTTGGCTCACAGGAGCGTGTTACCATTGCGAAAACCGAACTGGTGCAGGTACTTTCCGCGGACGGTATTGCTATGCTCAACTATGATGATCCAAATGTGCGCGGTATGCAAAGTAGCACGCGTGCCCACGTACTGTTTTATGGACAAGGTGAAGGTGCCGAGGTACGCGCTACAGATATCGGCGGCGATGCGCTTTTCGGACGCAGTTTCACGTTGCACTGTTCTGGTCAACAGCAGCTCGTTCAACTACATTTCCCCGGTGAGCATGGCATCGCCATCGCGCTTGCGGCAGCGGCGGCAGGATGCGCGGCAGGAATACCACTACATGAAATCGCACTTGCGTTAGAGGCCCTTCCTGCAACAAAGGGGCGTGGTGAGATCAAGTCTGGACCGAATGGTAGTATTCTCATCGACGATACCTACAATGCCAATCGTCAATCCATTGTCGCCATTATGCAGGCGATGCATAGCACACAACAACATCCTGTAGGCAAGCGTTGGGCCGTTCTCGGCGACATCTTTGAATTGGGACCCTATGCAAGAGATGAGCATATCAGAACTGGTGCCGCGCTTGCTGGAAACATCGACTATCTTGTCGCACTGGGCGATAAGGCGCGTTATTACGTCGAAGGCGCAATCGCTGCAGGGATGCCACAGGAACATACCTATTTTTACAATGCGGATGTAGAGAACAAGCCAGAACTTGAAGCGGCAAAACGAGCCATCGCGGACCTGCTCAAACACGAAGTGCGGCCTGATGATCTTGTTTTGCTCAAGGGTTCGCGTGGCGTGCAAATTGAGACATTGCTTACAATGCTCTAACAGGTGAAGGAAATAGAGAATGACGGAGAAGAAAATACGTGTCGGTCTCGTCTTTGGCGGGCGTTCGGGCGAACATGAAGTTTCGCTCGCCTCCGCACGATCAGTAATGGCGAATCTCGATCCCAATAAATACGAGGTTGTGCCCATTGGTATTACAAAGGATGGCACATGGTTGCTGGGCGATGAGCCAACTCACATGTTGCAGTCAGGAACGCAACAAACTCCTACAGAGGAACACACAACCGCAGTGACGCTAACAGGCGACCCCACTCTTCGTCGTCTCATTCCTCTACAAGGAAACGCTCCGTTGCAGGATAATGGCGCGTTAGATGTGATTTTGCCAGTGTTGCATGGCACCTATGGCGAAGATGGTACATTACAGGGTCTACTTGAAATGGCGAATGTCCCCTATGTGGGCTGTGGCGTGCTGGGCGCGGCACTCGGTATGGATAAAGAGAAGATGAAGATGGTCTTCTCCGCCGTTGGTTTGCCCAACGTCGAATATTTTGTGTGTCGCCGTAACGAATGGGAACGTTCACCAGAGGTCATTATGAACGTGGTCGAAGACAGTTTTGGCTATCCTTGCTTCGTTAAGCCCGTCAATCTAGGGTCAAGTGTTGGCATCAACAAAGCGCATAATCGCGTCGAATTGCAACACGCTATAGGAACCGCGGCGCAATATGACCGCAAGATTATCATTGAGCGTGGCATCAACTGCCGCGAACTAGAATGCGCTGTACTGGGCAATGACGAGCCAATCGTATCAGTTGTAGGTGAGGTTCTCAGTAGTGGTGAGTTCTATGATTACAACGCCAAATACATCGACGGCAAATCTCAGATCATTATTCCTGCTGACCTGCCACAGGCCACAGCCGAAGAGGTACGCCGCCAGGCTATACAAGCATTCTCAGCCCTGGACTTGAGCGGTCTTGCCCGCGTTGACTTTTTCTTAGAGCAGAAGACGAACAAAGTCTACATCAACGAAGTCAACACGCTCCCCGGTTTCACTGAAATCAGCATGTACCCAAAACTCTGGGCCGCAAGCGGCCTTCCCTACTCACAACTGTTGGAAAGACTCATTGAATTAGCCGTAGAACGTCATGCCGATAAGCAACGTAATCGAACCAGTTTGTAAACGCTGCTTTTGTGGGCATATTAAAACCTACACGTTACAATACCCCTGTATAATTCTACTACACTGGGGGATATACAGGCATGACTGGGCCTTGGGATGATGCACTGAAAAAAGTGCTTGGCGTCAATCCAGAAGATTTTGTCCATTGGCTTTTTCGCGAAGCCATCTATGAAGGAGAGGTAGACCGTGAGCTACCTCTTCACACAATTCACGCAGATTTTTTGCTTGCGATTGTCCTTAATGGTATCAGATGTTTGCTGCACATCGAATTTCAGCGCAAACCTGATACAAACATGGCAGAGCGGTTGCTAGAGTATAACGTGCAAGCAACGCGCAACGACGCGGAGCATCGGCCTGTCTATTCGTGTGTCATCTACTTGAAGCCACATGAAAGTATGCCGATACCGCCATTGATCAGAACATTTCCCAATGGCGAAGAGATTTTACGCTTCAACTTCAGAAATATCAAACCCTGGGAGTATACCGTAGAGGAGTTAACAAAAGAAGGTTTACCGGGGCTGTTGCTTTTCCTGCCTCTGACAAAAGACGGGGCAAAGCGTGATACAATTGAAGCAATGGTTACAGGATTGATTGCTGCAGAAAAGCAAGACATGCTATATCTTGGCTACATGGTAGCCGCGCTTGTACTTGAGAAAGAAGCTGATCTACAATGGCTTAAAGAGAGGTTCGCTATGTTTGAGGATATTCTAAGTGATACATGGGTCTATCAAGACGTTTTCCATAAAGGAGAAGCAAAAGGAGAACTGCTAGGAAGCCAACGTGCCGTGTTCAACGTCATTAAAGTTCGTTTTCCAGATATAGCACCGCTTGTTCAAAAGCAAATTGATACAATAACAAATATAGACGTGTTACAATCTTTGTTGACTACTGTAAGCATTGCAGAAAATGATATCGAAGTAAGACAAGCTGTTCTTGCTGCTACGAAAACTAAGAGAAAAGATTAATGCCGCGCACCACTATTCGCTCAGTTCATGTTGAGCCATTGAACATATCGTTACGAGAACCGTTCGCGATTGCTACGGGTAGCGTTGACTCCGCACGCAACGTTCTGATCACGCTTACGTTGCAGGATGGTAGCGTAGGCTATGGCGAATGCGCTCCATTGCCACCGAGTACGGGTGAGAGTCAGGAAACGGCTCTTGCCGCCGCTCAAGGCTGTGTTCCCTTGCTTGAGGGACGCGATGTCGCACAGTGGCGTGTTCTCTCCAAACTGGCGCATAGCATGTACTATAGCCAATCGACTGTGTGCGCAGGTATCGAAATGGCTCTACTCGATGCCCTTACACGCTCTTATAGTATGCCGCTCTACATCTTCTTTGGTGGTGCCAACAGCAGTGTCGAAACAGATATCAGCATTCCTCTTGTCGCACCCGAACACGCTAAGCTACTGGCACAGGATATCGTCCAGCGAGGTATCACAAGCATCAAGGTCAAGGTCGGTGGGGGAGATTTATACGATGATGTCGAGCGCGTTGAAGCAATCCGAGAAGCCGCTCCGGGCCTCGGCCTGATGCTCGACGCCAATCAAGGCTATACACCTGGAGAAGCCCTGCTGTGCTTAGAAGCTCTGGATGATCGCGATATTCGTCCCCTCATGCTAGAACAACCTGTCCACAAAGAAGACTACGATGGTTTACTCTACATCTCGCAACATACTCCCGTGCCTATCTTCGCCGACGAAAGTGCTAGCAGTCCCGCCGCAGTCGCACGCCTCATCAAAATGCAAGCGGTATCAGGCGTGAATATCAAGCTTATGAAATCAAGGACATAATATCAGGCGGATTACACTTTATCTCAAATTGTGGCTTTGCTTTGCTGCCATATATTATAGCATTTATCCCGAAGAATTTTAGTAGGTCGCGCTTCTCATCATAAGAAGACTCATAGTTATGGTCGCTCATTTTTTCGCGCATTTCTGCACATTTTTCGTGCAAGTCATCCAACTTTTTTTGTACTTTTTTCCATTTTTCATGTATATCTTCATTCTCTGAGAGTATATTAATCAATATTTTTTCTTGTTCAGCTAGCTGGTGCAACTGTCCAGTAAGGCTCTCTTCCGTCTTTTCATCTAGCTTCCGTTTTCTAATACGCTCTGATAGGTAGTCTTGCAGTGCGTCTTGTTCGTCTCTAATCTCCTTTAACTTCTTGTTGATATTCTTCCGTCGGTCCGAGGTCGGGTCTTGGGATCTTAAAACATCCAACTTCTTGTCTACTTCTGAGGGATCGCGGATGATGTCTAATGTCTTTTCCCATGAAGCATTATCAACAAGGGTGGCTTGTAGCCAGCAACCTGCACACCTACCGACTAAGCCGTAACGCCTATTGCAAATGTAGCCGAAACAATCCTTTGTAGTTCCGTCAACATGCAGAACCGTTTTGCGACTTGCGCTCATATTACCTCCACACAGACCACATTTTGCTAGCCCAGACCTCAACAAGGTCATTCGAGGCTTTCTGTTGTTGCGATTAGCATCTTCCTTATTCTGCTTCAACTTCCTTTGAATCACTTCGGCTGGTTCCACAGAAATGAGAGCGGGTATTTCTATTATAATCTGTTTTTCTTCGGGGGTATCTAGTACCTGTTTTTTCTTTCTTCCTGGCAACTTCTCCCCCATATTGTATCTGAACTGTCGGAACTTTCCCCAATATGCGCTATTATGTAGTGTTTTATTAATTACTGAGGGTTGCCACAGAGGGGGACCATTTCTTCTTATCTTAGTGCCTCTTACCTCGGATGCAGTAGGAATGTTTCTTGCGTTTAATATGTTAGCAATTTGTCTGTTAGATACTCCTGTGGCAGCTGACTCGAATATGAAGATGACAACTTTAACTTCTGTCCATTCTTCCCCGCTTTCTTCTATAAGAAGAACATCATAATTGGGCGTGTATCCTGCTCTTTTGCCGTTCTCATCATAGATGTACTTATAACCATAAAGACGCGGCCCGTTGCCTACTATTTTTTGCGTTCCTATCGTTCCGTCTTGTTGTCTTCCCTCAGCTTTTGCTCGCTTGCCATTAGTAGTCCTTCTTTTAATATTGTTTAGCTCATCTTCTGATTGAATGCCCTTGAATATACGTATTAGCTCTCCCCATGAAGAGTCGTCGTCTGCATGTTCATCGAGTTTTGTCGTGAGCATTTTTACACCCGTTGCACGTAACTGCATACGCCAAATTTCACGCTCTAATCCTTTTCTTCCAAGTCGGTCTAACACATCCATAACTACAATGTCAAATTCGTTCCGCTTCGCCTTTTCCAGTATCTGATCTAATACTGGTCTTTCGCGGAATTCTAAGCCCGAATAGGTGTCGCGTATCGTGTCTACTAGCTTTAATCCGAGTGGTTCTATCAATTTTTCTCTGCATTCTTTCTCCTGCGAAGGCCATCCGTAACCCTCTTCTTGTTTAGGCGTTGACACTCGTAACAACATCAATGCACGCATATTTCTGTAATTCTGGTTCTGACTATCCATCGTAATTACCAATCCCTTCATCTTGTCGGCCAATAGTACCCAAAAGTTGTGTTGTAAATCTTTGAATTTTGTCATTGTAGACGGTATCAAGGTAGCCTTCCTGATAACCTCGGCTGAAGTTTTCATTCGTTACCTCGACACTGATAATACCTAAGACAATTCGTTATCTCATTAAGGTTCTCCTTGGCTTCTCAAGAGCCACAATGCACATAGCGAAGGGACTTGCTAACTCTAATAAAGAATTCGGTCAGTCTCGTCTCGAATATGGTAGCTAACACTTTTTATTGTCACTTTAGGACGATTACAATTATCTACGTAGCATACACTATACTAACCTCTTCTCGACTTGTCAATCCTTGTCAGGATGATTGTATCGAACCAAGAGACATGATATAGTAGACATCAAGTATTGCTTCTTCTAAGTAGAAGTATAAAAAAGGAGGTCTTATTTGGTGACTACAAACACGCATGATTTCGGCGAATTAATTGCAAATATGCCTGCTAATCTATCTGAACTTGCACGATTATCAGGTGTTAGCGAACGTTCCATCATGAGGATGAGAGATGGTGATTCTGTTCTAAGAGGGACGGCTAACAAAGTTCTAAAAGGTTTGTCACAAGTGTATAGTCAATCATTCACATTAAGTAACGTTACAGGCATTAATTTGTACGATAGGTGACGTTATCAGCGAGAGGTGCAGGATTAACATAAAATTGTGTATCTTTGTTATAAAATAAAAAAGCTGTGTAATCTGGATACTGATAAGTAGTCACTCATTGCGAGAGTATTTTATGTTACATTTCGGCTTCTCTCCAATCTTAAACAAAAAAATACTACCTGAGATATCATTATCCCTTATTCAAGATGTTTACTTGTTTTGCTACACTAGCGGAAAGGCTTCGTACTATGTCTCGTACTATCATTCGCGATATTACGGTAGAACCGCTGAACATCCCCTTGCTAGAACCATTCACCATTGCTACAGGAGGTATCACTGAGGCACGCAACGTTCTTATTACTGTAACACTACAAGATGGCAGTGTTGGCTATGGAGAAAGTGCCCCATTTCCACCGAGTACAGGTGAGTCGCAAGGAACTGCCTTAGCTGCCGCTCAAGATTGTGTTGAAGTGCTTAAAGGACGTGATGCAACACATTGGCGAGTTCTCGCCGAGCTAGTGCATAGCATCTACTACAGTCAAGGGACAGTGTGTACAGCTATCGAGATGGCGATACTTGATGCCCTTACTCACTCCTATAACATCCCTCTCTACGTCTTCTTCGGCGGGGCCAGTACAACTATTGAAACTGATATAAGCATCCCTCTGGTAACACCAGAACGAGGGTATCAATTAGCACAAGAGATATTGGCGCGTGGCATTAAAACCATCAAGATTAAGGTGGGCAGTGGAGATATAGGAGAGGATATTAACCGGGTTGAAGCTATTCGTGCAGGTGCTCCTGGTCTGGGACTAACACTTGATGCTAATCAAGGATATACACCTAACGAAGCCATGCTTTGTTTAGAGGCACTGGATGATCGTGACATTCGTCCCTTAATGATGGAGCAGCCAGTACACAAAGACGACTACGAAGGGTTGCGCTACGTGACACAGCATACTACTGTTCCTATCGCTGCTGATGAAAGTGCCTCGAACGCTTCTGCTGTTGAACGTTTACTTACAATGAGAGCGGTTAACGTGGTAAACATTAAGCTAATGAAAGCAGGTATTTTGGAGGCCCTAGATATTGCTGCCCTTTGTCGTGTCAACCACATAAGATTAATGATTGGTGCTATGATTGAGTCACGCCTTTCTATCGCCGCTGCCGCTCATCTCGCCGCTGGCTTAGGCGGATTCTCCTTTATTGACCTTGATACTCCTATGTTACTAGCCACAGATCCTTTTACTGGAGGCTATGAGCAGCAAGGTGGTCTATATTCTGTATCCAACGTAAAAAGTGGGCTGGGAATAGAGCGCAAATAGCAAGCGATTGACGAAACTTTTGCTAATATCGTGGTTAGAATCAATCAGGCTTTGTAAGTCAAAGAGAATATTTAGTTGTTAAGGTACAGAATGAGGGAACATGCCTCTCATTCGATGACAAGGACAGTAGCTCATTTATGACGGTTATGGCTTCTTATAATGTATCTGGCTCTCCTTGTCCGCTTTGCTGAGGATGATTGATGTCCTGATACTGATTGACTATGGAAAGAGGAGTTCGCGTCTCTTCCACCTTCCTCGGCGTGAGTGGCTGGGTTACTGTACTATACATAGCTTCTTGTTCAATGAACGCTTCAGCGTTTTCTACGCTTGCCTTATCTATTTGAAGAGGCGCGACACGCACCTTGTAACCAGAACCTTTCACAATTACGAAACACTCTCCCACATCTAACCGTCGTGCCTCATCAGGAGGTACAAGGTACTCGTCTGACAGATGGACCGTACCGTACCCCGTTCCCTCGCGATCACGCACACTCCATCCTGTCTGAACCTTTTTGTATTTTCCGGCTCGTGCCACGAGCTTTTCTGGTGTGTTACACGTATGTAAGATGAGCATATGTGAGGTCTTGAGAATACGGTTTCGCTCGTCTAGCGTCTTCGCTAGTCCTTCCTCTGACTGACTCGTCAGCATCATCGCACCTCCAAATGAGCGTAAGCGTTCGGACAGATTCGCAATATTGGCTATCGCGAGTGCTGAGACTTCATCTACGATAATGAGCACCTTTTGGTCCTTTGGCTTACGGCAGGTCATATAGTGAGCGATGTCCTCCATGAGGTATCTTCCAATGCTGCTGCACTCGTTGGCAAAAGCTACCGTATCTAGCTTGACATAGGCCGCATCTGTTTCATCAAAGGTAAACGATGCAGGACCGCCGTCGAGCTTGCCCTCCAGCGACTTGAAGAAGGCACGGTAGCGATTATACACTCCATGTGCGTCTTCGTTCTTGAGGCTCGCTAGTTCGTCTTGTTCTGGCAAGCCGCGATACAGGATACGCAGTTGGTCGGGCTTGAGATTTCGTAACAGCTCTGTACTACTTCTAGGTGGGCCTCCTGGAACCTTGAGAGCAAGATCAAGCAGCATTTGCGCGATGCCTTCATAGTAGGGTTCGGTGTAAACCTGTACTGCCATCAAGCGATTATACAAAGTACGTTCATCTCCAACCCACCCATCATATGAAGACGTGGGGAAGAGTTTGATGTGCTTCTTGCCTGCTGTATGCATGGCTGCCACAAAACGAGGGGCAAGATCGTCATCCCCTTTTGCATCAATCAGAATGACCTGAAATCCATAGATTTTTGCTGCGAGATGCGCGGCTCTGAGAACAGTTTCTGTCTTCCCAGAGCCGCCCTCGCCAATGACGACACTCAGGCGCGAAACAACGTGTTGCGGAAGGGTAAACCATCCTTTTTCGACAAATGTAGACATGCAATTGCCTTTCTTGGTAAGAGATGATGAGATTGCCGTGAGGGTGTTCAAGATCAGCGGTCCCATCATCTCACGTTCTCTCGTTACGTATTGAGATCTTCGATCAGGGCACCGAGGACCCCTTTTCCGTTGATGTGGTCAGGTGCCTTACGTACCTTAATGGCACTTTGCTTACTCTTCTGTGTCTGTCTTGCTTGGCGTTGCCGCTCTTGGGAGAGTAACGTTTGCTCTAAGCTTGTGTGACTGAAGAGTTCGATCACAAGCGCACAAAGTGGGAAGAGCAACACACTCCGTTCCCATACTGGGAGGGCATCTACAAGAAATCTTCTGAAGGTCACACCACCGATATGCAAGAACAGTGGCGCGACATCATGAAACAGGACAAGCAAGAACAAGTAGGGATTGACATACAGGTAAAGAAACAAGGCACATGCACCACCGAATATGCCTGTCAGTACCCAGGAGAGTTGCGCGTTTGTCGTTCCATTCTTGATACCCAAGCGGGTTATTGCACCAAGAAGTAGAGCGGGCCATGCAAGGACAACGACAACGAGGAGCAACCCGATTTCAAACAACGTGTTCTGGTTCTGTCTTGGTTGGTTTTCGGTACTCATACGCTGTACGCCTCTCCTTGCAACGTGTAAAACGCAAAACGCTTGCGATGCTCAACGGGAAGCTTGCCAACCGTCTTTTTGACTACGCTGTACACGTTTTCAGGCGAGAAGTACCAGACGGTATTGTAACGTTTATTTCCAGCAAGGTCGAAGATGATTTCCTCTAAACGCTTCTCCGATTTCACGGTCATCTCAACCTCTATCGCATTCATATTTCCATTGCTGCTGATCAGTTCTGCATCGGGAAGGTGCGAAACGGTCTCCCCTTTCATGTGTGCGTTTTGCTCGGCACGTAACTCACGCTCGGATCGCCATGTATCGTGAGGTCGGCGAAGAGCAATGAGCAAGCGAATGTCATTAATCGCGTAGAGATGCGGAAGACTTGCGGGACTGGGTTCATAGTACCGGAGGTTGAGATTTGCATACTTCAGCCCTTTGCTGGTCAACCACAATCCTCCTCGCTGTTTTGCATAGAAGACGCGATACAGTAACAGTTCTTCGTCAAGCCAGGGACGTAAAATCTTGCGAGTACGCTCCACAGACAAGATGCCTGGCTGCTTCATCTTGTCTGGTTCAGGACTGAGCTGTCCTAAAAAGCGTTGTGCTTGGTCGAAACGGACAATGCCTTGCTGCCCGTTAATTTGTAAGTAGGACTCTACACGCTCAGTAATTTGTGGTCCTGTGTTCATATAGGGTCTGCGACCTTTCTCCAAAGGCTTTCCTCTGTCTTCGTGAGAATGTGTGTCAACCATGTAGCTTTCTCCATCGCTGTATCACTAGTAGAACAACTGGTTTGTATGCCTAGCCTCCCAAGTGGAGCATGTACCAGGTCTTACAAGATAGTCTAATCCCTTTCTTGGAGCGAATGGGTAACATGTTAGTACCATTTTTGGCCCTCGCAAAAAAGTGTTAGGAACACAGGTATATCCCTTGTATCGTGAGCCAATTTTCTATACAATAACGCCAGTTGGTTCTGTGAAGAAATCGTTGAAAGGCACAGAGAAGATGGCACAAGAAACGCTTGGAAAACTGCTCAAGGAGGCACGAGAAAAACGTAGGTGGTCACAAGCAAAACTTGCTGGACAACTTGGAATTGTCTCACAAACCGTTCTTCGCTGGGAACAAGACAAAAGTGTCCCGCGAGAGGATTGTCGGCAGCCGTTGATTGAACTGCTGGGCCTGGATGAAGAGGTCTTCTTGCATGCAAAGAAACCGAAGATACATGAGAAGGTTGATATCTCTGAGACGACTGTTCATGAAGAGAACGTAGAGCAACAAGAGGCAACCGATTTTGTCGAAGTGATTGTCCCTTTGGTGAAAGTGTACCATGGATGGAGTACAACATCTGATAGTGCTGGTGAGAAGTATGTGACAGTCGGTGACCGTCCATTGCCGTATGTTCATTTTGATCGCTCCGGGTATATCGTTGCAGATGCATCGGGCCATTTGAATTGGGGATATACAGGAGGAGGTTCTGGCAATCTTGCGCTCTCTCTTTTGACAGACTACTTTGGGGAGACACCACTTCCGGGAGAAGCACGTCGTGATATACCTCAAGCATGGAAGTATCGCAACAACTTTAAGATGGATTTTGTTGCATGGTTTGAGAAGAAGCAATGGGAAATATGGTCTGGAGCGATTACCGCTTGGTTGAAAGAACAAAAGGAAGGGGGAGACCCAGCACCAGAACACACACTTGCTGATATTGAACATGGATGGCTTGGATGGTCCGAGAAATGGGACAAATATAGAGGAACGTAGTACCACTAGAATGAATGTTGCCCAAGAAAACAGCAGATTGTGGTGAACTTGATATCTGCCTAAATTCTTTGGTATCAGGTAGAACTAATCGAGAAAGGTGCATTACCTTCATGCTCATGGTAAACGATGAATAATGTGTACAAGAGAAAGATTGTATCAGATTTGGTACATTGGCAAGTAGGTCACGCTTTTCTGAGGACGTTTTAGAGGCTGGAGACGTGGATGCGTAGAGTCTGTACGAGTAACCGCGCTTGTATTCACAATTCGTGCAAAATACATGTTCACGTAGTGGTTAGAATTATAAAAACATCGAACAACCGCGTTTGGAGGCATAGAGTATTGTGGCAGAATAACTAGGATAGCTGCCTGTCCTCTTCTTCACCTATCCTAACAGCTAGAACTTTACGATAATTATTTATGTGTCTAGCTTAAAGAAATTCTATTATGCTTATATGTGGTGGCGTATTTCCGTTCCCTCAAGCGGGCAATACCGCTGCAATAACTCAGAGATGCGATCCTCTGAGTTTTTCTCGTTTTGGATTTTAGTCCCCTCAAGCAGGGCCATGTCGATGCACTACTCGATGCGACTGGTACCAACAAAATATCACTGTATTTCAGTCTCCTCAAGCGGGGCCATGTCGCTGCACTTCAAAAAAATGCTCCATCTGTACCGATGCCTCGTTATATTTCAGTCCCCCTCAAGCGGTCACTCGCACATTCCGTGAAAGCTCTAGCATATCTGAGATGCCAGTATAGCTGGTTTGGCTCGTAGCCTGTCATCACTTTTTGAAGTTAGCTTTATTATACAGCTTATCACGGAATGTGCGGCTGAACCTGACGAGTGGTACCATTATAGCCACATAGAAGGGAACAGAAGTACTTAGAGCTAGTAACAGTTGTCTTTAGCGATGATAGGAGTACTTGTATAAGGGAAGATAGTTCCTACACATTTTTGATTATGTTGGAGGAAGGAGAGCAAGTCGTTTCTCTTGAAAACGAGCCTCATTCAAAAGAAATGTAGTTTGCATTGGAACGTGAGAGACGAGATATAAGAGTTTCTCAAAGAGCTCCTGAATAGCACGTTCTAGTTCAGTAAGGTTGTAGGAGGATTTCATATACATGCTAAGATAGCTATCAAGGAAAGAAACCAAGTTATCACTTTGTTCCATGATATAATGAAGTTCATCCAAAAGTTGATATCTCAATGCCAACACAACTAAGGGAAGTGTGGCAGTCTCACGCAATAACTGGCAACAAGGAGTAAGCTGCATGTTTAACTGAGAGAGAATTTTTATTGCTTTTCTACAGTGGAATGGAAGGATGTCCTTTGTGTTAAAGGGCAAACTTGCTTTCTCCAGTGTACTATATACCTCTTCAATTGGAAGAATACATCCATAAAGTAATACTTGGAACTTTTCTAACGTTTGTCTCTCCACGTTGCTCCCCGCAAACCATCGTGATGAAGGAGAGGAACTCATAAACGTATCCTTTCTCATGCAATTCTCTTGAATCACGGCTCCTCACGTAGGTATTCACACATTTGTATAAGGAGTCTTCTAAAGCGTATCACACATTCATGATACTCTGGCGGTAAATCTTCTTTCTCGCTTCCTTTTTTCCCCTTTGAAGAGAGAGATAACGCCCTTCCAACAGAAGCAAGTGCTTGTTCTATTTTTGGAAGAACGTCTTCTTCCAATTTGTATTGCTGTCCTATGGGTTTCATACTAAGAACGCTGAAAACGATTGACAACTCATTGAGAGCTTCTTCACTATCTACCAATGTCTCATAAGGAATTTCTTTTGGAATGTGTCGTGCTGCTCGTTCGCTAAGCTTAGAGAGCGCAAGAGTATACACCTCCATTTGAACCTCGGCTAAAACTGCCGAAATATCAGAGATGTGCTTTTCTTCCAGGGCTTGCTGAATAATTTTTGCATGTTGAGCAGAAGCCATACATTCTAAACAACCATCCCTCGATGGAAAACAGAGATACTATGGACCAAGAGAAATCATTCTTACCTCCCGCCTTGTAGACTATCAAAATAAGTAAATTCGCGTCGAATAGTAGTAATTTTATTCGCAATTCCTGGATGAGAGCCGCTACTCTCGTTAATCCATGCAGCAAGTTCTTGTACCTGTTCCATAAGGTAATAAGCATGGTCAGTGAAAAGATGCCGTTTTGTGACGATCATCTCTGGGAGTGGAGAAGCATGTTCAAGAAAGTCACAAAGTTGGTGAATTTGTTGAATAGTGCTACCTAAGTGACGGAGAGCTGTTCTACACTGGCTCTGTTCTGCTCCTCCTAAATAATTTTGATTGAACGGTTTTGAGGCTATGTTAAGTGATCCCAAGGCTGCCTGCACATAAAGTGCTGTTGTTTCAAAGAAAACCAAAAATGACTCCTCAGTAGAAGTCATTTCACTGTGATGCTCTTCGATAGGTAAAGGTTCGGGGAAAGGCTTCTGTATTGATTGAGGAGGAGGATGCAGAAAGGGGGTCATTTGCTTCTGTATTACAAAAGTATCTGACGCAGGGATCCCTGACGAAGGCGATACAAATGATTGAGGCTTCACTCGATTTAAGCACTCAAGACATTTCTTCTGTAACTCTTGTAACGTCTTTCCAGCGGAACTGTACTGTACAGTCCTATAGGCAGTGTCTAAAAAAATAAGAAGACCCCATTGTTGCGAAGTATCATCCTCTAGGAAAGTATTTATAAGATAGTTGATGATCGTCGCAAGATCAGCATGATCATTATTTCGTACACGTGTCCAGCTTGCAGCATTGGGGATTCCTAGAAGCAGTGTATCTCGCCCTTCAGACTTTTCAGCAATAGGCACATCATTTATGAGAACATCAATTATGCTATTTCGGAGTTCCGCATCAAGCTTGACTCTCACCATCCCTGAGCCCCATATATTTCTTGTCGTATCCTTTGAGGAAGAGAATCAAGTACGGTACGAAGTTCTATACCTTCATTGTGGTATTTGACCGTTTCTCCTTTATAGTGTTCAGTAGGGATTTTGCACGCAGCGTGATGCAATGCAACAACCAGCCAATCGTCAGTAAAGACTGGAGATCCAGAAGAGCCAGCCTCAGTGTCAGTAAGATAGCGGATGAAATGAGCGGTCGTGCCAATTCCAATGTAGAAGTTATTTCGGATCGCGTATTTAAGTGGACCACCACCAGGATGCTGAACGATGTTTAAGCGGTCGGCTTGACAAAGTACATGCTGACGCGCAAGGACTAGAGGGGCACGTTCAGTGACAAGTGGAGTCTGTTCCAATTGGAGGAGCGCATAATCAAGATCAGCGTTCTGATAAACAAGTTCAACACTTCGACATTCAGCTTTTGCCCCCGCTTCAGTAGAATAATCAAACCAAACAGCGGTTTGTTCAGCTTGAGCGTGAAGTTCAGCAGGGCTAGGAGCTTGCTCGTTACGTTGACGAGCAGCGATCACGTGATGATTGGTGAGGAGTAATCCTGGAGCGATAAGCCAGCCAGTCCCTAAACCGAGCTTACTATCGCGGGTCGTGCCAAATAATCGAGGAACACGAAGTGAGGCAATACTTTTTTGAACACGTACTGCTCCCTCAAAAAAAGTGAAGGGCAACCGCTCATCACTTCCCCCAAAAATTAAGGCTTCAGGCACAACTGGAAGAGAAAACGGGAAAGGTTCACTCCACAGCGTGTCTTCCTCGTCTTGCTGCTCTAACTCGTGAATAAGCTCCTGAAGCATTCTCCCTGTCGAGGATCCAACCGTAGTTTGTCGCGCATTTTCGAGAAAGAGAAGTAATGGTCGTGCGCCACTATCATCTAGGCGACCTACTTGGTCCAGTTGCTCGACTAACTTAGAAAGATCTATCAGCTTGTTGTCGGCATAGCGGTAGAAGCTCCGAACAATGTTTCTCGGAATACCTTCTAAAAGGATATCACGACCAGCTACGGTTGCTGTGAGTGAAACGTTGTCCAATGCATCAACCATTCGTTGGTATAAGTTCTGATGCATCACGTACCTCTTAAGTAGATAGCACTCGCCCTTTCTATAGTATAGCATATGAATTTTTCTATTACTAGACATGTATGTGATCTGTAATATAGCTGACGATTATCAACTTCTTTCAAACTTTTTGGAATTAGGGACCACACAGTAAGGTGCCTACGAAAAAGGGAAGAGAGTTTTTGTGTCCAAAGCACATTGCTCGTTTTTTACCTCGGTTTGCATAAGGGGGCCCAAGTTGTCAGGTTCAGCCGCACATTCCGTGATAAGCTGTATAATAAAGCTAACTTCAAAAAGTGATGACAGGCTACGAGCCAAACCAGCTATATTGGCATCTCAGATATGCTAGAGCTTTCACGGAATGTGCGGCTGAACCTCTCACGCGGGGCCAGACCGCTGCACTAAAGTAGCGTAAAGCGTGGTGCCAATTTCAGTCCCCCCACGCGGGGCAGCATCGTTGCAATCCTCATCCCATAGTGAGCGCGGCGTGTACTGCGATATTTCAGTCCCCTCCAGCAGGGCAACGTCGCGGCAATATGAGTTCCGAGGCATCTGGTATATGCTCTCTGTGTATCTCCTCAATCCCCTCAGTCGGGGCAATGCCGCTACAATTCCTGATCGTGCCAACTACGCTCAAACTCTTTGGACTCGTATTTCAGTCCCCTCAGTCGGGGCAACATCTCTGCAATTGATCGCATCGTTGATGTGTGTGTTCGAGACGAACAGGGAATTTCAGTCCCCTCAGTCGGGGCAACATCTCTGCAATCGCTATTTCTAATTTGCTGAAAGAGGATACATTCTTAACAATTTCAGTCCCCTCAATCGGGGCAACATCTCTGCAATCCTCGCAATATCGGCACTGCAATCAATTCTCAAAAAATTTCAGTCCCCTCAATCGGGGCAACATCTCTGCAATAAAGGCAGTTTCTTCTATGATGAAAGTGCTAAAGAATTTCAGTCCCCTCAATCGGGGCAACATCGCTGCAATGGCAGAGCCACTTTGCAGGGCGCGATCAATCCAGAAGTATTTCAGTCCCCTCAATCGGGGCAACATCGCTGCAATCATTCTATCAGGTCGTCATACACAAAGCCATCAATATTTCAGTCCCCTCAATCGGGGCAACATCAGCAGACTCAACAAAGCTCATCGGGGAGAGTTGATCTGGAATGTGCCCATTGGGTTGGTGTATGATACGCTCAGTGGGCAGATCCGACTTGATCCTGATCAGAGTGTGCGTCATGCCATTGAATTGGTTTTCACCCTCTTCAGACAACTTGGATCGGTGAGAGGGGTGCTCAATTACTTGGCGCGAGAGGGGCTGGAGTTACCCTCTCAACGCTTGCATCGAGGGATTGGACGGGGCATTGGCTGGCAGAAACCCCGCTACCATGTGATTTACCAGATCCTCACCAACCCGATGTATGCTGGCATTTACGCCTACGGTCGCCGTCAAGAGCAGATTGATCCCATCGCGAAAACGAGACGGGTCCTGCGCAAAGAACAGAGCGAGTGGGAGGTGTTTTTACCGGATCATCACCCAGGATACCTCAGTCAAGAGGAGTACGAAGCGAATATGGCAACGCTTGAGAACAATTACAATCAGTTTCCAGCAAACCAGGGAGCGGTTCGAGAGGGATCAACGCTCTTGCAAGGGATGGTTTGGTGTAAGCGCTGTGGAGCCAAGATGCGTATTTGCTCTCACAACGGACAGCCCTACTACCTCTGTGATGCCGAGCATCGCAAGTTCGGCACAGCGGTCTGTACCCATGCCAGTGCTTGCCGAGTTGACGTGCTGGTTGAGGAGGTGTTTCTCTCCTTGATGAATGTGGCAACAGTCGAGCTCTCAGCTTCCTACGATCAGAAGGTACAGGAGGAAGCCAAGCTCATTGATCGTCAGTGGCAAGAAAAGCTTCAGCGTCTCAGCTATCAGGCCGACTTGGCCCGTCGTCGCTACGAAGCCGTTGATCCAGCGAATCGACTCGTCGCAGCGACATTAGAAACCGAATGGAATGAGCGCCTGGTCGATCTCGAAAGTGCAAAACAGGCGCACCAAGCGGCACGTCCAACGGGGCAGCGATTGCAGAACACACTCACCCAAACGAATGAAGTCGTGACACATCTGCGGGATTACTGGTATCAAGAGAGTGTCTCCAATCAGGAGAAGAAAGATCTCTTGCGCTGTGTGATTGAGCGTGTGCTGTTGGAGAAACAGGCCAATGACAAAGTGATTCGCGCAGAAGTTTGCTGGCAAGGCGGGGCCACAACCACCATAGAAGTTCCCAAATATCTGTTCAGCGCTCCGCATCTCTTCCATCGGATCACCGAGCTGGCACGTGATTTGCCAGACGCACAGATCGCAGATGTGCTCAATGAGCAAGGACTGGAAACGGTGAAAGGGCATGCCTGGTCAGCCCGTCGGGTGATGGATTTCCGCCTGTCCAACAGCATTGCTTCCGGGTTTACCGTCAATCCTGAGCTTCGACTCACAGAAAATGGCTATCTGACCACCGCAGAGGCTGCCTCACGCCTGGAGATCAATCAAACCACGGTGCAGAAATGGTACAAGTTGGGTTTGTTACAAGGAAAGCATGCAGGCGGACAAAAGGCGCTCTGGATCGCTTGTCCCCCCAGACGTGGCCTCACGTCTGGGGGGACAAGCCAGCTTTGACTCGCGCATGACCTCAGTGAAATCGTTATGCAAGTTACAAGGAAAAACATGGGAGCACGTGATCAGGTGGTGTGTGGAAGAAGGACATCAGATCTATCGTTTCCGTCGAGGAACCACATTCCGGTTTTATGTATTACCTGCGTCTTGTTCACTTCCGCGTTAGTGGAGAAAGGTACTTAGTATGTTAGACGGCATTCATTGCGATCAATGGGCGCAGCTATCGGATGAAAGAGCGACTGGTCGATCATGTGGAGCACGCACCTCCATCGGCTCGTACCCCCATCGGCGCACCATCAACTGGCGTTCGCTAGCCGGCGTTTCTGACGATGTATTTTTAGGACGTTTTTTATCGGGGGAACCAGTTTTCGACCGGCTCGCAATTGCGTCGGCCTTGACATAGGCAACATAACAGAAATCACGTTGCCTATCTCTTTGACTCCGTTTCTTCTTTGTTTGTCCCCCCTCTTTTCTGAAGAAACACCTTGGTTCACCTTGCTCCCTCCTACTCGCCTTCGCTGAGCGTCTTGCCAAACTGCCGTACTTTCTCGCGATTAGTCAACCACAAAACAGCTAGGAGTACCAGTCCTAGCACTAACCATACTCCTGTATAGATGGGTGCCGTGTTCAGAGGTGGTGAAGCAGGAGTTGTCGGAAAGACTGTGTAGAAGATGGTCGCACCGCACAACAGCACCGCAATAAGAGGGAGGACGACATCGGCAACCACCGTTATTCCCTTGTCTTGCCGGGATCGTAGAAAAAAGACGATCCCAGAAATCGCGACCAGAATGTAGGTGAGTAGAATTCCGAGCGAAGCCATGGTTGCAAGAAATCCAAAGAAGGTAAATGGGCCTGCACTAGGACCATACGTGAGACCAAAACTTCGTCCCACAGTGACACCGAGTACCAGTGTGATTAACACGGCGACAATGACACCCACCCAAGGACTTTTGAAGCGTGCATGCGTTCTTCCAAAGACGGATGGTAATCCGCCTTCACGTCCCATCGCATAGAGTACACGTGCTGTGAGATTGAGACCTGCAAGTGAAGCGATGAATGCTCCTGCCGCAACCATGAGATCAATAATTGTTGCCAAGACAGGATTTGAGTAGCGGTTTGCCAACGTATCCAATGCAGCGGGATCGTTCGCCCATTTGTCGGCATGAGACACACCATAGCCAATGGAGAATGTATACGTGACGAACACATAGAACACGACCGCGACAAGGACAGCGGTGAGAATCGCTCGTGGAATGGCTGCGCGTGGGTTGGCTGTTTCCACCCCAAGCGATGCCGCCGACTCAAAGCCGATAAACGAGGTGAACGAGAAGACGGTGGCGAAGAACAGCCCTGATATTCCTTGTGGCAACGCCCCAAATGAGAAGGGTGTGAGGGAAATACCAGCGTCACCACCTTTCGCCAGGATGATGATCGCCAGAAGGAGGACAGCAAGCACTCCTAGGGCTGCAAGCACAAGCTGAGTACGAGTTGAGACGCGGATACTGAAAAAGCCAAAAAGGAACAACACCACCAATAAGACGACATAGAGCCGCAACCACCCAAAGATGATATGAAAATCGCCCAAGACGGTAGAGAGGTAGACACTCGCAATTGCCATCGTAAAGGCAATGCCAATCGCGAATGCCCCGGCATACATCCAGCCCCCGATAAAACCTGCGGCGGGGCCAAGCCCCTGCGAAATGTACGTGTAGACTCCTCCAACACTCGCCATCCGCCTCGTAAAACGGATGACGACGTAGCCGAGGCAGAGACTTCCAAGCCCAGCAACGATAAAGGCCAAGGGAGCGGCGGCCCCTGCGAATGTTGCAGCGAACGAGGTCGAGAGCGCGACCCCCATGACGAGTGCTAACAACGCTACCGACTGTGCAATGGCATCGCTGGTTCTGAGTACACCCTTCCGAAGTGTATTCTCCTGTGCTGCAACGCCTTTTTCAGCAGATGTCTTCTGAATGCTTTCTTCCATCTCTCAATCCTTTCTCTGAACTAAAAAATAAGGGCAAAAATGCGGGCAGGAGCACCATTGGCTCCCCGAACCTTCATAGGAGCTACGACGACAAGCGTGCGTTCGGGCAACTGCTCAAGATTGGTGAGATTCTCTAGCAACAAACGCCCAGACTTTAACCACAGGTGATGTAAATCAACAATCACGTTTTCTGGATTCGCAAGGTTGACGGGATCAGCAGAAGGGCCGTCAAACCCAATCGCCGAGATATCCCGATCAATGAGCAATTGCGCTGCCTCCGCATCAGGATAACACCAGCCGCTCCAATACTGCTCGGTTCCCCAGTAGCGTGACCCTCCGGAGTAAATTAACACAATATTCCCAGCGTGAATGCGCTCCAGATGCGGCTCAATCTCCTGGTGGGTGAGCGGACCGCGTGCGTGTTGCGAGAAATCGAGGACCACCGCTTCCGCCACAAAGCGTTTCAAAGGAATATCATCAAGTGTTTCTCCCTCGACCAGATGCGTCGGGGCATCGACATGGGTCCCGATATGATTGCGTAAATGCCATTCCGACATGCCATAGCCATCCTTTGCGACGACCGCGATATCCTGAAACGATGGGCGTGCCATCCCAGGATAGAGCGGCATGTCATTTGAGAGTTCTTGTGTCAGATCAATAACAAGATGTGGGAAAGTTTCCATAGGTCTCCTTTTTGCTTCGTGGCGGCTCTTCTACGAGGGATGTGCCACATGCCTGCTTTCTTCGATATACAACGACAAGACCATCACCATCAGTGTTCATGCATCAGACGTGCAACGGTACGTAGAGCCTGCTCCATTTCTTCTTCATGCGTAAAACCGTGAGGAGCAAGGCGTATCGACCGACCGCGTGCAGAGACAACGAGAGCGTGGTCGCGCAGTTCCTTCTCCAGCTGGTGAGCGCGTTCTTGCGACCCGACATCAATGGCAGTGGTCGCTCCTTTGCCCTCCCCAAGCTTGGGACCCATGATGCGTAATCCTAAACGTGGAGCCAGGTCATAGGCCAGTGCCGAGAGACGTTCGATCTGGTCCCTGATACGTTCCACTCCGGTTGCTGCCACGAGGTGCATTCCGGCGCGGGCAGCGTAGGCATTGAGAATAGGTGGCGTGCCGAGATCGAAACGTGCAGCACCGCTCGCGTAATCGAGCAATGCCGGGTTAAAGGCAAACGGGTTGCTCCGTCCAAACCATCCTGTCACGGTTGGTTCAAGCCGCTCTAGGACGTCGGGATTGACGTACAGGAATGCAATCCCTGCGGTTCCCAGCAAATACTTCAAGGTGCCCGCAGCCAGAAAATCGACTCCACTCGCCTTGACATCAAGAGGGATCGTCCCGACCGACTGATAGGCATCGACGAAGACGAGCGTTCCCTGTGCGTGTGCGGCGGCAACCACAGGCTCGAGTGCCGTTAACGCTCCATTCGCATAACTGACGTGCGGGACAGAGACCAGTGCCGTCTGTTCATCGACCGCTGTGGCAAAATGCTGTGCATCGACGATGCCATTGTCATCGCTTGCCAATAGTTCGACACTCCATCCGCGAGGACGCATCGTAAGCCATGCATGCGCGACGCCTGGGAACTCCATTGTGCTACTGACGATGTGCCTGCGCGTGACGTGAGAAGATGTCGCAAGAGCACTCGCAACGGAAGAAACGAGTTGCGAGACGGAGCTTCCTACGGCGATCTCCGAAGGGTGCGCTCCAATGAGTGCAGCGAACGCTGCACGTGCATGTTCCACCTCAGCAATCCACTCATCCCAGTGCATACCGAGGTTAGCCCATCCTTCCAGGAAGGTTTCTATTGCTACCCGAACCGGATCGGCGAGGGGTCCTTGCGAACAGTTCGCCAGGTACAGGCTAGTTTTGAGGAGTGGGAACGCTTCCCGAAAACGCTGTAGTTCGGGGGGAAGATGGTGGTACGATGTGTTGCTGTACATAGGGAGCCTCTTTCTGTGTCTCTTGATGGACGTCATTGCCTGATCGCTGCCCAGGATGTCCCGAACTTTTTGTACTCGAGAGCGCGACCAAATCCTCTACTTCGGGAACCAGGAAACTATATGCAGCACCGACAGCCAGACTTCCTAAGACCACAAGCAACACGTAATAGTCCCAGTCACCATTTCCAAGTGCTTGAGGGACGGGCGATCCTGCGAAAAAAGTGCTGTAGATCGCGACGACAGATGAGAATATGCCAAGCCCTGCCGCAAGATACAAGACGAGAGGTGGGACAATCCACCGACCGCTCAACTGACGCCGATAGCGTACAAATAGAAGGATACCACACAGAAAGAGTCCAATCATCGCAATATTCCAGATGACCGATGCACCATTGATGGTGACTAAGAACACGACAAACGACAGTCCCTGATTGGAAGGGGCAAACGCTGGGACGACAAAGAACAGAAGAGCGACGAACACCACGTTGAGAACGGTCTGTGTCAGCATCGCATTCGCGGGGACACGTTGTCGGTTCAAGCGTTGCACTGCGTGGGGTAGCCGCCGATCCACCCCTGCAACGAGTAGGAGGCGAGCGAAGATCAGGTTGAAGGCTGCGGTGGCACACACGAAATACACGATCAGGATGAGGTTGTTGATGACCCCAAGGAACGTTCCTACAACAGGCCCAAAGGAAAGACTAAAAATTTCTGCAATAAAGGCCGGATTCGCGATATCTTTTGAAGGCAAGACGGCGAGTACCCCAAAGGTCGCTACAAGGTACCCAACGACCGTAATGATGACACCCCAGCGCAGATAGCGTCCTCCAGTCCGCTGGTTCATCACTTCAGCCCCTAAATTGAGCGGCACGGCCATGCCTAAGAGCGAGACGATGACGGTCGCGAAGGCAGGATAGTTGGCGGCACTGACCCGCCAACCTTGTGCTGAGAAATCACCTTGAACAGCATGTCCGCTGGCGATCCAGGCAAGACCCGCCACTCCCAAGAGGACAATCATGCTGATATAGGCAAGGAAGACCCAGGTCAGGATGTTCATCAAACGACGTTGTCCCAATTGACAGAGACCCTGTGCAATGACTAAAACGAGGATCTCAGCGAGTCCCTGCTGCCAGGGAACCGTGAGCCAATTGGCATTGAGGGCTTGTACACTTGTGACCACCGCACCTGCCTCAATGGTCAGCCCGATCGCTCCCGGAAACCAGTTACAGAACAAGCCCAAGAAGGTATCCCAGAAACTGCCAAAGGCTTTATTGGCCCACACATAGACCGCCCCCTCTCCGGGAAAGAGCCGATAGAGCTGACCACAAATCAGTGCCGACGGAAGAAGAAAGCATAAGAAGCCGAGCCACCAGTAAATATACGCGGAGCCGCCAGCTCCAGCGATCAACTGAACGTTGCTGACGAGCAACACCGAGAACAGGCAGAGAATCGTCATATCTCGTGTGTTCAGCACACGCGGCAACCATCCTCCAAGCCGCTCGGAGGGTAATTCTACTGAACGACCGTCAGGAAGACGACTTCGCTCTGAGGGAGAAGTCGTTTCAGGAGAGGGTCGTCGTTCCTCTGGATAGGGAGTTGTGAGCATAGAGACCAACTTTCATCTATTACTCGAGGTGCTTCCCTCGAAACAAAACACTTATTCAATATGGCCCTGACGAGACAAATCGGCAAGGACCTCCCGAATGCGATCAGGTGATTTGTGCAGGAGTCCTGCAATCTCTTCAGGGGTGTGGCATCCGTCAACTAAGAGAAAGACCTGCCGGTGTTCACGCCCCATGATGGTGGCTACCCCCTCTCGCTCTCCAAGCGCGGTGCGTTGCGGTTTCCCCGCGCGTATGTTCTCTTGCACCGCTCGCATGAATGGGCGCATTGCTTCCCCACTCACCTGCCCCCCATCGTTGGAGACAGGTGGTTGTCTTTGAGGAGGTGAGGATGGTGTCTCTACGGGACGCGGCAGATTCTGTATCTCCTCGTAGGAGAGTCTTCCCAGAGTGGTCAACCAGCGAAGTGCATCTGGTCCTTCAGCGAGAAGAGCTTCATCTCTCACACGCCGTATCTGGCACATCATCACATCTCCTCCAATAAGCGTCAGGCGTGCATACCATGCCTCTCCTGTGATCTCTGGTGGTTCAATGCGTAGCCCTGCACTCTGCTCAGACACTTTGAGCAACTGGAGCAGGCTGCTGAGATCTTTGGTATACATGGCATATCACCTCCTTTTTCCACGACCCTCCTTTTACAGCTTTAGAGAAGGGTGCGTGCAGCCACCTCAAGCTGCTCAGCGTCCTGCTCAAGCTGTTGCCCTGCACCCAAGAACTGCTCTGAAATCTCGCGGGCACTCTCCATCGCGCTGTCGAGTTGGCTGAGCGAAGTGTCCCTCTGCCAACTTATCGCAGTCGAGGTCGCCAACTCCTTGATTTGAGCGAGACCCTGTTGCACGACCTGCATGGCTTCAATGGCTTGCCTGTTTCCTGCTGAGCGAACGAGCGGGTGCAGAAACTGGAGGCGAGGCAGAAGGGCATCACACGTTTGGGCGATCAGGTTCTCATCACGGATAATCGTCTGGCGGCGGCTCAGCAGTTTTCTATTCGCTCCGCTGAGAATAGCCGTTCCCAACGAATGGTCCTTGGCAATGCGCCGCGCATCTTCAGCAAGCTTACGTACCTCCTCTGTCGTTTTGCCGATCTCGCGCGTTGCCCGACGGATAGGGCGTACAATCGGGAGTGCAACCCAGGTCGCAACCAAGACGACCGCGACGACAATAGCCAGAAGGAGGAGCGGTGTATTGCGGCCAGCGAAAAAGGTGCGGCTACTGGGCACGAGCGACGTGTCTTGTGGAACCAGGAGAAGATAACGTCCGTTAATGGCAGGCACGTCGATTCCGACAGCAGCGTTGGTTTGCCCCGTCAGGGGATTGTCCTGTACGATCATAGGGATTGTCTGCCCCAGAGGAAGCGTCTGCAGACTCTGAGGAGCTGGTGCAAACGCAATTTGCCCAGCAGCGAGTTGACCAGCATGAGCAATGATGCGGTTGTGAACATCGAGCAGAACACTGACTTGTCCATTGACATACTTCGATGTATCGACCAGTCCTTGCGTGGCCTTTTGCAGAGAAAAAAGAGCGAGCAGGGCACCTCCTTGGGAAAGCGAAGGACTTGGTGACACGCGGGATGCGAGAGCAAGCCAGCCACCTGAAATATGGGGATCATCGCTGAGCAAGAGCGCATTGGAACTGGTCCCCCTCGAGAGTGCTTGAACAAACGCCGCCAGTTGACCAGGATGCGAAATGGCCTTGGTTTGCGCCAGTTGAAAACCTGCGGGTCGGCTTGAGGAATCCCCCGTCGCAAGGACCGTCCCGTCTGAGTTCACCAGGAACCACCCTATAGATGCAGGATCGGATTGCTGAGCCGTTTGCAGAACCGTCTGTCCAGGCATTGGGTCAGCCGTCCCTGATACAATCTGGGACAGCAGCGGTTTGCGTGCAAGCGTAGCAACCGTCTGCTGTCGGGAAGCAAACGCCTGATTCAGAGCTGTCACCTGCCCCTGTGCTTGTAATTGGAGTGCCTGTCCGAGGGTCGCGCGTTGCTCTTGGCCTGTTGGATCGCCGAGTAAAAGCACGAGTACGATAGCCGGGATGATGGCGATGAGAATAAGTGCGACCAAGAGACGAACTTTAATGCCTAACCCGGTCTGACGAAGCAGGATGTGCAGGGTCAGTGCAGGTCTCTGCTCATCGAACTCCCGATTGAAGAGGGATTCTGAAAGGGGCATGTCAGAAGGACGTGGGAATGGTGTAGCACCATAACCTGAAACTCCCGAAGCGATTCTCGTATCTGGGCACGTCGGGGGCGTGTTCCGATCCATAGTTGGAAATCTTCTGTTTTGCTCTTCCCCTTTCCGCTCGGGGCCTGAATACTGCATAGTTTCTCTCCATCTCTTTTCTTGTGAGAACACGAGCACGTTGGAAAGCGCTCGAAGTTGAATATCGATCATCCAGTGGTAGAAGGGCAAAGTGTTGGCTCTGCAAAAATGTTCTTCATGCAGCTTGCATGCTTCTTCCATGCCACTTCACTCAATGGAATGAGCAAGAGACAACACTCTTGTTCCGTGATATGCTGAGAGTGCTTTCCTCAGAGCAATGTGCTCATAATCAAAAAAGACTGTAACAAAAAACACTCTTTTTGTCAAATAAAAATCGAAAGTCCGTTTATCTTTATAAAAATTTAATGTACCTGATAAGACGATTATGAGAGGAATTGTGAAAACGTCAGAAGAAGTCATGAAGCACGTGAGCCAGAACACAAGAGCGTTGATCGTCATCCACTCTCTCGGTTTCTCATGTTTGTTTCTTTCTCTCTCGTGAAAATGAAACTGCTTCACTCTGTTGTACCCTTTACTGCTTTCTGTTTGCGCTGTTTCTCTATGAAAGCGTCAACTGCTTCTATGATGATGAGCAAGATGGCAAGAAAAACACAACCCAGCGCGAGAAAGAGTATTCCTTGGTTTGGATATTCTGAGTTCCTCACCTGAATGAAACTGCACGCGAACAAAAGAAGAGCAATGGTGAGAACACCATAGGTAGCTCTTTCGAGAACGAGAGAGGTACGCTGCCTTCTTTTGAGAAAGCGCACATATTCGCTCGTCTCACGTCTGTCTTTCAAGTCTGTAGACATGCTGAACTCCTTGTTGAACACCTCTCCGAGAAACGCTCCTTCTCCAAGACGTGTTTGCACGGTGAAGCTATCAGGAGAAGAGGGGTTCATGATGTTGCCCTTGCTCTCCACGCTTGTTATAGTTCACATCCGTCACGAGGTATCCTACTTCATACACAGAAAGCAGGGTGAGTTGGAATGGGCGAATCTTCTGTTTGAGCCGAGAGAGGCTCTGTCTCAGGGATGTCCGCATCTCCTCTCTCTCTTGTGATGAAAGCGTCCTCAATGGCGTTGTCTCCTCACGGGACGTTTGGAGTGCCTGCAACAGACTCTCTGGCGAGCAAGGATGTGGGGCGACATCCAAAAGATGCTTCAACAGAAGGGTCTCTTCTAAAGCGAGTACAAGTTGTTGCACAATTTCATCTACCTCATTGAGTTGATTGAACACATGAGCCGTTGTGTTTAAAGAGAGCGGAAGGACATACGGAATATGGTAGAGCCATATGTCGTCGTGTGATGGTCCTTCATTCATCTCTGTTCATCCTCGTCTCTCTTTCTTCGTGTATCGTCACCTCTAGTCTCTGGGAAAAAGAAGGCATCTCTCATCGCGTGTTCTCTTGTTGCATGAAAACGAGAGGTCGCTTGACGAAGACACCACGCCCTTGATAGGTGAGCCATTGCTGGGTGTTCTGGGCAAAGGCATCCATGACGTGGCAATATTCCTGCCACTCCTGCTCGGCCTTCTGCATGATTTCATAGTGTGAGGTTCGTGTGACGCCGATACGTTCGAGATACGCCGCAAACTGCTGATCGTAGATATCAGGATGCACCTCGATCTCGGTGCCATCCTCTAAGCGGGCAAAATGATGTCCATTGGGGCTATAGCTGTAGCCACCACGCCCGGCATACCATTTCATCTGTGCCATTGCTGTTTCTCTCCTTCCTCGTGCGGTGTCTGTTCCCCCTGTTCTTCTGGCTCCCACTGCTCAGCAAACAAGAGGGCATGTGCCTCGTCGTGCTTGCCCTCCTGAATGAGACCGAGGATACGCTTTGCCCCTTGCTCCATACGTGCGGTGAGACTGGCATGCGTCGCGACGACTGCCAGCCCTGAAAGTCCCTGTTGCGCTGATTGTTCGCGTAACGCTTGTTGCTGGCGAAACTGGGCGACTTCACTTCCATTGCTGTTCATAGTGTCTTTTTCTCCATTCATGAGTCGTTAGGAAGGAAGGTGAATGTCGGGGGCATCGACGAAGGTTGCTCCCTCCTCTTCCTCCTCGATCATTCCAGCAAGGGCCACAGGCCCTGCTTGAAACCCGCGTGGCTCTGCCCGTACTTTGAGTATCCGCAAATCGGGATACTTCTCATCGTGCCAGTGTGTGGCGGCTTGCGATGCCTGCTCAAAGATTTCCGCATACACATGGGCCAATTGGGTTGTCCCCTTGCCATCACTGGCAAAAATCAAGTGATATGTTTTTTGTCTTCGCACGTGTCTTCATGTTCCTTCTTCGACTGAGAGTGTTTGTTTCTCAGAGAGAAGTATGCCGCATTGCAGATTAAAAACTGTCTGGAAACAAGACATTTCTCCATCAAAAAGGGAAAAGGATGTTGCACAAAGCTCACTCGATGGCGTCAGTTTTCTTACAACTTCTTTCAGTTCGTGAAAAGTTCTCGACAGATGCAAAGTCGAATGTTACACTAAGAAAGCAAAGAGGGAGGAAGACATGATACACGATGTAAATAGTGAGAATGGACATCCGTTGCGGGCATTGCGAACACAACTCGATTTATCGCAAAAAGACTTTGCTGCCACCGTTGGAGTCAGTGAGGCGACGATTTCGCGGGCAGAGAATGGGCATCGACTCAGTCCTAAAGTGCGTCGTCAACTTTGTGATCGCTTGAGCATGACTTCCGAGGTGTTGGGGTTGCTAGGGAAGAAACAGGAAGTGATTTACCCATCATCTACACTCCCACCTACTCAAGAACAAGAGTATTTATCGGCTAAGAGTTTGGTTGCAAGACCACCAGTGGACGATAGTTCTCCTGCGAACCTTCCACAGAAATATACATTACATTCCTCTCCAAAAAGTTCTTTTGCTCTTGAGGGTGTACCGCAAGGAGTGATACAAAGCAATTCAGGCCCACTAGACTTGTTCACAATTGGTGTTATGGCACTAGTTCTGCATCAGCAACAACATCAATGGGATGTCAACGAGTTAGAGCAGAGAGTCACGCAAGCACTGGAAGGAGTGCTTCCAGAGATGCAAATAAAGCAACGGATGTCACGACGAGGGGTACTCAGCTTTATTGCAGGGATGCCTTTAGCACTCTATGGCTTCGCAAAGGTTTCTGGTCAACCTTCTGCATCATTAGTTCCAGAGGAAGTAATACCCCTCTATGCTGCGGGTATTCCCGCTTGCTGGCGTTTGTATTACGAGAGTGAGCAGGCTGAATTAGAGCGGGTTATTCCGGGCTATCTCTCTCACCTAGCGGTACTAGCACATATGCCCTCAAAGCTACAGAAGAGTGCTGCTGCCCTTCTCTCACAAACCCATCAACTAATCGCGTTGCTTGAACAAGGGCACGAGAACTTTGGAAGAGCGATAGAACACTGTAAGCAAGCAATTCTTTATGGGCAATTGGCGGGAGACACAAATCTTCAAGCAATGGCATTAATACGATTACAGGATACATACTACGAGAATAGGCGTTTTGCTCAATGGCTTCTAACACTGCAACAAGCTGAGTCATTTTCTAAAGAAGTGTCACCCCTGCTACGAGGGCGTATTTACGCTCGCCTCTCCTCTGCCTACGCTCATCAATCTCAATCAGAACTAGCTCTACGCTACAACGACCTTGCTCAAGACATATTTCCTAGCAATCCTGAGAATGATGCAAGCTTTCTTTACAATCATACTGACCAATTCATTCTCTATGCCAATCAAGCCTCAATGTATCGGCAATTTGGTCAACCGAAAGCAGCCTGGGATGCAATTACAAAGGCAGGTGAATTTGTCTCGAATCCAGCAAATCCAAGACGGATCGACTTTATACAGTATCAAATTCAAGCGACGATAGCATTGAATAACCTAGAACAAAGTTGTATCCTTTTTGAAACGTTAATTGATCTTGTTACACAATTCGGTAGGGAATTAGATATGGTGAATACACATGATATTTACCAACAACTTTCTACTCGTTGGCCTCAAGAAAAGCAAATAAGACAGTTGGAAGAGTTACTACAGCTACAAACAAAAGTAATTTAACTTCATCTATTGGTAGGGTCAATCTCTTCGTTAGGCTTTTGATGTTTGTTGAATGTTGACCACGTTGCTTTTGTGTAGGCAAGATGTAAACCTATTTTCTCCACGTTCTGTTGACTTATTGTCCCAAATCCCACTTGACACGTTACAAGGTCACATCCTGCCTGTGACGCAATATGTATACGTGCTTGTAGTAAAGTCTTCTGGCATCCGTATCCACGAAAATGGGGAAGCGTTGCGCTGAGTGCAAGATATCCTACCTCCTGAGAAATAGAGACGACTGCAATCGCAGCGATAGTATTGTGAACTAGCGCAAAGAGACAACGATTGGTGGGTATTTCAACCAACGAACGAATACTATGACGTACATAAGCATATGTTTCTGTCTTCGGAACTTCAAAACTGTCAAAATACACTTCAGCAAACACATCCTTTTCTTCTGGTAAAACGGGACGCACAACGACACCTGGGAGAGGTTTCTGTGCTATGTATGGAAGGCCATAGAACATATTGTAAAAACTTGATTGATAAAATCCTTTTGATGCAAGATGCCATAAGAGTGCGGGAGAAGCATTTGAGGGAACGATGTCAAAACTGCAAAGAACATCATGACGAGCATACCAATTGAGGATGGCATCGAGATAGGGAAGATCATCTCCTGTAATGTTGCCTACATGATTAAAGATTTCGCTATTATGTGTTTTTTGTGCTAAAAATGCGGTTGCATTACCAAACGTGCGAGTTTGTATTCCGTATGGATTACCTGGGAGAGAACCTAAAGCTTTCTGTTTCTCTGCTGAAAAAAAGATGCTGCTGGCTTCAAGGCAATAAGCAAGCTCTGGTGTTAGTAGTGGTAGTGTTCTATTCATGGTAGTTAGTCACATTTGACACTCAATTAGGAGATTTTTTTGATAAAATCCCTGACGCGTACTGACTGTTCCTAAATCGAGACTTTCTTCGTCTCGGCTTGAGAATGACTGATAGAAGGCTGATTCTCAATCATAGGTCGCTCCTAAAAAACACGATGTGATTTTGTGATCGTTCTTGGAGTATTATATCAGGTACGTTAGTATATCATACAGTGGGAATAAAGCGAACACGAACGGGCCTCGTCATATTGAACTTATGAATCGTGAGTTGATGACTCTCTATGCTCTCGGTGATCTACAGGCACTATGTGACTATTTTGAAGTTACCGCACGAGCAGCAAAACAGTCAAAGAGTGGTTTACGTTATAACGAAGTGTGCAATGTGTATATGAACATGGTATCAAGATGGCCTTATAAGTTGAGAGTAAGAAAGCTAGAAGAACTCCTTAGAGAGGAAAGAAAGGGGCAACATGCTACTTCAGCAGTTCAGTTTAAGAAGACGATAATGTTGCGTTTGTAGCACTTCTTTCGTATAATGAATACGTCTGTAGCATACACATGAAGCAACATTTTGAAAGAGAAAGAGATCATGACTACCCCACCCCCAAATAAAAACACGTATTTCATCAATGCTGAAAGTGGTGCGGAAATGGCACGTCTCTTACAGCAAGATCGTATACTCACGCAAGGTATGGGTGGCGTTTTGCCTGAAAGAGCAAATGACTTCTCGGATATTCATCGTGTGCTTGATATCGGCTGTGGCCCTGGTGGTTGGGCACTTGAAGTAGCTCAGGGGCATCCAACCATTGATGTTACTGGAATCGATATCAGTTCAACCATGATTGAGTATGCACAAGCACAAGCACAGGCACAAGGGTTACAAAACATCCATTTTCGTGTGATGGATGCCCTCCAGCCACTTGATTTTGCCGAAAATAGCTTCGAGCTCGTGAACCTTCGTTTTCTTGTTGGCTTTGTTCCTACAACAATATGGTCATCTTTGCTCTCCGAGTTGTGGCGTGTAACGACTGTTGGAGGAACAACCCGGCTCACTGATAACGAGTTTGGGGTCAGCAATAGTCCTGCATTAGAAAGCCTGATGAAAATGCTCACGCGTGCATTAAAAGTCGCAGGGCACAGTTTTTCTTCCGATGAGCGACTGCCTGGCACAACAGCGATGATGGGATATTTTCTCCGTAGCGTCGGCTTTCAGAATGTTGGGCTACAAGCCCATATAATTGAATACTCGACAGGAATGGAAGCGCATGACGCTTTCTATCAAGATTGGAAGGTTGGATTTCAGCTCGCGCTCCCATTCTTGCTTAGGACCGATACTACCACTCAGGAGGTATTCGATCAGGTGTACCCACAAATGCTTATTGAGATGATGGCACATGATTTTTGTGCCGTGTACGATCTCCTGACAGCCTGGGGAATGAAGCAATAAGCATACTTCTGCCTATGCTTCCTTGAGGATGCTGTTCGAGTCATTCAAGGAGAAAATAAATGTGTGCTGTACAGCATCGCTCCTACCTTTCTACCTCGCTATAACCTTGTCTCTCTTTGTGTTGACTGTTCCTGAGTTCCCAGGATGAGCAACTCCCCTTCAATAGCTTGCAGCATCTCTCGCTCAACGACTGTCCAGCGTTCAGGACGTTCTTGAGAGGGGGCTTGCCTTACCGCTTCTCCCACTTGCCGATACATACGGCGAAGGATGTCTTGCTGATGAGCAATAGACGGCATTCTTCCGAGGTTCACCTGTTGCACCCGATAAAACTCATCATCTCTCATAGCAATGACGAGCATATTACAATACTGTTGCAGCAGTGCTTGTATGCTCGAAGTAAAAAAATGAGGCTGTGTACTTGCAACGACAAGCGCACCCGCAAGAGTCGTTTCTCGTTGAAGACAGAATGCCGCAATGCTCCTGGTATACTCATCTTGATGCGTGAAAAGCAACTCTTCAACGCCCTCGCTCTGAAGGTCTTGCGACACAAACGGACTCTTCTCGTGGATCGCTCGCGCCACAATCGATTCCGCGCCTAAGAAAAAACTTGTCTGGTCAACGAGTGTCTGCCAAGGTTTTGTTCCCAGAGAGAAGTGCTGGCGAAGACTTTGAATGGTCCCATCCTGAGCAGGAGGAGAACATTTGAGAATAGTGATGGAAAGACCGAGTGCATCGGCATCAAGCAGTTGAAGAAGTTGCATTGCAACGAGTTGGCAAACGGCTGTAAATCGAATAGTGCCAGAATTTGAAGCATTTGTCTCTAAGATACGAGTATAAAATGCAGAAGGAATTTCGCTTTGAAGACTGGGTAGACGAAGGCCGTTTGTATATTTCGCGAAACCTGCATCTTGTTGGAGCAGCAAAATAAAGTGCTTCCGCATGGTATTGGGGAGAAGTGGTAAAAGTTGTTGGAGCGTTGCTGCTCGTGGAAGATCAGTTGCGCCACGAATCCAGCGATCCAACGTTTTTGTTTGTATTCCCAGATGTTCAACAATTCGCTTGCGTTCCTGCTCGTCCAAACTCCCTAGCAGTTCACGCCATGTTTGTGGACTTTGTCGCATGTTGTTCTCTCGTTCTAGAAAATGCTCTATCCGTTTCTTACTATAGAACGTCTCTTCATCCTTTTCTCTGCTCTATTCGTACTCCTTCTGTTAAAAAATGCTCAAAAGGAGCTTTGAGTAAAGTTAACAGGACATTTTGGCGATAGAATTCCCCAGAATAGGCACTATCATTTTCCTTTTCTATTGAAAAATGTCCTGAGTAATGGTACTATTGACAAGGGGAGATATTTTGCACGCCGATATATGACAAAGAACGACGAAAGGTGTTTTCACTGCACTATTTTCTCCTTTCTGCATGTTTTCTCGCTCATTCAGGAGGCAGAGATGAATTGGGATACGTATCATATCACAGAAAGACTTCGTGACATCAAGTATTATGCTTGTCCCCATTGTGGGGCACAGGCTATTGTGCTGACCGCGCTTGAAACGGAGCAACTCCCTGAGCGGGATGAAAATGGGCATTGCCAGTATCATTGTATCGCATACCACCGGTATTTTTCTGTTGATGCTTACCAATCCATCTTTCAAGAAAAGGGTATCAAGTAAACCAGGGCAAAACAAGGGAGTGCAGTACGAGGAGTATTGTTCTATGAGCCGTATCAAAAAATATGAACAGAGTTTGACCTTCTATCATCTCAATATTCCCCTATCACTGGCGGTCAATTGGGAGCATAATATCGTTACGCAGTTGAATACATTTGGGGATATCAGTAGCCAATGCCATTTAACGAGACAACAGGCAGATGTCTTGTTTGCCTTGTTAGAAAAATGGCCTGAGATGTGTTCCTACAAGGAAATACTCCAAGCGTTCTATGGGCAAATCCGTGGTGGGAATTTGTTCGAGAAATGGATGAGAACGAACTCATTGAATAGCAATTTACATCTCGTCAGAGATGAATTGCGGACGATGAAAATGCTCCTTCAACCGTTACACATCGACTTTGGAGCAGTGCTTCAAACAGGATTTGTCCTTCTGCCTCAATCTTCTCAGCCGAAGCTTCTGTCAAAGTATGCTTTTCGCGTATAACGAATAAAGCTTATGAAGAAATTCTTGTGGTTTATCAAGTAAAAAGCTCCAAAGAAGATATATGTATGGCAATCAGCTCCACCTTACTGAGCCGTTCCAAGCGGCGTATTTCACCTTTGAAAAAGAACCGCATGACATGTTGAAATACCTCTCAAACTCCTTCAGAGCGTTTACCTTAAAAAGGGGAGTGTATGTCAAAAGCTCTTCAAGAAGGAGTGTGTCAACGAAAGTACAATTTTTTTGTACTTTCGTTGACACACTCCTTACTGAATTTCCACTGTGTACACAATGGATTTGTGATGCACTTTTCTGCAGCGCAACGTCTTGGAACAAAGGAAGATTTGAAGAGATATCAAGAACACCATCATCGTATCTTCCTTTTCCTTCTGCTGATTTGAATATGGAAGCCTGGGAACTCTCGTAGAAGCGTGAGAGTAGACTTCTCTTTCCCCACTTGGCTAGGATGCACTGGGTGGCGGAAGCTGGTCGTAGGTGACGAAAGCATCATATGCAACTCGAAGCCTCTGGCTGGTATGCGTTGCGCCAATACCAAGCACATAACATCCAGCTTGATGCAGTTGTTGCACTAACAACAGAAAGTCGGTATCACTAGTTGCAATACAGACAAAGTGGGGCGATACCAAAGACAACACATTCATGGCACCAAGAGCCAAGGCCATATCAACAGCGTTCGGTTTCTGCAGGTCCACTTCAAGAGAGTCCAGTTCATACTGTTGCGCGATATTCTCCCAGGTATCTAGCTTTTTTGTCCCAAAAGGACGAGGTTTGCGGTAAACGTGACGAATGCTCGGAGTCCATCCTCGTCGAGCCATCTCTGCAAGGATCGGCCCCACGACATGAGGAGATACTTGATCGCCATCAAGGAACAGGGCACTCATAGGAACAATAGGAATGGTCGTTTCTGATGAGCGGTGTTCTCTCATCGCCCACGTTCTCAGTGTCGTCAGCGTGGTGTGATAGCCCCACCACAAAGAAACATACTGAAGCGAGGCGAGGAGTCGATTGGGAAAGGATGGCACATTCGCGACAAACGGACGTGGAGCAAGATCAATGTGATAGAGGTGTCGTAAGAAGCGGTTGCTACGTCCATAACGCACAAAACGCTTCACAAAAGGAGACAATCCACCTTCAAAAGCATGCATGACTTGAGCATACGGCGCATAGGACAGAGGACCAATTTCCCATAAACGTAGCCCAAAGTTGATATCCTCACCTGCTGCGATCTGGATGGTTTCATTGAACCCTCCTACCCGGAGCCATGCCTGTTTCCAGACCAGTGCGTTCGCCGTGATGACATATGCAGGACGTTCGCTTTTCCCCTGTTGAACTGGCGGTGGTATCAGAATAGCTTGGCTCTCATAATAGTGCGAAAGCTTGTCTGATCCAGCCGCAAGCACCGACCCAGCGTACCCAACGGCTCCAGTGAGATGCGAGAGGTAGCCTTCAAGAAAGGTTTCGGTGGGGATACAATCGCTATCAGTAAACAGAATCCAGGCCCCATGAGCAGCTTGTGCGCCAGCATTTCTGGCACTCGCAGGACCAGGACGAGTACATGGAAATGTCACAATCGTCAAGCCACGCTCAGCATAATGTGGAGCAATGTGCAGAGGCGGCGATGAATTATTATCAACCAGGATAATTTCGCCTGGAAACTGGTCGGTTGTATGCGTTCGCATCAAGGCAGTCAGAAAGCGGTCAACACCTCGTTGATTGTTTTTTACGGGAATGACGACCGAGACGTTGTGAGGATGTGCCTGCATGAGTGTTGTCGCACGACCCAACCAGCGCGGTTGAAGTGTGAATGAGCTACGAAAGGTCAAAACTCTTTCCCCTTTTCATAGGCATAAAGGTTCTTCCTTCATAGACAAAAGAGGAATCATTATGCAAAAGAGCGATACAATAGGTTCACTCTTTTCTATCGGCTGAGAAGTGCAGTGATACAGTATTGCATGTGTAAAGCATTGAGTGTAGTCGTGTTAGAGATGGCAAGAACTGACTTGCTCAGGCACTAAAGCGAGACTGACTGAAAAACAACTCGATGAGTTGAAATAAGATATTGCAGTCCCCTCTATCGGGTCGCTACCTCTACAATTCATAAGAAAGGTACTTTTGAGGAAGTGGAGTATTATTTCAGTATCCTCTAACAGGTACTACCTCTACAATACCGAGGCCAGGTACTCCATTGAGAGCTTGCGATGGTATTTCAGTCCCCTCTATCGGGTCGAAGCCTCTACAATTCTGTTCAACCGATGCACGCGGTTGAGCATGCATCGGATTTCAGTACCCTCTACAATCTGTTGGTAAATCGTCCTTTAATCATGCTTTATGAAATTTCAGTCCCCTCTATCGGGCCACTCTCTCTACAATTCTATGTCGCTAAGGCTGCGCTTGCGGTTTTCCTGATTTCAGTCCCCTCTATCGGGCCACTCCCTCTACAATAGACACCAGCGATCTATCAAGCGAATGCGACCGGTATTTCAGTCCCCTCTATCGGGTCAATGCCTCTACAATTTCGGTTAAGTGCGTGGCGGCTCCCAGTTGTAGCAATTTCAGTCCCCTCTATCGGGTCAATGCCTCTACAATGTTGTGGGCGTCTGGCCCGTGGGGTCTCCATTGTTATTTCAGTCCCCTCTATCGGGTCAATGCCTCTACAATCGCAAAAATACGCCATGTCATTGGTGCGTGCGATTATTTCAGTCCCCTCTATCGGGTCAATGCCTCTACAATAGCCGTTACTTGAGATGATTGCTCATGCCAAACAACATTTCAGTCCCCTCTATCGGGTCAATGCCTCTACAATCTCGTAAATGTCTTCTGTCTCACTTATCTTCACCTAAAATTTCAGTCCCCTCTATCGGGTCAATGCCTCTACAATAGTGTATGACTGACCGCGTTATTGACCGCGCAGAGCATTTCAGTCCCCTCTATCGGGTCAATGCCTCTACAATCCTGTACAATCCCGCGCACTCGCGCCCGTCTCGCACATTTCAGTCCCCTCTATCGGGTCAATGCCTCTACAATCGCAAAAATACACCTGATTGGCATGAGGAAACAGTGTTATTTCAGTCCCCTCTATCGGGTCAATGCCTCTACAATACAGCCCGCGTCGTCATGGCCTCTGGACACAGGACATTTCAGTCCCCTCTATCGGGTCAATGCCTCTACAATTAAAAACAGGACGCCTCAAGTGGCGTGTTACTGTTTATTTCAGTCCCCTCTATCGGGTCAATGCCTCTACAATAGAATGAAATCTCCTGTATAGTTGAGGTTGCCATTATTTCAGTCCCCTCTATCGGGTCAATGCCTCTACAATTCGTTATTGCATGTATGAGAAATAGGAAATATGGATGTATTTCAGTCCCCTCTATCGGGTCAATGCCTCTACAATAGGTGATTATACCTATTAGTCACTCTCTTTGCAAGTATTTCAGTCCCCTCTATCGGGTCAATGCCTCTACAATACAGACTTCTTTAAGGCACTGGTACCAGATAAGAAATTTCAGTCCCCTCTATCGGGTCAATGCCTCTACAATGAGATCGCGATGTGGCAAATGGTGTACCTTATTATTATTTCAGTCCCCTCTATCGGGTCAATGCCTCTACAATTTCTCTCTGCATTACTTATCGTCGTCGCCTACTTCGTATTTCAGTCCCCTCTATCGGGTCAATGCCTCTACAATCGAACTGTCAAAACTCGACTCGACGATGACCGAGCCATTATTTCAGTCCCCTCTATCGGGTCAATGCCTCTACAATATGAAGCTGATACAGCGTGGACTGATAAGCCGTGATATTTCAGTCCCCTCTATCGGGTCAATGCCTCTACAATCACAAGCGGCTCTGATACATCCACACTAGCAAGTATTATTTCAGTCCCCTCTATCGAGGGGTGCAAGTAATTCATTTCAGGAAAAAGAGCCTTTTGCTTCCACTGTGACAAGAGCAAGTAATCCAGCAATCGAAAATGAACGACCCCTTTCACTCTCAGGAGAGCAAGTAATTCATTTCTC